>OLNC01001372.1_pt1 | contig 13880 bp, 7 predicted proteins | sample 1672011 | NCBI WGS metagenome assembly OLNC01 (sample SAMEA3136636, study PRJEB25190) | human gut metagenome | biome: human gut; feature: human-associated habitat; material: faeces | place: Austria | collected 2013 | reverse complement strand
GAGCCAGTCTGCTTTTTCTTCCAGATTGCTGCATACCATTTTCAGAGAAAGCACTACTTTATTTCCACTGAGATTATGGGCACTCAAATCAGTATATTGCTTCAAAACCTTCTGTTTTTTCTCAGGGTTTTCATATAACTGTTTTCCACAGGCAAACAGACATTCCATTTCTTCTGCAAGCTCAATCCTGTTAATTCCCTGAACACTCTCTATTTCTCTAAGCACATAAGCGATATCCTTCAAATTTCCGGCATAAGCACAGGTAAAGGCCACACTCTCACCTTTTTCCCAGGCCATGTCTAAGGCATCATTCCAGTCTGCTCCATGCAGACACATTTCATTATGATCTCCCACATCAAAAAATGCGCACAGATTTTGAAGAAGAATATGTTCCAGAACAGTTCCATGATATATTTCATTAGCATCTGTTTTCTGTAAATTACCATAACTGCTGTTCCATTCTTCATCATGAGCTGTTCCGCGTTTTGACTGAAGATCCTTAAAATATGGAATCTTCTCAAATAAAACATCAAGATCCCCGGTCTGATCCAAATAAAGCTTCGTAGTTACAAACGGCCAAAAGCTATGATCCATCCATACACGGGTAATATTATTCCTGTCTGCAATAAATTCTCCCTGACCACTTCCTATAATTGTGGCATTTGTTCCATCAATACGAAAACCTCCATAAATATCAATGATCATCTGTCTTACCTCAGATGTCTCCATGATCAACAAGGCAAGGCAATCCTGCCATAAATCGCGCCAGCCGCGTCCCCCTTTTCCATAATCATGATAGGGGAGAAAAGAACATCCATAAATTCTTCTGAGGATTGGCTGGAAACAGATCCATTTCAGATAATTATCCGCATCTTCGCTTCCAGTTTCAAACGCTACATTAACCTTCCGAATCCAGTGTTCTTTTACTTCTTCCAGCATATTCCGTACCTGGGAGCGGGTCCTGCAGCCAGAAGTCAACGACTCTATCCATTTAGAAGCTTTTGCCGGATCTATTGCCTTTTTATCTGTATTCTCCTTTCTTGGGAACTGCTGCTCACCGGCATCTGCAATCCCACATAGTAAAATATAACCAGCTGTTTCCCTTGGTTTTAGTGTTTTCCGGCTGAATCGGATGCCTCCAACAGCCTCTTTTCCCTGAAGTTCTGTTCCAGAGGGTTTTCCGGGCTTATTAATTCTTACTGCCTCTGGATTCAGAAAGGTTCCGCCTTCTCCTATAAACTCCTCCACCGTAGGATAAAATGACTCCGGCTTCTCTCCGTTTTCATCTGAACCGTATACAAAATATGTAGTATTATTTTTCTGATGTCCCCGCTCGTCAAAGGACAAAACCGGGGTTACTTCCACACCATAATCGGTGGTCCGAATTCGGTGGAGAAGGGAGGTAACATGGCGGTGATCTCGAAGATTATCTGCACTTCTTCCATATACCGGAATTGCACCTGTTGGCACAATTTCCACTTTTTTTTCGGAAATATTTGTGATTTCCACATATTCTACTTCCATGTCCCCGGAAATTGTAACAAAAGAAGTTACTTCTGCCTGAAGACCATATTTTTGTGATTTTCGGGAAATCTTCTGCCACATAAAACCAGCTTCCAGTGTGCTTTCGTCCTGCTTATCTGTAAATTTCTGAAATTCCTGTTCTGCGGAATTTCCACAGACAGACCAACAGCCCAGAAGCTTCGGATCTGCTCCAGACAGAGCAGTATCACATGCTTCTGTGCTTTTATATACCTGACACCAGAAATTTCTGGTATTTCGGTTATTATGCAGGTTTTCAATACTTACAGGCTCAAGAAGGAAATGATTCTGATCTGTTTTGCTGTCACCTCCCAGATTAGGGGTGATACTGGATTTCAGTCCTTTTTCTCCCGCCAGAGGCAGATACAGACCACTATAATTTTCCGGATCATGTATAATAAAGCTTCCGTTTTTATCCTGAAATTCTATATGTTTCATCAATGTTTCTCGCTTTCTGCCTGCGTCCACCCACCAGGCCTACTAAATTTTTACGACAGATACAATTCAACCTCAGTTTCAGCAGTCAGCTTATCCTGTGGAATATAATTATCTTTTAACTCTTCACCGTTTACAGTAAGTTTCTTAAATCCACTCTCTGCATGTCCCGGATTTTGCACTTTAATGTGCAGATGACAGCCGCGGAAATCTTTTTCGACTTCAAATCCATCCCATTCTTTCGGTATGGACGGTGCGATACGAAGACCATAGAAATCAGGACGCATTCCAAGAATGCCTTCCACACATCCTACCATAACAGTAGACGCAGTTCCAGTAAGCCAGTGTACATGAGAACGGCCAAAATTCGGACTTGCTTTCCCCTCTGTAAACTGACCATAGCAATATGGCTCAAGCCTGCGGATCTCCGCCTTATCATTCTGTGCAGCCGGAGCATTTTCCATAAAGTAGCCAAATGCTCTTTCTCCATGTCCCATTAATGCTTCTGCCAGAATGATCCATCCCTGTGACTGAGAAAAAATCCCTGCATTTTCTTTTGTTCCTGCATTATAAATTACAGCCAGTGCACCGTCAAAAGCATGTGCGTGGTATGGGGGATCCATGAGAATAGCACCATACTCTGTATTCAGTCTTTTATAAACCTGCTCAAGTGCCAGTTCTGACTGCTCCTTTGTTGCAAGCCCACTGATCACAGCCCAGCTCTGGGGATTCAGCCACATATTTGCTTCCGGATCTGTACGCTGTCCGATTATTTCTCCTGCTTCTGTAAAACCGCGGATAAACCGGTCTTCATTCCAGCAAAGCTTTTCAATCAGTTTCCCAAGCTCTTCCTGGCTTTTTTCCAGATATGAGATATATTCTTCATCTTTTTCGTAAGCCGCAAACTCCTTCAAAATGGTCATTGCATAATAAAACTGCAAAGCTACAAAAGTAGATTCTCCATCTTTTCCAAGCCTCAGGCAGTCGTTCCAATCTGCATAAAGTCCCGCCGGCATTCCATGTTTTCCAAGATGTTCCATCGAGAACTGGATCGCACGTTTCAGATGCTCATATACTGTTCCTTCATCTTTATTTGCAAATGGGATTACCTCATCAATAAAATCTACATTTCCTGTCTCTGACACATACTTATATACAGTTGGAAAAAGCCATAAAGCATCGTCAGCGCGATATGCCGGATGCCCTGTTTCCTGTACATAGGAAGCATCGTCTGGCGTATCCTCATGTCCTGGATTATGGGTGAATTTAACAAGAGGCAGACCACCACCATTATCTACCTGGGCAGACAACATGAAACGGATCTTATCCGCTGCCATTTCAGGTGCCAGATGGATCACGCCCTGAATATCCTGCACAGTGTCGCGGTATCCATATCCATTGCGCAGACCGCAGTAAGTAAAGGATGCTGCTCTGGACCAGATAAAAGTCATAAAACAGTTGTAAGCGTTCCATGTGTTGATCATAGTATTAAATTCATTACTTGGAGTTTTTATCTGAAAATGTGAAAGCTGTCCATGCCAGTAACTGATCAGTTCTTCCAGTTCCCTTTCGCAAACCTGCTGGCAATTTTGGTCATAACGCGCAACAATCGCTTCTGCCTCGTCATTCTTTTTCATACCTACAAGAAAAGCCATCTCTTTCTTTTCTCCCGGGGCAAGCTTTAACACTGCTGTCAATGCACCACAGCTGTTTTCATTATAATTTCCCTCACAATTAAGCTTGCCGTCAATTACTCCTACCGGGTTTCCATAACCGTGATATCTCCCCAGAAATGCTTCTTTTTCACCGCACCAGGAATCCACTGGCACGCCGGCCAGACCCAGGAACCGATTTGTCACATCTTTGTTATCTACCTTTTCCCCTTCATCAAGACGATCCAGATTTGCATGGATCATCTGGCGTACACGGTTTCCTCTGAAAACAGTTTTGGTAATATACTGGGAATACTGCAGATTTACCTGATCCTGCTCATAGTTGCTGTTGTTGGTAAATTCCGCATATCCGGTTACATTAATTTCTCTTTCCTTATCAGAACAGTTCTCCACACAAAGGCTCCACACCTCATAAGACTGTCCCAGGGGTACATAATACCTAACCTCAGAATGAATACCGCTGTAATCTGCCATCATCCTGGTATAAGCAGTACCGTGGTGACATTCACTTTTATATTTTTCAAGATCCTTTCCTACAGGCTGCCATGACGCTGACCAAAAATCTTTCGTTTCATTGTCCCTCAGATAAATATATCTTCCCGGCTCGTCAAACTGATTAAAAACATAACGTAAAATTCTTCCGTTAGCCCCAGACTTTACAAAGCTGTATCCGCCTGCATTATTGGACACAATGGCACCATACTCAGGATCTCCCAGATAGTTTACCCAAGGCGCTGGTGTATCTGGTCTGGTAATCACATATTCTCGTTTCTTATCATCAAAATATCCATATTTCATCCCTGCACACTCCTCCTGGTCTTTATATTGACCCGATTTTCCCATATGATATCTCATATGATAAAAAACATATACCAAAACTCACTATAAAATATCAAAATTATGACATGAAAAAAAGCACCCACCTCGCGGTGAGTGCTCTTTATTTTCATCTATTAAGCTAACTTGATCGGGTTGATCTTCACTCCAGGACCCATTGTCGGAGCAATAACAACGCTCTTTAAATACTGACCTTTCAGTGTGCTAGGTCTAGCCTTTACAATAGCTCCAATCAGCGTCTGGAAGTTGTCGCTTAACTGCTCCTCAGTAAAGGAAGCTTTACCGATCGGCACATGGATAATGTTTGATTTGTCAAGACGATACTCAATCTTACCAGCTTTGATATCATTGATAGCTTTTGTAACATCCATAGTTACTGTACCAGCCTTCGGGTTTGGCATTAAACCTTTCGGTCCAAGTACACGACCAAGACGTCCAACAACACCCATCATATCTGGAGTTGCAACAACAACGTCGAAGTCAAGCCATCCTTCATTCTGGATCTTCGGAATAAGGTCCTCAGCGCCTACGAAATCAGCACCTGCAGCCTTAGCTTCCTCAGCTTTTGCATCCTTAGCGAATACAAGAACGCGAACAGTTTTACCTGTACCGTGTGGCAGAACTACTGCACCACGGATCTGCTGATCTGCATGACGTCCATCGCAGCCTGTACGGATATGAACTTCGATAGTTTCGTCAAATTTAGCAACTGCAGCTTTTTTAACTAAGCTGATAGCTTCTGCGGTATCATATAATGTAGCGCGGTCTACTGCTTTAGCAGCTTCCACGTATTTCTTTCCTCGTTTCATTTCTATAACCTCCTGTGGTATTTGCGGGGAAAAGCCCTCCCACTTACTATTTGTGATTAATCAACTACTTCAATTCCCATACTTCTTGCAGTACCAGCAATCATGCTTGCTGCTGCTTCGATGGATGCTGCATTTAAGTCTTTCATCTTAAGCTGAGCGATCTCCTCAACCTGAGCTTTTGTAACTTTAGCAACTTTTGTTTTGTTCGGTACGCCGGAACCGGATTTGATCTTTGCAGCTTTCTTAAGAAGAACTGCAGCCGGCGGAGTTTTGGTTATGAAGCTGAAACTTCTGTCTGCATAAACAGTGATAACTACAGGAATGATTAAGTCTCCCTGATCTGCTGTTCTTGCATTGAACTCTTTTGTGAACTGAACGATATTTACACCGTGCTGTCCAAGAGCCGGACCTACAGGTGGTGCTGGAGTTGCTTTACCAGCCGGAATCTGTAATTTGATATATCCTGTTACTTTCTTTGCCATTTTCGGCACCTCCTATGTGGTATTGGCGGGGGTATGTCCCTCCCACGATATTGTGTTACCTTTGTCTGTTACATTTTCTGAACTTCTGCGAAACTGATCACAACCGGTGTTTCGCGTCCAAACATCTCTACATTGATCGTTACAAGCTGTTTCTGCGGATTGATGGCAGTCACAACACCTGTAGTCTCTTTCCAGGCTCCGCCTGTTACTACTACGGTATCGCCCTCAGCGAAATCAACGCGGACAGTCTCATCTTTGATGCCCAGCGGCTTCATTTCCTCTTCTGTGAGCGGTACAGGCTTGGATCCCGGACCAACAAACCCAGTCACTCCACGGGTATTCCGGACAACATACCAGGTATCGTCGTTCATGACCATGTTGATAAGAACATAGCTTGGGAACATTTTTCTCTGGACCTGCTTGGAAACACCATTACGCATCTCCACAACGTCTTCCAGAGGAACCCGTACTTCCAGAATCTGATCCTCAAGATGTCGGTTTTCAATTGTCTTCTCAATGTTGGCCTTTACCTTGTTCTCATAACCGGAATAGGTATGGACAACGTACCATTTTGCTTCTGACATACAATCACCTTTGTCCTTATTTGATTAAAAGATTAATGCATTCCAGAATGCCTGCATCCATCACACTGATGATCACACCGAGAATTACGGTTATGACAATAACAACAACTGTGTATCGCGGTCTGTCCAGACAATTTTGTTGAACTCTGCCTTCAGCCCCTGGAACCAGGATTTCTTCGGCTCCTTAGCCTTGGCGGTCTTGCCTGCAGATTTTTCTTTTTCTTGCATAGCCTAACCTCACAATCTAAAGTGACTATTTTGTTTCCTTGTGCATTGTGTGTCTCTGGCAGAACTTACAATATTTCTTGGTTTCCATTCTCTCAGGATGGTTCTTTTTCTCCTTGGTCATATTGTAGTTACGCTGCTTGCACTCTGTACATGCTAATGTAATCCTAACGCGCACAACTTCCACCTCCAGTGTTTTCATTTGCATGGTCTTAAATCAGCCTTTTCGGTGTATCCGCCACCGTTTTTCGGCATAAAAAAAAGACCTAACTTCCATGTCGCTTGTACAGTTTACCACACAGCAGACATATCCGTCAAGTCTTTTGCATATAATTCTTAAGGATTTTTGACTAAAAATAAGCTCCAATCCATGCCGGATAACAGCAAAAAACACGCTCCAGTCATAGAAGCTCTGTAAAGCCCTTGGGCGGCAAAGAAAAATCACTTTCCATGCACACTGAGAAAATATAATTCTCAAATTCCATTGTCCTGAAAAAGCCTGGTCTTTTCGGTGATTTTCCCAGAACAAAGCCCTGATCTTTTCGAATGATCTCGAAAGAATCAAGCGGAAGGCTCATCCCCCTGCCTGTCATTTTCATATAACTTTCCTTTAAGGTCCAAAGTGTAAAAAAAGCTTTGCCCGGGTCAGAAGCAGCTTCTATATATTCCCGCTCTGTCGAATGGAAATAATGCTCCGCAATTTCCAGAGGCGCATTGACATTCCGCTCAATGTCGCATCCCACTTCATCATCCGACACCACTCCCACCACATAGTCTCCGGCATGGGAGATATTAAAATGGAGATGATCCGCCACAGGCTTCCCATTTTCGGAATATTTCAGGCTGCTTTCGGAAAGTCCGTTCCCATTCAGGATCTTCCGGATCATAATTCCTGCGCCCAGACTCCTTTTTCGGTCATCCGGCTGAAGATACCGGATGACCTTCTTTCTTCTCTCTGGTCCAACTTGTTCCAAAAGGCTTTCATTCTGCAAGGGATCCTCAAGAGTATTGATATTGATTCTATATAATTTTATCATTTCTTACTATAAAAAGCACCGGGTAGCAACTGTAGATTCCCCAGGCCTGCTCCAGACAGATTGCTGTTCAATTCGCCATGCACGAATTCAACCTTTATTTCTTCTCAATATTAATCTTCTGATCAAATCCGGTAAGGCTGAAAACATCGTACACTTCATCAGAAACATTTACAATCCTGAAGCCTTCCTTGCCTGCCATCTTCTTATAAGCGGCGATTACCAGACGAAGTCCGGCAGAAGAGATATATTCCAGGTTTGCAAAGTCAAATACCAGGCTGGTTGTACCAGGATCAAGTGCTGACAGCTCCTTTTCCAGCTGCGGTGCAGTCTGGGTGTCAAGCCATCCTGTGATCTCCATAGTTACCTTGCTGCCCTCTGTCTTACTTACAATTTCCATTACAATTTCCTCCTTTAAGTTACAGGAAACACGCTCAACGGGTTTCCGGGGTTATCACGCAGCGGGCCCAGGAGGGGACTTCCAACACGAGTTCCCACCCTGCCCACTGAGTAAACCAGTTACTGTCCAGCTGTATGTAAAACTTCATCTGTGGGCAGTAACTTTGTTCCATCATCAATCAAAAAATGCAAGTCTGTCAAGTGCCTCAATAGCGCTTTCCAGATATCTGTCATCTGTAACCGGCCATTTGTAATCCAGTCTGTAAAGAACCTGCGCTGTAAACCGGTTGCTGTAATCCAGGGTATAGATCTCATTTTCATTATGAGCCGTATACGCGATCAGTCCGGAAACAACATCTGAGTCATCACTGTTCTTTGCAAATTCTTTTACTGCAGCCTCAAACTCTTCATCACTTACAATGTCAATGTCAAATCCATGGCTCCGCATTGCATAGATCAGATCCGCCATATAGATATGGTGGCTGTTGCAGGCGTGGAATACGGTAAATCTCCGGTCTGTCTGCACCAGTCTCAATACTGCAAGTGCAGTAGAATCAATTGGTGAAAATTCTGTAACTTCGTGCATAGCCCCAATTGGGAATTTCCCAACAGCCTTATAGCCTCTCAGGCTTCGCAGGAATCCGTTTGTAATAAAGTTGATCTGGAATTCACCATCTGAATTTCGGCTCATCAGATTTCCTACACGGATAACCTTTCCGTCAAGCCCACTGGAAACAGCTTCCAGTACGGCTCTCTCTGCAAGGAATTTTGTGCGGATATATTCATTTGTAATGTTCTGTCCAATATACAGATCGTTTTCATTAAAGACTCTGGACATTGGCGGAACACCATCGGAACCTTCTCCGGCAACAGAAACAGTAGAAATCTGGATCAGTCTGCGTCCACTATTTTTACAGAATTCAATCAGATTTTCCACTCCGTGTACATTTATCTTCTCCAGTACATCACCAGCTGCAAAATGCTTTACGCAGGCTGCGCAGTTAATAATGGTGTTAAATTTGTAATCTGCAAATTTCTCCACCTGTTCTTTCGAGGTAATATCGCCATCCACACAGATAATACGCTCTCCAAACAGTTCCTGGCACGGATTATCGAAGTAATACATCAACATATGCATCATTCGTTTCTCCATGGACTCATATTTACCCTTACGTACCAGACAGTAAACCTTACCGTCATAATTATCCAGGTAAGCCTTCAGAACATGAATTCCCAGGAAGCCGGTTGCACCTGTGATCATGATATCACCAATTTCTTCCTTTGTCACCTGGTTTACGTTTTCTTCCACATTTCCGCTGATCACGCTCTGGATCCGGTTATAATTGTAGCTGGAGAATTCATTCTCACTCTGCGGATTTTCAAATGCCTCACTGTTATCCACGATTGCAGAAAGCTCACGGATGGTCGGATATTTGAAAATGTCTGCATATACAATGGAAATATTCTTGGAAAGGCACATAACAGCAACTTTTGATGCAGTAAGTGAGGAGCCTCCAAGTTCGAAGAAGTTATCCTCAATTCCTACTTTTTCAATGCCAAGTGCTTTTTCAAATATCTCGCAAAGTTTAATCTGGACAGCAGTAACAGGCTCCACATAGGCTGTGCTTGCTGTGGTGGTTACTTCTGGTACCGGAAGCGCCTTTTTGTCTATCTTTCCGCCAGGAGTCACCGGCATTTTCTCAAGATGGACAAAGAAGGATGGCATCATGTAATCCGGAATCAGCGGGTTCAGGAACAGTTTCAGCTCATCTTCCGGAATGATTTCACCAGTATAATAAGCTGTGATATATTTGTTTCCGCCTTTTTCGATCACTATAACAGCAGCATTCTTCACCTTATCGTGCTTCAGAAGAGCTCCTTCGATCTCACCAAGTTCAATACGATATCCTCTTATCTTTACCTGGGAATCGATTCTTCCGATATATTCAATATTTCCGTCACCTTTCATGCGGACCATATCACCGGTTCTGTAAAGACGTTTGTCCTCGTCACATACGGAGAACGGATTTTCCACAAATACGGAAGCCGTCTTCTCAGGAAGATTGTGATATCCTCTTGCAATCTGACGTCCGGCATGGCAAAGCTCACCAGAAGCGCCTACCGGAAGCCGTTTCATATTTTCGTCCACAATGTAGCTGCGGATATTCCGCTGTGACTTACCGATCGGGATGTTGTCGTACTGTTTGTCAACCCAGAACTCTGTGGAGGAAACAGTATTCTCCGTTGGACCGTAGCCATTGATCATCTGGTAAGTTCTATCCCGGTAATATTTGAACTTCTCACCACCCAGGGTGACAAATTTCAGGCTCGGAGCATCGTCAAGAAGCTCTGCAACCAACTCGCCCATCTGGGTTGGGAAGGTAGCTGTGGTAATTTTTTCTTCTTTTATGAATTTTCCAACAGCAACCGCATCTTTTCGTATGCTCTCTGGCAAAATGTACAGTACTGCGCCTGCAGTAAGCGGAGCAAACAGGTCGATCACGGATGCATCGAAGCAGAAGCTTGCAAACTCTGCCACAATATCATCTGGTGTCAGTTTTCTTGTCATAAGGATATACTCGATCAGGTTCAGCAGGTTCCGCTGTTCAAGCATAACGCCTTTTGGTTTTCCGGTGGAACCGGAGGTGTAGATCATGTAAGCCAGGTTCTCTGGTTTCGGAGCTGTAAGCTCTACAGAAAGTGCAAAGTCTTTGGATTCTGCTGCCACGTCATCCAGGCTGATCACATTCTGGTCATAGAAGCCTACCAGACTGCGGTAACGGTCTATTACAAGCAGGTTTTCTGCCTCGGAATCCTTCAGCATGTACTCGATTCTGCTCTGCGGATATTCCGGATCCAATGGAACATACGCACCGCCGGCTTTCATAACACCGATATAAGCTACGGCATATTCCTTTGTTCTTCCGCACAGAATACCTGCAACCTTTTCCCTGCCAAAGCCATTTTCCGTAAGCTTCTGAGCAACATAATCTGACATATGGTCCAGTTCTTTATAGGTAAGCTCGCCCATTCCGTCTTTTACCGCCAGTCTGTCCGGATATTTTGCAACAGCTTCCCTGAACAGGTCTACAAAGGTCTTTCCGGCATGGGAAGGATCATCTTCCATTTTGGTCTCTTCCTCAAACATCAGTCTGATGTCTGCCGGCTCGTATTCTCTCAGGATTCCATCTGCCGTTATTTCCAGGTTGTCTGCAAGATATTTGATGGTTTCCTCGTTGTACATATCGCCTCTGTACTCAATCTCAAAGACAAACTTATTTCTCTCAATTGAAATACTGATGGAAACAGGTGCCTTTGCCGCATTCAGCTGAACAGGTTCTTCCTGCGCATATTCCCCGCCGATATTATCAAAGGCGAAGTTGTCGCCCTGATAGATCACCATGGCATCTGCCTTGATGTTGAACTCGTGGCTGATCTGGGAGAACGGATAAATATCGTTGTTCATGGAATTAATCAGCTGCTGCTGGACAGCATTCAGGCAATCCGCAGTGCTTCCTGAGAAATCACAGTAAACAGGAAGTGTCTTTACCAGCATACCCACGGTATCGGAAAGTCTGGAATCGTTTCTGCCGTGGTAAATAGTGGTAAATACCGCATCCTTCCTGAAATTGTATTTTCCAAGAGAAATACCAAAAGCAGAGATAAAGAATACATTCTCTGTAATTCCATGCTTCTTACAGAATGCCTTCACGTCCTGTACGGAGAACTCACTGGTCTCACGATGATACATCTCTGCGGTTGGAGCTGCTCCGCTCTTGTCTGGATAGAAGTTGATGCTTCCGCCCGCATTTTCAAAAACGGATTTATAGTAGTTCTCTGCATTCTTATAAGCATCACTTGCCAGCGCATCCCTGTTATCAAGGGCCAGATCATAGGAAGTATACTCTTCCACTTCCAGCTTTTCTCCGCTGTAAGCCCTGTTAATGTCGTTCAGGATAATGCCCAGGGAGGTACCATCTGCAACAATATGATGAATGTCAAGGAACAGATAATTTCCATCACAGGTTCTGTGAATCTCAAAGCGGAAAAGCTGTTCATTAAACAGCATGTACGGACGAACCAGAGTTTCCCGGTTCATTCCATTTATAATCTGCGTCTTATAAGTGAAAGCATCATTACGTTTCTGAAGGACTTCTCCTTCGTCGCTCATAAAGAGACGGGTTTTCAGGTAAGGATGAGCTGCAACGGTGCTGTCAATTGCTTCTGCCAGCTTATCCAGGTCAACCTTTTTGTCAAGCTTCAGAAGATATGGAATGTTGTAAATGGTGGATCCCATATTGGCTGTACACTCGATGAAAATTCCCTCCTGAGTATTGGTGAGAGGATAATTTTCCTGGATTTCCCTCTTGGTTTCTTTTCCGGCAGTCTTCACAAAGCTCTCTAACATCTGAATGGTTGGGTGATCCTTGATGTCAGATGTTTTTATCACAATGTCAAAAGCTTTGGAAATAAGGATATTCAGCTTAATAGCAGTGATAGAGGTCAGTCCTGCCTCGTAAATATCTGTGGTAATGCCGAATTCGGTATAGCCAAGAACCTCAGCAATACAGTCAAACAGCTTCTGCTGAGTCTCATTCTCCGGTTTCACGATTTCTTCCACTTTTCGCTCTGGCAGTGGAAGGGCTTTTTTGTTTACCTTCTGATTCTGGTTCAGCGGAATCTTGTCGATCTGCATGGTAACTGCCGGAACCATGTATGGAGGCTTGGTTTCTTTGATGAAATCATTTAACTTATTTATGTCAACCTGACCGTCAGATACTACATAAGCTGCAATATATTTTCCGCCGCCATTTGGATCGTCAAAAGCCACTACGGTTGCATCCTTTATGCCTTCGTATCTTCTTATGACCTCCTCAACCTCGGAAAGCTCAATTCTAAAGCCTCTGACCTTAACCTGGGAGTCTTTTCTTCCAATGATCTGGATGTTTCCATCCGGAAGATATCTGGCAACATCACCGGAATGATACAGGACTTCATAACCTTCTGCATCGTCATAAATATTCTTCGTATAAACTTCCGAAGTTTTCTCCGGTTTATTCAGATAGCCTCTGGAAACCTGCCATCCGGAGATCATCAGTTCACCGCAGGCACCGTATGGAAGCAGATGACCAAACTTATCGGCTATATAAAGCTTGAAATTATCAAGCGCTTTTCCGATTGGAATATTTGAATAATATTTATCCACTTCAAATACAGTTGTAAAAATTGTGCACTCTGTAGGACCATACGCATTAAAGAATTTATAATCCTTCGGCGGTTCCATAGGAACAAGCTTCTCTCCACCTATGGAAAGATATTGCAGACTCTCGCAGCTCATTTCCATCGCAAACTGTCTTCCCACCTGTGTAGTCATAAAGGAATGGGTAACGCCATTCTCTTCAAAATAACGCTGAAGTGCAATGAAATCAAGACGGATTTCTTCCGGAATAATGTGAAGCTCTGCACCGTTTGCAATTGCACCGTAAATATCCATCATGGAAGCATCAAATCCAAAGGACGCATAAGCTGCTATTTTGGAGCTGTGATCTACCTGGTAATACTTTTTGTACCAGTGGCAGAATGCAGTGATATTTCCATATTCCAGCATACAGCCTTTGGGCACACCAGTGGAGCCGGAGGTGTACAGTAAAATAAACAGATCATGAAGCTCTGGCTTCTTAAGTTCCACATCACGCTCTTCCAGCTGTGGGATCTCATCTGTAAATAACACAGGTCCCTGATAGCCGTCTACCAGCGGCAGAAGCTCTCTGTCTGCGATCAAAAGCTTAGCAGCAGAATCCTCCAGCATGTACATCAGGCGGTCTTTCGGGTAAGTAGGGTCAAGAGGCTGGTATGCCGC
>OLNC01001369.1_pt1 | contig 13895 bp, 11 predicted proteins | sample 1672011 | NCBI WGS metagenome assembly OLNC01 (sample SAMEA3136636, study PRJEB25190) | human gut metagenome | biome: human gut; feature: human-associated habitat; material: faeces | place: Austria | collected 2013 | reverse complement strand
TACCATGGATGTATGAAAGAGTAAATATCAACTGTGCAGAAGTAAACGCTACTGCTCCTAGGGGAGGCGGAATTTAAAATTTCATTTTTTGTATGCACGGCTATTCTTGCGTTATAGTTGATAAACAGAACTGGAATAGTGTATAATATCATAGATTTATTATAAGAGATCAATCCAAGTACAGGAGGCTTTTCCTTACTAAAATCCAGATGGCTGATCTGGATGACAAAATATAATCAGATTTGACAGAGAGATGAGCTGAAAGTCTTTGCCTTTTCTGCCAGAATCATATATAATAGTAATGTTATGTAGAAGAAAAGAAACAGCAAATGCAGCAACTGAGTTTTTTTAAAATAATTCTCAGGAGGTATTAATTATGTGCCAGATAATGAAAAGAATTTTGTGCAGCGCTTTTTTGTGTTTTGTGCTACTGGGAATATGCGGGATTACTGTGTGGGCTCAGGAGGAGGTGGGAACCGCAGGGTCCTCTTTGGGAAAGAAAACGGAGGAATATCAGGATGTTCAGACATACAGCCGTGCAAGAGCTGTGGAGGGATGGATATATAATGAAAGTAATGGTAAATGGTGGTATCAATATAGTGATGAGAGTTGGCCGGCTACATCATGGAGAAGGATTAATGGCAGCTGGTACTATTTTGACAGTGATGGCTATTGGGTAGATAATAATACTTATGAAGCAGGAAGTATTAAGGGAATTGATGTTTCTCAGTGGCAGGGTTCTATTGACTGGCAGGCAGTAAAGAATGACGGGATCCAGTTTGCTTTTGTCAGAGTTGGACACGGAACCCACACGTTGGATACATATTACCAGCAGAATATGGCGAACGCGAATGCGGTCGGGATACAGGTTGGAGTTTATTTTTACAGTACGGCCCGGACGGAGGCACAGGCAGTGGAGGATGCTCAGTTCGTGATCCAGAGCATGAAGGGATATCTTGTTTCATATCCAGTGGTGATCGATCTGGAGGATGCATCCCAGACAAACCTGAGCAGGCAGCAGATCACAAAAATCGCCAGAGCATACTGCGATGAGATCCGCGCCGCAGGATATATGCCTATGGTGTACTGCAATGAGAACTGGTACCGAAACATGATCGATGCAAGTCAGCTGACTGACGTGGAAATGTGGGTTGCCAGGTGGGGGAACACTTACTCTGCAGACATCCCGCGAGATATCTGGCAGTGCTGCAGTACCGGTCGGGTTGCGGGGATCAATGCGAATGTGGATATTGATTTCGGATATACAGATTACTCACAGATCGTGACACCGAGGACCGAGCCTCAGGCGGGCTACGTGATGTCCGGCGGTATCTGGGTGAAAGACAGCGTTGGCTGGTGGTATCAGTACTTCAAAGGTGGATATCCAGCGAATACATGGGAGAACATCCGGGGAGTCTGGTACTGGTTTGACGCGAATGGGTATATGGCGACGGGCTGGCGTTTTGTGGACGGACACTGGTACTATATGAACGGAAGCGGAGCCATGACAACAGGATGGCAGTTTGTTGGGAATACATGGTACTATCTGGATGCAGATGGAAAAATGCTGACTGGGCTTCAGGAGATTAACGGACTGAACTATTATCTGGACAGCAGCGGAGCCATGAAAACTGGCTGGGTATGGATCGGAAATGACTGTTACTACTTTACATCCAGCGGAGCAATGGCAGCAGATACGTGGATAGGAGACTACTATGTGGATGAGTCCGGCGTGTGGGTGCAAAATATGGTAAGACCAGGGTGGATCCTGTCCGGCGGCAGATGGTGGTATCGCCATTTAGACGGCGGCTATACCACCTCCGGATGGGAGGACATCGGCGGCGCAAGGTACTACTTTGATGAAGCCGGCTGGGTGGTAACAGGCTGGCGGCTGGTGGATGGTACTTGGTATTACCTAGATGGGGGCGGGGCTATGCACGTAGGCTGGCTGCTCCTTGGGAACACATGGTATTACCTGGATACAGATGGAAAAATGCTGACAGGTATGCAGGAGATCAGTGGAAGAAGATATTATCTGGATGGAAGCGGAGCCATGAAGACCGGCTGGGTACTGTTGGACAATACCTGGTATTATTATGACGGAAGCGGAGCTATGTATCACGGATGGCTGTGGTATGGAAACGCCTGGTACTATCTGATTGAAGACGGTACGATGGCAGTTGGCAGCCATCAGATCGATGGGACGGCATATGAATTCGCATCCGATGGAAGAATGATATAAAAATGTTAGGGGAGAGCTCTAGGATGATGCTGAGAAAAAATATAAAGATCAAACTGTTGATTTTATGTGCGGCGGCCGTTCTCGGACTGGCCGTACAGGGAAAGGAAGTTAAGGCGGCCGGGGAGACGAAGATACATTTCATCTCCCTGAACAGCACAACCGACGCGATCCTGCTGGAGAGCAACGGACACTTCGGTATGGTGGATTCCGGGGAGGATTGGGATTATCCGGACGGTGTCACATATCCCCTGCGCAATGGGGTGACACAGGGGATCGGATATGAACAGCAGGTGATCCATTATCTGAAGAGTGTAGGCGTGGAGAAGCTGGACTTCTATATTGCGACGCATTCCCACAGCGACCATATCGGTTCCGGAGACGAGATACTGGACGCTTTCCCGACGGACCGGCTGTATATCAACCGGTATGATGATTCTTATATTATCGATGCTCACGGGAGCGATCCGGATGATCCTTATTATCATGAGGGGGCAGATGAGGCAAGACTCTGGGATAATCAGTATGTATATGACCAGATCATTGAAGCTGCACAGCGGAACGGCACACAGATCATTACAGATCTTGAGTTGGAAGAAAATGCACAATATCGCAATCTTACGCTGGGGGATATGAACATCCAGCTTATGAACTGCTATAAGAATATAGATGAAAATGGAACAGTTGTTCCTGTGGCTGATGAAAATGATAATTGCATTGTCACTAAAATAACGGCCTATGGCAGAGTGGCGCTGCTTACCTCGGATCTGGATCCCACAGAAGGCGACACGGCAAAAGTTGCGCAGCAGCTGATCGAGGAACTGGGAGATCAGGAAGAGACGGCAGTGACAGAAGAGCCTGACATACAGCTGGAAGAGTCCTATGAGCAGAATGACTATGAGGCTGAAAGCGATGTGGAGTTAGATCTGCCGGAAAACAGGACTGTCACAGACGGTGAAGAAAGTGGACAGATAGATGAAACGCAGAAGAATATCGGTAAAACGATCAGCATTGATCTGATGAAAATGCTCCACCATTCTATTGACTTTAACAATACGACTTATTTCTTGACCTCGCTGAATCCTAAAACAGTGGTGATCACCGGCTATGAAAGCTGGTTCAATGCCAGAGAGAGGGACTGTCTCCCTGATACGGAGGTTTTTGCGACTGCAACCGATTCTGCGGCAGTCGTAGCTACATTTTCGGAGGACGGAATTGATACCAACTACTGTAAGATCAATCCGGAGTGGTATGAAATCGATGGGGTTTGGTATTATTTTGACTCTAATGGCCGCACCTTTACTGATCAGGGGGCGCATGAGATTGATGGGAAAATATACTGTTTTGACCAGAAAGGGGCACTTTCAACGGATAATCGCTGGGTGCAGATAGATGGAAAATGGAGATACTGGCTGACTTCCGCAGAGTTCTTTCGCAGTGACTGGCTGGAAGAGAATGGGAACTGGTATTACCTGGATCAAAGCGGGGATGCGGTGACCGGATGGAAGGAGATTAGAGGAAACTGGTTTTATTTTTATGACAATTGTGCTCTGGCTACGGATACATGGATTGATAATTATTATGTGGATGAAATGGGCGCATGGGTGCCGGGAGCAAGCAGAGATGAGTGGATCCTTTCGGGAAGCCGCTGGTGGTATCGTCATGCAGATGGAAGCTACACTGTGTCTGATTGGGAGCAGATTAATGGTAGCATGTACTATTTTGACGGAGCAGGCTGGATGGTAACGGGCTGGCAGTGGGTCGGCGGCAAATGCTACTATCTGACAGAAAGTGGGGCTTTGGCTACAGATACATGGATTGGAAGTTATTACGTAGATGAAAATGGCGTGTGGATTCCGAATGCTGTAAGGAATGAGTGGGTCCTGTCTGGGAACCGTTGGTGGTATCGGCATGCAGACGGCAGTTATACTACCGCCGATTGGGAGCTAATTAATGGAAAGTGGTACTATTTTGATGATGCAGGATGGATGCTGACCGGCTGGATCAAGTTGGATGAGGACTGGTATTATCTGGATCCAAGCGGTGCTATGGTAGCAAATGCCTGGGTGGGTGATTATTATCTGAAATCGGACGGAAAGATGGCTGTGTCAGAGTGGGTTCAGGATGGAAAATATTATGTAGATGCTTATGGGAAGTGGATGTATTAAGTGCTAGGATTTAGATGTTTGACACATGGAATGCAGAGTATTATATTAAGAAAGGTAGAAACGATAGATTGAAAGAACAGAAGAAGTATTGTATTTTTGCTGCACATTATTTGCCACATTTGGGAGGAATCGAACGGTACGTATATAATATGTCTGAAACATTAATGAAGCAGGGAGATGAGGTTGTTATAGTAACATCTAAAGTTGGCGAGTTATCATCTTATGAAGAAATTAATAACGTGCCTGTATATAGACTTCCGTGTTATGAATTGTTAGATGGAAGATATCCTGTAGTAAAATTTAACAATGAAACTAGAAAAATTTTTCGTATTTTGAAATCTAAGAGATTTGATGTAGTGATTATCAATGCCAGATTTTATTGGCATTCTATTTTTGCGGCTATATTTGCCAAAAAGAATAACATCCCCTGTATTGTATTGGAACATGGTTCTAGCCATCTTACCATACATAGTAAATTATGGGATATGGTGGGAAGGGTATATGAACATATACATACTTGGGTTTTGAAGCGTGTGTGTAATAATTTTTACGGAACCTGTGAAGTGTGTAATGAATGGTTAGCGCATTTCCATATAAAAAGCAGAGGTGTGATATATAATGCGATTAACTTAGATGAAGTAAATCGTAGTCTTACGGTCAAAGGACATTATCAGAATCACTATTGTATTCCAGAGAATGCAATAGTGGTTGCATTTACAGGACGCTTGCTGGAAGAAAAGGGATTGCTTAGTTTAATAAAAGCTGTAGAAGAAATAAATGAAGTATCTCCTCGTATATATTTATTTATTGCCGGAAAGGGAGACCTTGAGAAAGAAGTCGAGAAAAGAGTAAGCGAGCATATAATTTATTTGGGATATCTTGAACATGAAGAAATATTTCGTCTATTGGATGAAAGTGATATATATTGTCTGCCTTCAGACTCGGAGGCTTTTTGTGGCGGTGTATTGGAAGCCATAGCATGTAAATGCTATATTATCACGACATCTCAGGGTGGTATTAAAGAATTACTTACTGACGATTCTATGGGAACAATTATTGATTGCAATGATGTAAATACAGTAAGAAATGCAATAGAATGGTGTATGAAAAATCGGGAAATGTGTAATAAGGCAGTAGAAAAAGCATATGATAAGCTGGTAAATAATTTTACATGGGATCGTGTTGTGGGAAAAATGAGAAATTTGAAATTTTAAAGTATGCGAAAGGAGTGAGGTGCGCATATCACGCATCTATGAGTTATAATGAAAAAATATAATCGAAGTGAAAGTTATGAGCCGGAAATATTGGATAAACTGCATAGTGTTCATTTGCAGATTTTAAGGGATTTTATACAGGTATGTAAAAAGTACAATCTAAATTATTTTGTTGTTTACGGGACGGCAATAGGGGCTGTTAGACATAGTGGTTTTATCCCGTGGGATGATGATGTGGATGTTGCAATGTTAAGAGAAGATTATGAGAAGTTCATAAAAGTATTTTCTAAAGAATTAGGAGGACAGTATAATTTGCTTACACCAGAACGAGATGGGAGATATGGGTGTACAGTGACACATTTACAAAGGAAAGGAACAGTATTTATTTCTGAAACTTCTAGGAATTTAAAATGTGAGCAATGTATTTATATAGATATTTTCCCTTTGGATTATGTGGCACAAGGGAAAGTTAGAAGCTTTTGGCAAGGTATTAGAGCTAATTTTTGGGGGAAGATGCTGTTTTTGACAGGATCTTCGGAACCTGTAATAGTGTATAGAGGCGTAATAGGAGAGTTAATGAGTGTTGGATGTAAGATAATACATTTCGGAATTAAAATTTTACATATTACACCTCGTTTTCTTTACCGACAGTATAAAAAAGTGGCTACAAAATATAATTCGAGTGAGAAAAGAAGTGAATATGTAACTTCATTTGAGTATATGGGTTGTCTAAAGGATAAGATCAAAAAAAGCGAAATCTTTCCCCTTAAAGAGATATTTTTTGAAAATATAAAAGTTAATATTCCGAATAACAATCATGAGTTTTTGTCAAAAGTATATGGAGATTATATGCAGATTCCGGATAAAGACAATCAGATAAATCATATGCCATTAGTGATTAAATTTGAGGGGGAGGCACCAATCTATCGAAAAAACTTTAAAAGATAAGAACTGTGTGACTATAGCACGGGGAATGTCAGAAATTTGCTAAGATAAATCAGAAGAAGGTATCAGAGAGGAAAAATTCGAGATTTCTCCATGAAAATTGAATTGTAATGTGTTTGTTTTAGAATGAGAGAGTATTTCAAGGTTAAATAAAGGTTAAACTGATACCAAGAGGGATAAATGAACGATATAAACAAACGGCCTAGTGAGAGCAGTATATATGTTTGGAATATAACAGGAAGTATTGCAAATGCATTGCTTTCTGTTATAGCATTAATGATAGTTACCAGAATCTTAGATGATACGCAGGCAGATATTTTTAGCATAGCTTGGAGTATCAGTCAGTTAATGGCTACTATTGGAACGTTTCAGATACGTGTATATCAAGCAACAGATGTAATAGGAGTATTTAAATTTTATCAATATTTTGTGTATCGATTGATTACGATTACGATTATGTTGGTTTGTAGTTATGGCTATGTGTTGGTGCGCAGATATACGGGTGAAAAAGCATCGGTGGTTTTGTTAATATGTATATTTCGCGCGGTAGATTCTTTGGCGGATGTATACGAAGGGTGGTTCCAGCAAAAAGAACGGTTAGATTTAGCTGGGAAGGCATTGACATATCGAATTATAGCAGCAGTATTAGGATTCGCTTTGACATTGTATATTACAAAAAGTATTGTGCTTTCTAGCGGTACTTTAGTACTTATATACGTAATGTGTTTCTTGTATTACGATATTAGATATTACCATCGTGTTGTAATATTTCGTGACAAGATAATAAAAAAAGCCAAAGGGATGAAATGGATAGTTTCTATGACTAGAGAAGGTTTCCCTTTATTTATTAATGCTTTTTTGATGATGTCAATAATGAATGCTCCTAAAATGGTATTAGATGTTTTTATTGAACAGGGAGACTTGGAACAAGGGATACAGACCATATTTAATATTATATTTATGCCGGCATCTTTTTTGAACTTGGCGTATATTGTGTTCCGTCCGCTTATTACGAGAATGGCCCTTGTATGGTATCAGGGTAAAACGAAGGAGTTTGTTCGAATATTGCTTAAAATTGTAGTGTGCTTAGGTGGGATTGGAATTCTGCTCTTATTTGGCAGTGCAGTTATAGGGATTCCTGTTTTATCAGTTATATATGCAATTGATTTAAGAAATTATAAAGTAGAACTATTGATTATCATAATAGGCGGATGTTTATATACTTTTGCAGCGGTGTTGGATAATGCTTTAGTAGTTATACGACGGCAATTTGTATTGATTTTTGCCTATTCGCTGACTTACGTCTATATAAAAATCGCATCAGAGTTTATGATAGGAATGTGGGGAATAAGCGGTGCGGCATTGTCATATGCAAGTGCGATGGTTGTGTTTTTAGTTGCTACAGCTGTTATGTTTGTTGTAAGTTTTATGAATGCGAACAGAAAAATAAAGATTACAAAAATGAAAAAAGATTGTGGGGAGAACCAGGTGTGAAAAAGCTCATTATTATACCTGCTTTCAATGAGGAAGCAAATATTGAAAAAACAATTACAGCAATTCAAAGAGATGCCAAAGATTTCGATTATGTGATAATCAATGACTGCTCTGCAGACAGAACAAGAGAAATCTGTGAGGAGCAGGGTTATAATATTATAAATCTTCCAATTAATTTAGGAATAGGAGGTGCTGTTCAAACAGGATATAAATATGCATTTCAATATGGATATGATATGGCGGTGCAAGTAGATGGTGATGGACAGCATGATCCGGAGTTCCTGAATGTAATGGCAGATTATATAGAAAGAAATCATGTAGATATGGTGATTGGCTCACGTTTTATAGAGAAAAAAGGATTTCAGTCGTCTGCTATAAGAAGGATGGGAATTATATTTTTTTCACGGCTGATAAAAGGCCTTACGGGGATAACAATTACAGATCCAACTTCGGGTTTGCGGATGGCAGGAAGAAATGTTATTTCATTATTTTCCAGAGATTATCCAAAGGATTATCCAGAGCCAGAAAGTGTGGTTGCTGTGCTGAGAAAAGGAATGACTGTGAGAGAGATTCCGGTGGTGATGCATGAAAGAGAAGGTGGAGTGTCATCGATATCGCCTAAGAAGTCTGTCTATTATATGATAAAGGTAACTCTTGCAATTTTGATTGAACGAATCAGAAAGTATTAGTGGGGTGCATAATGAATATTAGAATTCAAATTATTGTGGGGATTATTGTTATATTAGCATTAGTTGTCATTGTTAATATGATACGGCAAAAAAAATTGGAACTAAGGTATGCATTGTCTTGGTTGTGTGTGGGCATTGCAGTATTAGTGTTAGATTGTTTTCCGCAGTTGATCACTTGGCTGTCCAGAAAGGTAGGAATAGCAAGTCCGGTGAATATGCTCTTTTTTTTCGGGTTTTGTTTTTCCTTAATAATTTTATTTGTATTGACAATTGCAATGTCGAGGATGTCTATTCGAATTAAAGAGTTAACACAAGAAATAGCGTTGTTTGAAAAAAAGATGGATGAACAGTAAGATGTTGTTTTCAGATATGTTATTCAAGAGGAGAACAGGATGAACATGAAATTACACAATACTGAAAAGTCAATAATAATGAAATTGGTAATTCTTTTATTGCTATCTGTTTCTTGGGCGGTATTGATAGCTTTTTTTATAACAGGACATTTTTGGCAGATAGATAATATCCATCAAAATTTGGCCAGTTTTCGATTGTGGACAGGTGTAAATCGAGCGTATATACTATTTTTTGTTTTTTTCTATTTGGGATTACATTTTGTATTTCCTGTAAAAAAGATATATACATTTTTATTTAGAAAAAGATGGTTAATAGGGTTTTTATTGCTTGTTTTTCTAACTTTAAATCGATATCACGGAGATTCTATTTCTTATTATAATGAGTTGATTCAGCCGGGTATGGGAGATGCTTCTGGAAATCCAATTATTGGTAAGACGCGTGATATTAGATCGGACGAATTTATTGGAACCACTCCATCTATATTGGCATCAGGATATGGTGAGAATCCATATGGGAAATATAATGAGATAGTAAGAGGCACTAAAACACTAAATATGATAAACGGCATATATTTTGGATATTGTACAGTTGCCTATGCACCATGGAATTTTGTATATTCATTTATGCCGGTTGAGTATGCGTTTAGTTTTTGTTGGTATGCTCCTCTCATATTGGGATTTTTAATTACATTAGAATTATTTTATATTATTTCTCAAAAAGATAGAATTTTGTCAGTTGCGGGTGCTTTTTTAGTAATATTTTCTTCCTGGTATTTGTGGTGGACATTTTCTACAAGGATTTTGTCTACAGCAGGGACGATTGTTTGCTTGTATTATTTTTTGAATAATACGGAATTAAAAAAGAAATTTTTTTGTGGATTGGGTACTGCGTTATGTTTTGCTAATTTTATTATAACATTGTATCCGGCATGGCAAATTCCATTTGGGTACATGTTTTTGGCAATAGGTGTTTGGCTTATACATGATAACTGGAGCCAAATCAAGGCCTTGAGGAAAAGGGACTGGTTAATTCTTGGCATCAGTATTGCTTTCTGCTTGAGTTTGATTGTTTCATATTTTTACACTATCGAAGAGTATGCATCTGCGATTGCTAATACATCATATCCAGGTGCAAGAGTATCTCTTGGTGGTGGAGCGGTGAAAAAATTATTTTTATATGCCCAAGCTCCTTTTTATGCATATGAAGAGATTGGTAATCCAAGTGAAGCTGGTGTTTTTTTTAGTTTGTTTCCGATTCCATCGTTAATGGCATTATATTGTTGGATAAAAGAAAAGAAAAAGGACTGGCTAACGGGTGGATTGCTTTTGGCTCAGGTTCCAATGATAATTTACGTTTCTGTAGGATTTCCTAAAATCATAGCATTAGTGTCGCTTTTTTCTAGGTCAACGGCAAGCAGAGTTGTGGATATTATTGGTTTGATTCAGATTTATTTTATAGTAATTTTGTTATCTCGTTATAAAGAGATAAAAAAATTGCCTGTAATGCTAGGAATAGTGCTAGGAGTTATAGTTGCAGGGGGGGCAATTTGGATATCAAATGATAGTTATCCAGAGTATTTAAATGGAACTCAAAAAGTAATAATGTTTTTTATTATTTCAATATGTTGCTACTGTTTGCTTGTTAATATCAAAAATAGATGGCGATTATTTTTGATGTATTTGCTTATTGGGATTTCGATTTTTACAGGCATATATATTAGGCCAGTAGTAAAAGGCTTAGATGCTATAAATTCAAAACCAGTTGCCAAAGAAATAAAAAAAATTTGTGAATCTGAAAGTAACAAGAAGTGGATGACCATGGGGGTTGAGTTGGTTCTTCCAGCCTACAGTGTTGCATGTGGCGCGCCTACGGTGAATTCCGTAAATTTGTACCCCAATATGGAGTTGTGGGAAAAATTGGATCCGGCAAGAAGATATGAAGATGTTTATAATAGATATGCGCATATTATTGTTAGATTTACCAATGAGACGACTAGTTTTGAAGAAAGATTTATAGATCAAGTGCAATTAAACCTGTCATATAAAGATATTGAAAAAACAGAAATATCATATCTACTGGTTGCAGGGGAATTGCAGGCTGATTTAGATAACGGATATGTTGAGTTTGAAGAGATTTATAAAGAGGGAGGAGTTTCGATATACAGAATAAAATATTTAAATTAAAAAAGTCAGAAACTACTTTTCGCTTTTCCTTCCCACTCCCTACTTCATCTAAGAAATATAAATAGTTGCAATCAATAACAACGAATGATATAATGTTTCAAATATAAAAATTAAAATATGCATGATGTTTGGCGATGTTTCTATGATGAGAATTGTTTTTAAACTATAAATAGCAAACAAGCAGTATCGTAAGATACTGCTGATTTGCGTTGCGGGTCGGATAGGCCCAATTGAGCACGTTTCCGTTTCTCAAGAGAGAAACGGAAACGTGCAAAATAGCAACCACCCACTATGCGGGTGTGCGACGTGTGTTATACAAGAAAATTACCTTTCCGTTATAATAGGGATGTTCAGGCCACTATTAATGAAAGGTGATTTTATGGCAAAGCAAACAAATTCGTTTGCACATACGAAGTGGATGGGTAAATATCACATCATCTTCAGCCCTAAGTATAGGAGAAAAATTGTATGTAATCAATACGAAGTCAATCTGTTTGATGTGTTAAAACAGTTATGTAGCTATAAAGGGGTGGAGATATTGGAAGGGAATCTGATGCCGGATCATCTGCATATGTTGGTAAGTATACCGTCAAAAACCAGTGTATCTTCGTTTATGGGATATCTGAAAGGGAAAAGTGCTTTGATGATGTTTGACAGACAAGCAAATTTGAAGTACAAATTTGGAAATCGACATTTTTGGTCAGAAGGATATTATATGAGCACGGTCGGATTAAATGAAGCCACCATAAAAGAAGTATATACAAGACCAGGAAAAAGCAGATATTATGAAAGATAAACTCAGCGTAAAGAATATGAAGACCTTTTTGAGGGTTAAGGTTGAGTAGTACAAAAGCCCCTTAAGGGGCAGCAACGAGTCAAAAGTAATGTGGCTTGAACGATGCTATGGGAAGGGTGCAAAAGCAGACCATTCCATAGCATAATGAGAAAGCTAGCGTCTTGAGGCGTTGCCAAGTAGGGCGGGCTTAGAGCCCGCGTCCTGAGCCACCCGTTTTACGGGTGGGGCGACTAAAAGATAGAATTCTGGAGGTTAATGTTTTGCGCCAATATATTCAAAATTTTCTAAAATTTCGTCCTTTGCTGGAAGAATTAGTAGCCAGGGATATCAAAATAAAATACAGACGTTCCGTTTTGGGAGTTGTCTGGACTTTGTTAAATCCGTTGTTTATGATGATTATCTTATCTATTGTTTTTTCCAATTTATTCAGATTTGATATTGAAAACTTTCCGCTCTATATCTTGAGCGGCCAGCTTATCTTCAACTTTTTTTCTGGAGCGACAACAGATGCGATGTCATCGATAATAGGGAATGCGGCCTTGATAAAGAAGATCTATGTTCCCAAATATTTATTTGTGTTGTCCAGAGTGTTCTCCAGTTTTATTAACTTATTGGCTTCTTTTTCCGCATTGCTGCTTATGATGCTGGTTATGAGGGCTGAGTTGAACTGGACAGTATTTCTGGTTGTGATACCAATATGTCTGGTGGCGGTATTTTCACTGGGGGTGGGGTTGTTGCTGGCGGCCGTTACAGTGCAGTTCCGCGATATTATGCATCTGTATTCTGTGTTTATCACGGGGCTGATGTATCTGACACCGGTTATTTACCCCATGTCAATCCTTCCGCCGGCAATCGAAATGATTGTATTGGCCAATCCATTGACCAATATGCTTCAGATGTTAAGAGATGTTATGCTGAATGGCTGTGTTCCTAGTCTTGCTTCGATACTGATAGGAACTGCAGAGGCGGCAGTGTCTCTTGCCATTGGATTGTATGTATTTTATAAGAGACAGGACTATTTTATTTTAAATATTTAGGAGACAGGTAATCTATGGATAGCGAAACAATTATTACAGTAGATCATGTGTCGATGCGTTTTAATTTGTCATCAGAGAAGTTTGACAGTTTCAAAGAATATGTTATAAAGAGTATCAAAAGGCAAGTGTCTTATGATGAATTTTGGGCGCTGAAAGATGTGTCATTTGAAGTGAAAAAAGGTGATTCTGTTGGCCTGATCGGGTTGAATGGGAGCGGAAAAAGCACAATGCTAAAAACCATTGCGGGCGTATATAAGCCGACGAAAGGCAGTGTGACTGTGAGAGGAAATATAGCTCCGCTGATTGAATTGGGGGCTGGATTTGATATGGATCTGACAGCCAGAGAGAATGTTTTCTTAAATGGCGCATTGCTTGGATATAGCAGAAAAGAAATGGAAAAAGAATATGATGAAATTGTCGAGTTCTCAGAATTAAAGGATTTTATGAATGTTCCAGTAAAAAACTTTTCTTCCGGTATGATATCGCGGTTAGCATTTGCAATTGCGACTGTTGGGATTCCGGATATTCTGATTGTAGATGAAGTTTTGTCGGTTGGAGATTTCCACTTTCAGGAAAAATGCGAGAAGAGAATTTTTAATATGATGGATAAGGGAACAACTATTTTATTTGTTTCCCATAGTATTCAGCAGGTAAAAAGGATTTGCAATAAAATCGTATGGCTGGACCATGGCAATCTGAAAATGCTGGGATCTACACAGGAAGTTTGTGATATTTATGAAAGATCGTAATACTAGAGGGTGAAAAATGAGAACTAT
>OLNC01001368.1_pt1 | contig 13911 bp, 8 predicted proteins | sample 1672011 | NCBI WGS metagenome assembly OLNC01 (sample SAMEA3136636, study PRJEB25190) | human gut metagenome | biome: human gut; feature: human-associated habitat; material: faeces | place: Austria | collected 2013 | reverse complement strand
CTTTGAGTACTGCCAGACCGCCTGTCTCACTGTACGGATTGTCAATCGGGCGGATGGTCAGGCTCTCCCAGGTGGAGCGGCTGGCCTGCAGCGTATCGGCGGTTACAGTGTCGGCCCCGCGCACGGCCACACCGCCGCCCTGGGTGAACACCAGGTCAAAGCGGGCCACACCGTCCAGCCCCAGCGCCGCACCGGCGCGATAGAGAGTATCCTGGCCGCTGGCGCTGCTGCTGCCGTCCACGATGGCGGTCACGCCCAGGTCTTTCAGCGTGGTTTGCAGCGCGGCGGTGTCCACGCCGGGGGTGGCGATGCAGATGATGGCATCCACGCCCTGGGCCTGCAAAGCAGCCACCTGTTCGCTGGCGGTCTGGGTCAGGTCGTTGGCAAAGGGCGTTTCCTCGTTGACCAGGCTGATCTTGTTGTTGACGGTGTCGGCATCGGCCAGCGAGAAGAACCCGATGCGGTAGCCCGCACGGGTGATTACGTAGTTCATGCCGTTGGTGATGCGGTTGCGGTTCCAGCTGGTAGAGCGGTAGAAGATCGCTGCACCGTCAGAATCCCGCAAGTTGGCAGCCAGCGACGGACCGCTTCCCATATTGGCGTCGCTGCGCAGGCGGGAGATGCCGTAGGCCAGGTCCTCGGCCCCGAAGGCCTGCAGGTCGTACCCGGCAGCGGAAAAGCTGCTGAGCATATCCATGCCGCCGGTCATGCTGGCCACGGTGGTGCCGTGCAGGCTGCCGCCCGCGTCCACGAGGATCGAATCCGGCGTGCTGGCTTTCAGCGCGGCCACATCGGCCAGGCTGACGTTGTCGTTGGCTCGCTGGCCCGCCAGGGAGCCGGTGGCAAAAATGGGCACGGTGATGTCGCCCACCCGCACAAGGCACTGGATGCTCTCGGTGCCGTCGGCCAGCGTGGCGGTGATGGTACACTCGCCGCTGTCGGCCTTGGCGCGCACAAGGCCGTGCTTATCCACGGTCGCCACACTCTTGTCGCTGGTGGTCCAGAAAATTTTCTGCCCGCCATTTTCCTCGTCCGGCTGGTTGGTGGTCAGATTCGCGTAGGCATCCTTACCGTCCAGATGCAGCTCCGTCTGGCGGGTGTCGTTGAGCAGCGTCGGCGTGGCCGTTTTGCCGTTGCAGCTGGAAATTTCGCCGAAAGCAAACGGCCGCATGACGAAATCAATATCCACCGTCTCGCTCTCGACACCGTAGTCCGCGCCAGGCTCGGAATAGCTGCACTGCCACATATCGTAGGTGCCGGTGTAGCCCAGTTCGTCCGCAAAGCGGGCGATCCAGAGATTCTCGCGCCAGGGGTCGAACGCCGCATCACTGAAGCGGGCGCGCACCCAGTTCAGCGAGGCATAGATGCCCTGTTTGCCGGTGTAGCCCAGCTCGGTCAGGCGGTCAAAAAACGCTTTGGTGATGGCGGCCATCTCGTCCGGGAAGATGCCGCTGATGCTCTTGTCCTCCAGATCGTAGTAGACGGGGTAGGACAGCCGGTAGGGCGCGGCGGTGTAGTCCTCGAGTCCCTCCTGCGGCGGGGCAACCAGGCCCAGCAGGCGGGCAACGTGGTCGGCCTCGCTGCGGGCTTCGTCCTCGGTGGTAGCGTAGGAGTAGATGTACGCGCCGAACGGGATGCCCAAACGGGTGCACTCATCAGCGTTGCGGCGCCACTGGGGATCGTCCTGGTTCCATCCCTGCTCCTGGCCGTCCCACTCACCGCCGAAACCGCAGCGGATGATGGCGAAGTCGACGCCGTTGCTCTTGGCCTTTTCCCAATCAACCGCGCCCTGATATTTCGATACATCGATGCCTTTCAGCACGGCGGCAGGCATAGCCTCGCCGCTCTCATTAAAGTAGTAGCCCAGTTCATTCTTCTGCCAGGCAGCCGCCGGGGTGCCGAAGTCTGCCTTGGCAGGCCCGGTGGGACCAGCCGAGCAGCGGGTAAGTACCACAGCCAGCACAATGACCAGCACCAGACAGGCGGCGCAGAGGCCCAAAACAGCCCGGCTGCGGCGTTTTTTGCTGGTTTTTCTGGGCGGCTGTTTGGGTGTACGGGGCGGCACACCTGCCCCACCCTGCTGCCGGGCCGGCCCAGCCCCGGAAACAGCCCTTTGCGCACGCGCCGGGCTGCGGTATACTTTGCGTTCGTCTGCCACGATGATGCCCTCTCTTTGTCTATATATAAAAATGTGTATAGTCGTTTATGTATGACTGGACTTTAAAGCCCTCTCCCGGATAGGGCCTTTTAAGGGGATATTAATTAAGAATAGTGTATCATTTTGTCAAAGAAAATACAATCCAGGAGAGACGGTAGATTTTGTAAAAAATTTAGCCCCCCTGCAAAACTGCAGGGGTGCCAAAACAGCCGGCCCGAAGGCCGGCTGCCAAGTATGTGTTTACAAATCAAAAGCCGTGCTTTTCCATCAGCTTGCGGCCCATCAGTACGCCCATAACGGAAGCCATCATCAGGCCGCGGGTCCAGCCGGAGGAATCGCCCAGGCAGTGCAGACCCTCGATATTCGTCTCCAGGTCGGTATCCATCTTGACCTTGTTGGAGTAGAACTTCAGCTCGGGGCTGTACAGCAGGGTCTCGGGGCTGGCGAAGCCGGGCACGACCTCGTCCATCATCTTGATGAACTCGATGATGTTGACCATGGCGCGGTAGGGCATGGCGGCGGTGATGTCACCAGCCACGGCGTCCTTCAGCGTCGGGCGCACGTTGGTGCGGGCCAGTTCCTTGGCCCAGGTACGCTTGCCGTCCAGGATGTCGCCGTAGCGCTGCACCAGGATGTGGCCGGCACCCAGCATGTTGGTCAACTCGCCGACTTTCTGTGCGTAGGCGATGGGCTGGTTGAACGGCTCGGTGAAGTTGTGGCTGACCAGAATGGCCAGGTTTGTGTTGTTGCTCTTCTTCTCCTTGAAGCTGTGGCCGTTGACGACAGCGAGGTCGTTGTCGTAGTTTTCCTGGGCCACAAAGCCGCCGGGGTTCTGGCAGAAAGTACGCACTTTGTTGTGCCAGGGGGCCGGGTAGCCGATCAGCTTGCCCTCGTACAGGACCTGGTTGATCTTCTCCATGACCTCGTTGCGGCACTCGACGCGGACACCGATGTCAACGGTGCCGGGCTTGTGGGCAATGTTGTGCTCGGCGCAGAGCTTCTCCAGCCAATCGGCGCCGCGGCGGCCGGTGGCGATGACCACCTGCTTGGCGTAGATGTCGCGGGATTCGTCCTTCTCGCGGATGCGCACACCCTTGCAGGCGGATTCCTCGAGGATGATGTTCTCGCACTCGGTGTTGAACAGCATCTCCACGCCGGCGTCGGCCAGATAGTTCTGGATGTTCAGGTAGAGCTGCTGGGCCTTCTCGGTGCCCAGGTGGCGGATGGGGCAATCGACCAGCTGCAGGCCCGCTTGGATAGCGCGCTTGCGGATGTCCTTGATGTCGGGGCCTTCGTAGACGCCCTCTACCTTCGGATCAGCGCCGAATTCCAGGTAGATCTTATCGGTGTAGTCGATCAGTTCCTGGGCGAAGTCCTCACCGATCAGGTCGGGCAGTTCGCCGCCGACCTGGTAGGACAGGGACAGCTTGCCGTCCGAGAATGCGCCCGCGCCGGAAAAGCCGGTGGTGATGGCGCAGGTCGGCTTGCAGTTTACGCAGACACCGGTTTTATCCTTGGGGCAGTGGCGCTTTTCCACAGGCTTGCCCTTTTCGATAAGCAGGATCTTGTGGGGATTGCAGCTTTTGCGCAGCAGCTCCAGCGCGGTGAAAATACCGGCAGGGCCGGCGCCTACGATGATCAGATCATACATGGATGGGGATTCTCTCCTTTAAAAATATGTGGGGACATTTATAACAGGGTGCAGGCACCCGGTCAGGTTTTGCTGGAGTCCTCGTCGGACACGTCAGTACTCTCGGCATCGTACACGACAGGTTCTCCGTCCCGGGTCGCGTCCACGATGTCGGTGCCCGCGGCCTCAGCTTCGTCCAGGGCATCGCCCAGGGCGGTCAGGGTCGCGTTGACGGCGGCATTGGCCATGCGGTCCAGCGTGCGCAGCTCCATGGCCGCATACAGGATGCAGCCAAGATTCAACGCACCTTCGACGATCAACAGGATGCCGCAGAGCATCACCACACTAACAGCCGCACCGAACGGGTGCCAGATGAGCAGCGCACCCAGCGCAATGGACACAATGCTGAACAGCAGCAGCATCCACCACTTTTCGCCTTTGCGCTTTGCCAGGTCAATAGCCGAGCCGATGCGGCTGCAGCCATCCACCACGATAAAGATGCCAAACACTACCGGCAGAAAGCTGGCCACCACCTGGGGTTTTGCTAAAGTGAACAGGCCCAGCCCTGCCGTGATGACGCCGCCCACCAGCATAAAGGGCGCGGTGAAGCCGGTGCCCCGGATGCGGGCGTACTGGATCAGACAGACAATGCCGGTGATAAGCACCACCACGCCAAAGGCGTAGCAGATCCACAGCAGACTGGTTTCCGGCATGATGAGCAGCATCAGCCCCAGCACGATATAGGCGATGCTCATCAGCATCATTCCGCTTTTGACATAGCGCAGCATAGCAGCACGCTCCTTACTTGTTCATGGCCTTGGCTGCATCCACGATCAGGTCGGCACAGGTGTCCAGACCCAGCGCGGCATTCAGGCACAGGTCATAGTTTTTGGCTTCGCCCCAGCGGTTCTCGGTATAGTAGTTGTAGTAGCTGGCACGGGCACGGTCGTGCTTGGCCAGTTGGCTTTCCCACATGCGGTCGGGCATCTCCTTGGCATCGGGGCGGACTTTTGCGCGCCCCACACGGTCGGCCACTGGTGCGTAAACAAAGGTGCGCAGCACATTGGGACGCTCCCGCAGAACATAGTCACCGCAGCGGCCCAGGATCACGCAGGGTCCCTGAGAGGCCAGCTCCTTGATGACGTTGCTCTGCAGAATGTACACCTGATCGGCCAGGGGCATAGTATTGCCCATCATGTACAGGCTGTAGATCAGGCTGCCGCTGCGCTGGTTCTCGCTGGCGGCGATGGCCTCCTCGGTCAGGCCGCTCTTTTTGGCGGCCAAGGTGATCAGCTCCTTATTGTACAGCGGGATACCCAACTTATCGGCCACGGCCTGGGCAATCTCGCTGCCGCCGGAAGCATACTCACGTGCCATTGTAATAACCATAGGTTCCTTCATAACTGATACACCTCACATTCAATTTGCTGCACGGCGGGCAACCACCGGTGCAGACTATTCCATCTATAGTATACCCCCCTTTGTGCAAAAGCGCAAGAAAAAAATCATACTATTCGTGCAAAAACTGTGCAATGTCCGGCCCCATAAACAGCAAAAAGCTCCCCGGATGGGGAGCTTGTTTTATACCGTTGCTTTCTCTTTCTGCGGGGCAAGGGCGATGTAAATCAGGTTGGCTGCCAGCACCAGCAGCAGGCCGCCGCCCATGATGTACAACATCTGCGCCACCGAGTGATGGAACCGGGACACCAGTTCAAAAATCAGCAGATACCCCGCCGCCATGCTGACAGCGAAGAAGCCTGAACGGCCCAGCGGCATCAGGTAGTTGATGAGGATCGTCAGGCAGGCCACCGGCACCACATAGAACGAGATGGGCAGCAGCAGGTCGATGGCGGCAAGGTAGCGTTCGCCAAACAGCAGGCCGATCATCGGGCGGCCCACCACGTTCATGCCCACAGCGCACAGAATCGCAACACCGCCGCCCCAAAGCATGGCGCGCTTGAGCAGCTGGCGGGTATCGTGGCCGGTGGATTGGCGCTCGGCCACCATCGGCAGCAGCACCGGCACGATGGCGTTGGCTAAGTACAGCGAAATTTTGCCGATGACACTGCCCGAGGAGTAGATGCCCACCTCCGCCGGGTCAGCAGCAAAGGTCTTGATAAGCAACACATCACCGTTGGCCATCAGCAGCAAAAACATCTGAAACCAGAACGTGCTGACAAAGTAGCGCCGTATCTCGGTACGGTCCAGATGCAGCTGCTCTATTTTGGGTGCAAAGAACAGGTCACGTGCACACCAGAAGCAGAACGCCGCCGTGGCAAACGCTGCCAAAATTACAGCTGCCAGGTTGCCGCCGATGCCGAAACCCATCCGCACAAAAGGGATGCTGAGCAGCAGGCGGATAGCGATATTGAGCACACCGTTTATGCTGTAAGGTACAAATCGCTTAACACCTTGCAGCGTACAGCTGAAAACCGGCGCCACACAGCTGAACGCCACCACGACCATGGTGGCCAGTATGTAGCGGGTCTCCTCGATCTGCAAAACATTGGCGATGATACTGGACAGCGCCGCACCTGCAGCGAACACCACACAAGCCAGCAGCACACTGGCACGCAGCATTTTGTGCATAAAGCCGCCGATCAATTCCGGTTTGCCGACAGCCTGATACTTGGCCGTGTAAGTAGCTACCAGCGTCGAGATGATACCCGACGGCACACCGACAACAATAGACAGCGACAGCAGCGTGTTGATGGTGCCGTAATCTGCCGGGGAAAGCAGGTTTCCCATTACGATTTGATATAGATACGTAACGACATTGGCTAGCATGGAGATGGCAAACACGATCGCGCTGTTTCGTTCAAATTCGCCAAGTTTGAATTTTTTCATAGGGTTCCTCGTACTATGGATGCTTTATTTGTAACGGCCTTTGTCGATGGTCTCCAGATGAGAGAACTTGCCGCCGTTCCAGATAATAGCGGTGTAATAGCCGTTGTTCATGGTACTGATAATGCAATCACACTGGGACAGTAGATAAATATCGCCCAGGTATTGTTGCGTATTCTCGTATTTACTGGATTTATCCGTCAAGTCAGACGAACGGTTCACATGATCCGACTCACCCAACTTGAAGCGGACAGAATCGGAATAGAATACGTTATCGAACTTCGATGCAATAAGGTCCAGCGCCGTCTGTTCCTCGGACTTAACAAAAACGCCAAGTTCCCGGCCACTCTTCTTCCAGCACTGCAAACGGTCTTGCAGCAGCGGGACAGCTTCGTCAGCGGTCAACTGCACTGCGTGACCGTAAAAGCGTTTGTTTAGATCTGAGCCACGCATAGCAATGCCAATCAAGTCCATATTTTCTGGCACATCCAGCGAGGCTTTTACCTTGTCAGCATACGCCTGCATTTCCGCATTGAACGGCGCCCGTTCCGCCATCTCGTGCTGCCATTTCAGCACTTCCGGGTCTTTATCGCCGGTAAAGTTACAGCGCTGGTCGCTGCCGTTGGAGAGGATGACGTTTTTGCTCTGGTATACTTCTTCCAGCGTGTAGCGCTTGCCGGTGGCGGGGTCGATCGGCTGCTCAAAGAAATACTCCCACACATTGGTCGTGCCGTGGATGGGATGGTCCTCGTTATACAGGGTCTGGTAGTTCTGCATATCCACCACAGGGATCCAGCCGTTATCATAGGCATATTTCATATAGCCCAGCACATAGTTATAGTCGGCCAAAAAGCCTGCTGCCGGGGGATACAGACGGATGACGAAGAAAGTCTTGTCCGGGTTTTTATTTCCAAAAGACTTTTTCTGCTCCGGCATGGTCAGGTTTTTGTAGGCTTCCCACACGGCCATGCTGGCCTTGAACACCCACTCTGGGGCATGGGCCGGTATCCAGGAACGCATCTTGTCCAGAAAGCTGTTCATATCATTGTCCTTTTAATTAACGCAAAAGGCTGCTGTCCGGTGTTTGCGGTGCAGCAGCCTCCTTTGGTTCAGTGTGAAAAAATCACTTATTCTTCTTGCTGGCGGCCTTCATGCGGAGGTCATGGTCCAGGATGCGCTTGCGGATGCGCAGGTTTTCGGGGGTGACTTCCAGCAGCTCGTCGGGGGCCAGGAATTCCAGGCAGCCCTCCAGGCTGAACTTGCTGACGGGCACCAGGCGCAGGGCATCGTCGCTGCCGGAAGCGCGGGTGTTGGTCAGGTGCTTGGTCTTGCAGACGTTGACGGTGATGTCCTCGCCGGTCGGGGTGTAGCCGACGACCTCGCCCGCGTAGACCTTCTCGCCTGCGTTGACGATCAGGGTGCCGCGCTGCTGGGCGTTGAACAGACCGTAGGTGACGGCGTCGCCGGTCTCGAAGCTGATCAGAGAGCCGGTGGAACGGGTCTGAATGTCGCCGCACCATTCCTCGTAACCATCAAAAATGGTGTTCATGATGCCTTCACCGTGGGTGTCGGTCAGGAACTGGCTGCGATAACCGAACAGGCCGCGGCTGGGCATACGGAACTCGATGCGGGAACGGCTGTTCATCATCTGCATGTTCATCAGGATGGCCTTGCGGGCCCCCAGGGCGGTCATAACATTGCCCTGGTAGACCTCAGGCACGTCGATGACGACACGCTCCATAGGCTCCATGACCTTGCCGTCCTCCTCGTGGGTCAGAACGTGCGGGGGGCTGACCTGCAGCTCATAGCCTTCACGGCGCATAGTCTCGATGAGGATGGACAGGTGCATTTCGCCGCGGCCCATGACGCGGAAGGAATCGTTGGTGGCGGAATCCTCGACCTTCAGGGCAACATCCTTCAGCAGTTCGCGCATCAGGCGGTCACGGATCTGGCGGGAGGTAACGTACTTACCCTCTTTGCCAGCAAAGGGAGAATCGTTGACGGAGAAGGTCATTTCCACCGTAGGATCGTTGATCTTAACGAAGGGCAGGGGCTGCACCTTGCTGGGATCGCAGATGGTGTTGCCGATGGAAATATCAGGCAGACCGGCAAAGGCAACGATGTCGCCAGCCTGGGCGCTCTCGATGGGCTCACGGCCGTTGGCCTTGAAGTCAAACAGCTTGGTGATGCGGCCGCTCATATGCACATCGGGGTTGTGCCAGTCGCACACCTGGATGGCGGAGCCGACCTTGATGACGCCGTTCTGCACACGGCCAACGCCCATACGGCCCACGAAGTCGTTGTAGTCGACGCTGGAGACCAGCATCTGCAGCGGCTCGTCAGGCTCGCCCTCCGGCGGCTGCACGTACTTGAGGATGGTGTCGAACAGGGGCTTGAGGTCGGTGCCGGAGGAAGGATCGGTCCAGTCATAGCTGGCGGTGCCGTTACGGCCGGAGCAGAAGACCATCGGGCTGTCCAGCTGCTCGTCGGTAGCGCCCAGATCCATCAGCAGCTCAAGGATCTCATCGATGACCTCGGCAATGCGGGCGTCGGGACGGTCGATCTTGTTGACGGCGATGACCAGAGACAGGTTCTGCTGCAAAGCCTTCTGCAGAACAAAACGGGTCTGGGGCATGCAGCCCTCGGCAGCGTCGACCAGCAGCAGAACGCCGTTGACCATCTTCAGCACGCGCTCGACCTCGCCGCCGAAGTCGGCGTGGCCCGGGGTATCGACAATGTTGATCTTGACGCCCTGATACTCGCAGGAGCAGTTCTTGGCCAGGATGGTGATGCCGCGCTCGCGCTCGATATCGCCGGAGTCCATGACACGCTCGGCGACCTGCTGGTTGGCGCGGAAAGCGCCGGACTGCTTCAGCATCTGGTCGACCAGGGTGGTTTTGCCGTGGTCAACGTGGGCGATGATCGCGACATTGCGTAAATTTTCCTGAATCATATACGTTCCCTCTCTGATTGGTTTGCGATTGAATGCCTATCTATAGGGGGATAAACCCCAATATCCACATACTTATCTATAATACGCTATCATGTAGTATTTGTCAAGAATCGCAAATTATAAAATAGTATGCTATAATATAAAATGTTGGATAGTAATTGAAAGGGATTTTGTACATTCCGTGGGGAAGGACGCAGTTTCCCAAAAAACAAGACAAGAGAGGGAAAGAACACATGGCGACAAAACCGATGCGCCGCATCAACATCATCGGGCACCAGAACCCCGATACCGACTCGATCTGCTCGGCCCTTGCCTATGCCTGGCTGAAAAACCGCGGCAGCCTGGAAGGCCTGTACGAAGCCCGCCGCGCCGGGCATATCAACCGCGAGACTCGCTTTGTTTTGCAGCATTTCGGCGTGGAGCCGCCGCGCCTGTGCACTGATGTCAGCCCCCAGATCAAAGACATTGACATCCGCAAACAGGCGGGCATTGACGGCGAAATGAGCGTGCGCGCCGCCTGGAACCTGATGCGCGATGTTGAGATCGACACCCTGTGCATCGTGGATAACGAGGGCGAGCTGCAGGGGCTTATCACCATCAAGGACATTGCCGATGCCAACATGGACCTGTTTGACACTGCCGTACTGGCCGCCGCCAGCACCCGCTACTCCAATCTTTTGGAAACGCTGGAGGCTGAGCTGGTAGTAGGCAACGCCGACACCCGCATCGACAGCGGCAACATCTGCATCGGCACCAGTCCCGAAATCATGGAGGAACTGGTCAAGCCCGACGATTTAGTCCTGGTCTCCAACCGGTACGAGGCGCAGATGTGCGCCATCGACTGCGGTGCCCGGGCCATCATCGTCTGCTGCGGCTCGGCAGTGCCCCGCACCATCGTGGCCCGCGCCCAGGAGAAGGGCTGCGCCATCCTGGCCACCCCCTACGACACCTACGCTGCCGCACGGCTTATCTCCACCGCCGCGCCGGTGCGCCACTTTATGCGCACTAAGGAGCTTCTGAAATTCAGCGTAAACACGCCCATTGAGGACGCCCGCAAGGTCATGGCCAGCGTGCGCCACCGCTACTTCCCGATTCTGGACGAGAACGGCAAGTACTGCGGCGTGGTCAGCCGCCGTAACCTGTTGAACCTGCACCGCAAGCAGCTGATTCTGGTGGACCACAACGAACGCCAGCAGGCTGTGGACGGCCTGGAAGAAGCCGATATTCTGGAGATCATCGACCATCACCGCATCGGCAATTTGGAGACTACCGGGCCGGTCTACTTCCGCAATGTGCCGGTGGGCTGCACAGCCACCATTTTGTACCAGATGTTCGGCGAGCAGGGCATGACCCCCTCGAAAGAGATCGCGGGCCTGCTGCTGTCGGCCATTTTGTCCGACACGCTGATGTTCCGCTCCCCCACCTCGACCCCGCAGGATGAGGCCGCTGCCAAGGCGCTGGCCGCGCTGGCAGGCGAGGACATTCCCACCTACGCTGAGCAGATGTTTGAAGCGGGCGCCGACCTGACCGGCCGCGACGCCGAGGATGTGTTCTGCTCCGACTTCAAGGTGTTCAGCCGCGGCGACGCCAAGTTTGGCGTGGGGCAGTCCATCTACATGACGGACAAATCCCGTGCCGCCGCCGAGGCGCTGGTAGGGCCGTTCCTGCCCGAGGCCAGCCGCCGTGAGGGCCTGCCGATAATCTTCTACATGTTCACCGACATGAAGACCCAGAGCACCGATCTGATGTACTGCGGCAACGCTGCCGAACAGATCGTGCGCGAGGCGTTCCATGTAGAGCCGAAGGACGGCAAGGCCTGGCTGCCGGGGGTCGTCAGCCGTAAAAAGCAGTTGATCCCGCCGCTGCTGGCCGCACTGCAGGCGCATCAGGAGTAACAAAGTTAAAACAAATGCCCGCCGCATGTTTATCTCATGCAGCGGGCATTTTCTTATTTTAAATTTACAGCTTTTCCAGCGCGGCCTTTACGCGGACGATGGTTTCTTCCTTGCCCATCATAGCGGCCAGGTCGGTGCCGCCGCCGGGGGTACGGGCTTTGCCGGACAGGGCAATGCCCAGCGGGAAGAGCAGCCAGCCGTTCTTTTTCTCCATCTGCTCGGCCAGGGTCTTGCAGGCCTCAAAGATGGCGTCGCGGTTCCAATCGGCCTGGGCTTCCAGCACCGGCAGCAGGGCGGCCAGAGCCTCCTTGGCGGATTCCGGCGTGGTCTTCTGCTTTTTGTTGCGGTACATCTCGGCGTCGATGGGCAGCACGGCGTCGAAGAAATCCAGCTGCGGCGGGATGTCCTCCAGCACTTCACAGCGGGGCTGCAGGTTGGCGCACAGCAGGTCGCGGTCAATGTCGCGGTGCACAGCACGGTCGATGAACGGATCGGCCAGGCGGCGGAACTCCTCGGCCGGCAGGGCGCGGATGTAGGCGGCGTTGATGGCACGCAGCTTAAGCGGGTCAAAGATGGCGGGGGACTTGGAAATGCGGGCAGGGTCCCAAATCTTGATCATTTCCTCAAGAGAGAAAATTTCCTGCTCGCCCTCGGGGGCCCAGCCCAGCAGCAGCAGATAGTTCAGCACAGCGGCAGGCAGGTAGCCTTTGGCCACCAGGTCCTGATAGCTGGCGTCGCCGTTGCGCTTGGACAGCTTATTCTGGGCGTCCTTCATAACTGGCGGGCAGTGGACGTAGATGGGCTTTTCCCAGCCGAAAGCCTCATACAGCAGGTTGTACTTGGGGGTGGAGGACAGATACTCGCTGCCGCGGATGACGTGGGTAATGCCCATCAGGTGGTCATCCACCACGTTGGCGAAGTTGTAGGTAGGCATGCCGTCGGTCTTAATCAAAATCTGGTCGTCCAGTTCCTTGACGTCGACCTCGATATGGCCGTAGACCACATCGTCAAAACCGGCCACGCCGGATTCGGGGATCTTCTGGCGGATGACGTAAGGCTCACCGGCGGCCAGCTTGGCGTCGATCTCCTCCTGAGTCAGGTGGCGGCAGTGGCCGTCGTAGTGGGTCATCTCACCGGCGGCGCGCTGGGCCTCGTGCATCTCGTTCAGGCGTTCCTCGGTGCAGAAGCAGTAGTAAGCCTTGCCCTCCTTGACGAGCTGCTCGGCATACTGTTTGAACATGCCCATGCGCTGGCTCTGCACATAGGGGCCGACGGGGCCGCCGATGTCGGGGCCTTCGTCCCAGGTCAGGCCGGTGGCGCGCAGCGTGCCGTAGATGATGTCGGTAGCGCCCTCGACCAGGCGGCCCTGGTCGGTATCCTCGATACGCAGAATGAACGTACCATCGTTATGGCGTGCCTGCAGGTAAGTGTACAGTGCTGTGCGCAGGTTGCCGACGTGCATATAGCCCGTGGGCGACGGCGCAAACCGGGTACGAACGTTAGACATGGTGAAAACCCCTTTATTTTAAATTAGTATCCCGTAAATTGCAGGGGCCGGTGCTTGCATCGACCCGCGGGCCGATGACGAGCATCGGCCCCTACAAACATGTTCTTGTTCTCAAACGACTTCATTATAAAGCGAAGATAAATCGCTGTCAACCTTACACAAGATACGGCTCAAACCGATGCAGGTCGTCGATCTTGACGGTGGCGCGGTAGTAGACGCCGTCCTCTCGGTATTCTTCCTCGGCCACGCTGCCGCGGCTGCGCAGGATGTCGGCCAGCGCCAGTTTATCGTAGGGCAGCAGCACCTCGATGCCCCGCACACGGTGGGCCAACATATCATCGATCTTGGCCAGCAGGGCGGGCAGGCCCACGCCCGTTTTGGCGCTGGTCAGCAGGATGTCCGGGTCAAAGGACAGCAGGTTCGCTGTATCGCACTTATTGTACACCACCAGCTGGGGGATGCCCTCGCAATCCAGGCTGCTCAGTACCTCATCGGTGACGGCCAGCTGCTCGGCAGCCTGGTCGTCACCGGCGTCGGCCACCTTTACGATAACGTCCGCATAGGCGGCTTCTTCCAGCGTGCTCTTGAACGCTTCCACCAGGTGGTGGGGCAGGCGGCTGACGAAGCCGACCGTATCCACCAGAATAATTTGCAGGCCGCTGGGCAGGGTCAGCTTGCGGGCGGTGGGGTCCAGCGTGGCGAACAGCATGTCCGCCTCAAAGATCTGCTCGCCGCACAGGGCGTTCAGCAGGCTGGACTTGCCCACGTTGGTGTAGCCCACCAGTGCCACCACGGGCACATTGTTTTTCTGGCGGGCGCGGCGGGTCTCACCCCGGCGCTTCTCCATCTCTTTTAGACGGCCTTCGAGATGTTCAATGCGGTGGTGCAGGTGGCGGCGGTCCAGCTCCAGCTTGGTTTCACCGG
>OLNC01001363.1_pt1 | contig 13944 bp, 8 predicted proteins | sample 1672011 | NCBI WGS metagenome assembly OLNC01 (sample SAMEA3136636, study PRJEB25190) | human gut metagenome | biome: human gut; feature: human-associated habitat; material: faeces | place: Austria | collected 2013 | reverse complement strand
AACTGTCTGTATTCCGGTACAAATACCAGGTCTTTTGTATCCATGATCGCTGCATTTGCGAATCCCATGGAAAGTGCTTCCTTTATTAAATCCATAAAAAAGTCTCCCTTCTTAAGTTGGATTGTTTGTCTTTAATCTGTCATGATTATAACATTTTGAAGTAAATAAAGACAGAGTTATTGAGGTAAAAAAGTATGCATTTTAAACAGAAACTGCGCTGGAAATACAGGGCAGTAATTGATATAATAAATGTAGTAAGTTTTATCTGTGAGAGGAATTTGTATGGATATGATAAATGAAACGGGCAAAGGAGTGAAAACGAAATATCGTCTTGCACAGTCAATGAAAGAATGTATGAAAACAATGTCTGTAGATAACATTACGGTGAAGCAGATCACGGAAAATTGTGGAGTTACCAGGCAGACTTTCTACCGGAATTTTATGGACAAATTTGATCTGATAAACTGCGGAGCAGTTATTCGGTGTAGAGCCGCGTAGCGAAGCGGATTGCGAATATCCGCTTGATTATTGTAAAGTACTGATTCAGTTTAAGTGAAATAGAATATATTTGCAATCATATACTATAAAATATATTCAAATCTCCAATAACTATTCCTATAAAAGTAAATAATATTAATAGCAAATACAACCAAAATGCCAGTTTACAGGGTTGACAATAACACCACTTTAGCCTACTATTATTTCTAACAGGAGCTGGCTTTTGGGAATGGAAAAAGCTGGCTGTTTTACTGATGTGATACATAAGAGAAGATGGAGGATAAAGGAATGGAAAACTGGAATGATGTAAAACTGGTGCCGGAGTTTTCAGAGCAGGGCGTAGACTGCTATCGTCTGGAGGGCGGAAACTACGAGAATGAATATTATGTGGTTTCTGAAGCAGAAACCAGAAAGCTTTTGAATACACCGGAGGTAGTTGGATATGAGGTATATCATTGCCTGATCCCGTCCACTTCTCAGATGCTTTACTACTTCAAGGAGCAGAAGAAAGTCACAACAGCAAACATTCTCTCAATCCTTCGCGGTGCGTTAAACTACCCGCTTGAAGAGAGCTGCTACAGAGAGCATATCCGCGTTCATGATATCAGCTTTCTTTCCAGCGAGCGTGTGTTTAATGAAGATGAGATCGCAGGCCTGGAGATCAAATACAGCAAGCTGACTATGGTGCCGGACAGCACACTGCTGATCGGTGATATCATTGCTACAGGTGAGACTCTGATCCACTGCTTACGTTATGTGACAGATTTCTACAGAGAACACGGAGCAAGACTCCGTAATATTATTATCTTTACAATCGGAGGAACTACAGGAATTAAGATTCTTGAGCGCCTGACAAAAGAGATTCGTGAGTTCTGGCCGGAGTTTGAGGGATTTATCACGGTATATTATGAAGGAATCTTCAGCACTTACCAGGACAAAGGTGTATCAGGAATCAATCTTCCGGATGTAGATTTCTACTGGAAAGACGGCATCATTGCACCGCAATTCAGAAGAGAGACTTTATCTATGAGAAATCCACTGTTTGAGAAATGCATCATCTATGACGGAGGTGCGAGACGTTATGAGATCCATGAGCATGTAGAGGAAGTTCTGGAATTCTGGAAAGAAATGCTGGCGCGTGCAGACAAGATTGATTTCAAAGCGCTGCTGGACGAAAAACTGGGATATGCCACACCGATCAGCTTTGAAGACTGGGTGAAAGCAAATCATTACGAAAAGATCAGTTCATCTGTGAATAAATGGTTATATAAACAGGAACAGGGATATATCCAGAGTATGCAGGACGTTACATTGAGAGAGATCGCAGAAGAACGGATCGAACAGTTTACCACTGCATTAAAGAAATATATTCTGTAATCCCAAGCAGATAAAACAGAAGTAAAGCAGGTTTTTAACTATGTAATATAATCTTACGGAAGGCAATATAACAGGAAATCTTCTGAAATTTGCTTTTCCTCTTATGATAGGAAATCTTTTGCAGCAATGCTATAACATAGCGGATACCCTGATCGTAGGGCGCTTTCTGGGAGCAGATGCGCTGGCAGCAGTGGGATCTGCCTATACTTTGATGGTATTTCTTACCTCCATTATCCTGGGACTCTGTATGGGAAGCAGCGCATTTTTCTCCATGCAGTTCGGTGCAGGAAATACAGAACGGCTGAAAAAGAGCTTTTTTCTGGCATTTGTGCTGATCGGAATGATTACATTGGTTTTGAATTAAAGGTAGAGAAATCAGATTTTCTGGAAATTATTAGTTAATTTCTGAGCAGTTGGGGGGTATTGCGTATAAAAACAAAAGGATATTCCTTTTATACCTTGCAATTTTGAACTAAAAAACATATAAAGTTATTATTAAAACACTTAAAATAATTAATATTAATGACATCAAGAAGTACAGAACAAACAACCGCTTGCTCTGTACTTTTTTTATATCGCAATAGGAAAATTATAGAACAAACAGGTTTGATCTGAAAAAGGGTAAAACCTATTATGTACGGATACGCACTTATAAGACGGTATCCGGCAAAAAGTATTACTCTGACTGGAGCGCAGTAAAGAGTGTTAAAGTATCAAAATAGTTTATTCAGAAAAAATCTGAAAACAGCAAAAAAACATCAGTTTTTACAGTAGACAATTATAGATTCAGCCGGTATACTGAATTTATAATTGCCTACGGAAATATAGCCTGTAAATCAGGCAGATATAAGTCAAAATCCCATCGCCGCAGGCGATTTTCAATGGATCTTGTATGAAAGAAAGGGAAGAAAGAGAAAAAGGAGGCAGAGGTATGAAGAAAAAGAACCTTGCATGGCTTCTGACTGCAGCCATGGTAGCAGGCAGTGTAGAATGACCGGTGGCAGTAGCCAGCGGTGCGGAATTTTCGGCAGGGCCGGAGGAAGTCCAGGAAGCAGAAACCGTAGTAGAAGAGAGTGGTTCACAGGAGCAGGACGTTTCCCTGACAGATGGAAATGAAACAGTTTCTGAATTCACAGATCCGGAACAGAGTGAATCTTTGGGGACAGAATTTACGGCTCCTCAGCAGAATGAGTCAGGAGATGCAGTGACTGCTTTTGACAGTGACGACGAAGACGAGGATGACGATGAAGTAGATGACAGGTGGGAGCAGGCCAAAGCCAGTGCAGTAGAGATGATGCTGGGCGAAAAGGCTGAGATCCAGGTAGATGAATCTTATGAAGATTACTACTTCAAGTTTACTGCTCCGGAAGATGGTATTTATACATTTGATTATGACGGTACAGATCTGGATGGAGAATATGATCCGGATATTAATTATAGTGTGTCATATCTGGATGAAGATGGGGAATACACCGGTGAAACTGTAGAACTGCAAAAGGGCTGCAGTATATATGTTAATTTACAGAACTATGGATACTGTGGATATAAATTCTTTATCACTGCATCCAGCAAACCCTATATGGTAAAAAGTCTGGAATTAGTAAGCGGACCTTCTGACACAGAATATATAGAGGGAATCGACTGTAAAATCAATAATACTCCGAATAATGATAGTATGAAGCTGGATGGTCTGAAAGTACGTGTGACTTATTCAGACGGCGAAACAGAAGAACTGACTCCGGGCATGTCCGGACGTGATGGAAAGACCCAAATTTTCGCTTATGCTGACTGGTCAGAAGAAGACACAGAAGAAAACGGAATTGTGTGGGAAGGAAATCTCCGGGTATCCTACGACGGAGAGGCATTAACTGACAACATTCCATTGACTTTTAAGAGTATTTCTTCTTATATCATACAGTTGGGAACGTCTGTAGAAGCTATTGCGTCAGGGAACCAAAAAGCAGTCACCTGGAACGGATATGGAGGATATCTGTATAAATTCGTTCCTTCCAATACAGCCGAATATATTTTCTCATCCAAAACAGTCGTAGAGGATGAAGATGACGAAAATTATCTGGATACTTACGGATATCTTCTGGATAATAAGGGTTTCATCCTGAGCGAAGATGATGATAACGGTGGAAATGGCAACTTCAGTGTTCGGGCGGAACTGGAAGCAGGAAAAACCTACTATTACCTGGCACGTCCGTATTCCGCTACTTATAGCAAGAGCACACTGTCCCTGCAGGAGATCCGCAGTCTGAAGAGCATTACCCTGGATTCCACAGAAACACAGAAATATATTGGGATAGATGATTTGTCCTACAGTGGATTGGAAAAGATGGCAAAGAAACTGAATGCTACCCTGCATTTCAGTGACGGCTCAGAAGAGACGATCAGCTGGGGAGATACAACTGCAGACGGATATTCTCTCAGCATAGATATTCCGGATGTAGACCGGGAGAAGCCGGGAACTTATGTACTGAAAGTTTCCTCAGATTCTGTAAGCGCAGACTATACGATCAAAGTACTCTCTGCTATGGACTATATGAAAGACCATGCACAGGAACTCCAGGCCGGAAAGAGAACCGCAGTGACGATTCCTGTAGATACCTCTGTCGCATACTGTGTGACTGCACCGGAAACAGGATATTATGGTGTGAAATATCAGAGCCATTCTGAGGCAGATCTAGCATTGTTTGACGAACAGGGAAATAAATACAGTCATCATGTCAGAGTGGAAAAAGGACAGAAATTCTATTTCTCACTGGCTAACACAGGAAATATGGATATTAAAGCACTGGTAACACCGCAGCAGCTGGATGTAGTGCTTAAGAATGCGTCAGTTACTACACCTCCGACAAGTACAACACTGATCGAGTATGTTGACTGTGACAATGGTGAGACAGATCCGGAAAATGCAGGTCAGATCATGAAAGGCCTGGAAGTTACAGCAGAATATTCTGATGGAGAGAAAGAAACCCTGTCTTATGGAGACACCGGACGTCTGGGAGATAAACTGTCAGGATACCTGAAATGGGAGTATAAATATGATTCTGAAGAAGGGACCTCTAAACAGACTGTTGTTATGATCCTGACCATGGGTGAAGAGAACATTGCAGAAGTTCCTCTGACCTGGATTCCTTTCAGTGAATATTTAAGTAAGGGTGAAGGAATCGAAGCCCTGACTGTCAATACGGATAAACAGGTAGAAACAGATAACGTATATAGCTTCACAGCTGAGAAAGACGGGGAGTACACTTTCCTCTCCAAAGGTGAGGGCGATCCTTTTGGATATCTGTATTCTGAAAATGGAGACTGTCTTACCAGCAATGATGACAGCGGAGATGGAATGAATTTCCGCATCACCTATGAACTGGAAAAAGGTTCGAAATATTATCTGCGGGTAAGAACCAACGGTACGTCCTGTTCCGTAAAGGTTTCTGACGGAAGTAAACAGGAAATAGAAGAATTATCTGATTTCCAGTTAATATCTGCACCTGTAAAAACAACATTCTTCTCCCATGCTGCAGATAGAGATCTGGATACAAACCGTCTTCCGGCTGCAGGATTGAAGATCAGTGCGAAGAATAAAGACGGTGAAACAGTAGTGTATTCCTATGATGATGACGATGAATTCCCGTTTGAGATCAGTGCAGAATTTAAGTATGACGAAGATGATTATTATATCATACCGGGCGAATATACTGCGAAAGTCCTCTATCAGGGACAGACAGCAGCAGAATATCTGATCGTTGTAAAGAGCTTCAGGGACTATCTGAAGGAAAACACAAAGACTCTCAAACCAGGAGAAACCATTGGAAATGAAATCTGTGAGTATACAAACAGCGGAACATATCTGTATGTGAAGCTTCCTTCCGACCTGAAGGGCAGATATATATACTGTAATCAGTACAGATGGAATCCGGACCGCATTTATGACAGCGACGGCAATGAAACAAATCTGCGGTTTGATCAGGGTGATGACTGGGATTTCAATGGCAAAGACTACTATCTCTGCCTGGAAAACGGTTATGTCAGTGATGATGAAGAGGAAAATGTTTTCTGGTATGAGCAGATCCCGTCCAGTGGACTGATCCAGAACCTGGAGATCATCAGCCAGCCGGAGATCACAGAGTATCCGCAGGGAATGGAACAGTCTGTAGATCTTAAGGGTATGGTAATACGTATCACTTATAAAGATGGTACTCAGAAAGTGACAGAAGCAGAAGACTACAATGGTATGTATCTGAAATACACCAGCATTAAAGACAAAGATGGCACAACAGTCTATGATGTTTCAGATTTGCCGCTGGGTGAGAATCAGTTATATCTTACCATGAGCAATGCGAAAGTTCCGTTCACGATCAATGTTAAGAAACTTTTTGAAATGAATGCAGATCCTCTGACTCTGGAAAAAGAAGAAGTATTCAGCATTACTGAGAGCAGTCCGTACCATGTATATTCTTATACACCGGAGAAAACCGGAAGTTACAAACTGTCAGCAGCATTTAAAAATATTGCAGACAGTACTACTGTAGGCGACACAAAAGTAAGATGGTATATGGCAGATGAGAACGGAGAATCACAAGGAGAAAATTATTCTTCCTATAGACTCCGTGCAGACAAAAAGTACTATTTCGTTGTCTGTGCACCGGAGGAATCCTTTGCAGATATTTCCGTTAAGCTTTCCGGAAAAAATATAAACAGCGGTATCGTAGACCTGGAACTGACAGCTCCGTCCAAGACAGAATATCAGCCGGATGAAGAAGCCATTTCCTATGAAGGAATGATCGTCAAAGCTGTCTATGAAGATGGAACTGAGAGAGATTTCACAGCTGAGGAAGCAGAAGCTGCAGGCATTCAGATTAAGAATGATGTAAATTACGGATATCAGAAGAAATTCCCGGGAAGTTATAAGATCACTGTTTCTTATGAGGATCCGGAGGATTATTATACGGTAGAAAAGACCTTACCGATCACTGTAGCAGAAGCAGATACAACGGAGATCACATTAGGAGAAACTCCTGTAGAATTAGCAGAATCCAAAGATGGCAGATTCTATAAATTCCAGATCAGTGCGGATGGTTATTATCAGCTTCATATTACAGGACAGGATGCAGAAGGTTTCAGTGCGAAGTTCAAAGATGAATGGATGAATATGAATGGATATTCTTCACTTCATGAACTGAAAGCAGGAACGTATTATCTCTATATCGATGGTGCTGCATGCTCTGTCAGTATGACTGCCTACAATTCTGAACCGACAGCAGTAGTTATAGAGAAGCTGCCGGAGAAGACAGAGTTTGTCTATGGACAGGATGAAGTCACATTTGCAGGAGCACAGTTCAGAGTAACTTTCGCAGATGGCTCAGAGAAGATCGTGACAGTACCGGAAGGCTTCGGTGCATTTGATATTATGGAAACCGGAATCGAATTCCAGCGCTACACTACAGATAAAGTAGGAAGCTATTCAGTGACAATTAGTATTCCATCCGGACAACATAATACTAAAATGGATTATTCCATTGTCTTTCCTGAGGATATGGTAACTCTGGAAGACGGAAAATCCTATGAGGTCAAAGCATCCCAGTTAAAGAACAAAAAACAGGTAGTCTATAAAGTAGTTGGATCCGACCAGGGCGGACAGATCATAACTGTAGAGTATGGACAGGCTTATGCACGTGTTATACCTGCGCAGGGATATGGAATAGGATATGTGACATCACAGAATCCGGGAGTTCTTTACTTCGCAGCAGAAAAAGGTAAAACATACTATGTGGTTCTTTCCGGACTGAAAAATGGACAGGAACAGCCAGATATCACAGTGAAATACAGTACTTCCAAGGCTATTACCAAACTTACACCTCTGGAAGATACCGGAACCTATTATTACGGTGTGAATGATTCTATATTAGGAAGTGTGCGTCTGCAGCTTACTTATGTAGACGGCAGCACAGAAGTGATCACACAAAATGAGACCAAAGGCTGGCTGACAAGGCTGGATATGGAGCAGGTTCCGATCCGTGGAACAGGAACCTATCAGGGAACCATCAGTCTGGCAGGTATCAAGACCAGTTATTCCCGTAAGATCGAGATGCTTCCTGAGGAAGAGATCAAGGCAGAACAGCTGGTAGAAGCCCAGTCAGAGAAACGTTATAAATTCGTACCGGAGAAGACACAGAGTTATTATCTGCTGAGCAATGTCAAAGGCGAATTAGATGTGGATATTGAGAATGCAGATGGTGCGAATCTGGACAGCTGGGCATTGGGAAGCGAGTGCAGGGAAGGAAAGATGGTCCTCACTGCTGGCAGGACTTATTACTTCAGAGTGATTGGTATTCAGGGAAACTTCGCTATTTCTACAGATGTGGGAGTAGCAGTCAGCCTGAAAGACAGTAAAACAACTTATACTTACAGCGGCGAACCCATCAGACCGGAACTGACAGTAACCTATGATGGAAACACACTCCAGGAAGGTAAAGATTATCAGATCAGATACTATGATAATGTTGAGTTCGGTACAGCCCGTGCAGAAGTAGTTCCGGTTTCCGGAGGAATGAATTTCGTTTCCAGAACTGTTTACTTCGGCATTGACAGATGCAGCCTGAAAGACAGTGAAGCCAGGATTGAAGAAATCCCGGATCAGGAATGGACAGGTGAGGCTATCACACCAGATCTGAAAGTAACCTGCAACGGAAGATATCTGGAAAACGGTGTGGACTATCAGGTATCCTTCAAAAACAATGTAGAGATTGGTACTGCAGAAGTAACAGTAGAAGGTATCGACAATTACACAGGAACGCTCAAAGCTGAATTTACGATCAGGGAACAGCAAAAGAAACCGGTAGAGAAGATCAGCCTGAACAAAACTTCTGCCAATGTAGTGGCAGGTAACAGCGTACAGCTGACAGCAATTGTTTCACCGGATGATGCAGCAGATACATCCGTTAAATGGACCAGCAGTTCCAAATATGCATCTGTAGATGACACTGGAAAAGTAACTGTAAAATCAAATGCTCCTGGTGGTTACATTACCATAACAGCATCAGCTAATGATGAAAGCGGTGTAACAGCATCCTGCAAGATTAAGGTTTACAATAAGATCACCTATAATCTCAATGGCGGTAAGCAGAACAAATCAAACAAGACAAGCTTCTGCAAGCAGACAGTGAAACTTTACAGCCCGACCAGAGCGAAATATACATTCGGCGGCTGGTACACAGATAAGGGACTGAAAAAGAAGATCACATCCATCAGCAATAAGACTACGAAGAATGTAACCTTATATGCGAAGTGGAAAAAAGTTACCCAGTGCAGTGCACCGTCCAAAGTAACGCTGAAAAACTCCAAAGCAAAGACCATGGCAGTTTCCATCAAGAGTGTATCCGGAGCCAAAGGTTATGAGATCACATATTCCACAAGCTCCAAATTCTCAGGTGCGAAGAAGAAAACGATCACAGGCAAAACTGTGAATATCGGCAGTCTTTCCAAAAGAAAAACTTATTATGTGAAAGTCCGCGCATACAAGCTGGATTCCACAGGAGCCAAGATTTATGGAAAATACAGCAAGACTGTAAAAGTTCAGATCAGGAAGTAATCAGGATATAATGTAAGTCAGGTGGGAAACCTCCGGCATGGCAATGGCCAGCCGGAGGTTTTTACGGTCTTGTGTTATAGAACAGAATCGTATAAAATAAATAATGGAAAAAAATAGTATGGAAATAAAAAAGAGGAAAAGAGGGGAGAGGAATGGCGTGAAATATAACCAAAAGAAACGGGGACAGGAACTGGAAATGTTTCTGTTTATCATAGTGCTGACTGTATTTGCAGCTGTCCTTGGGGTAGTAGCCAAGGGTGGAAAGACACAGACGATGGAACAGTTCAGAACGTTATCGTCAGGCTGGTACTATATTGAAAACGGGGAAAAAACAGAGATTTCCCTTCCGGCAGTAATAAAAGCAGACGGGCAAAAGAAGCTGGTGCTCTATAATGACAATATTACAGAAGAAGACGCAGGGAAAACCATAACAACCAAAGGTGCACAGCATGAACCGGAGATACGGCTGAATGATGAAATTCTGTATCAGTATGAGAATTCGGCATTTCCCAGAAATACCCAGATGAAATCCAAGCTGGACTGTGACGGGGAAATTCCCGCGGACAGCCGTGGAGGAACTCTGACAGTTACTTATTCGGAACCCCAAAGGGGAGAGTATGAGATTGCAGAGTACTATATCGGAAGCGGAAGTACAGTCACCCTGTACCATATCGAGTGTTCCCTGGTAATTGTGGGAATCGCGTTCTGCTTTATTGTACTGAGTCTTATTGCATTTCTGACAGCAGTTTACCTGAAGATCCGGAAAATGCCGGCTGGAAGATTCCGGGATGTGGCATTGTTTCTGTTTATCTGCGGAACATGGCTGATCACAGATTCGCCGGTGATTCAGATGTATACCAGTCATCCGGCTGCCACCTGCATCATTTCGTTTTATATGTTTATGATCCTGGCAGTGCCCATGCTGCATTTTGCCCAGGAGGTGCGTAACATGAAGAAATATCGGATCCTGAATGTGGGGATCGTTCTTTTTTATTTTAATGCACTGATCCAGGGAATCCTGAATTATCTGGGGGTCTTCGAATTTATTGACATGCTTTTTGTAACCCACATCCTTCTGTGGATATGGGTATGGATTTCAGCAGTACTGCTGTGGAAAGAATACAGGAAGGATCCGGCGAAAGATCTGCGGAATATCATGGCTGCGTATACCATTGTATCTGTAAGCGGCATTCTGGCCCTTGTGTTGTACTGGCTGTTTCAGATTTCCTATTATGGGGCAATCTTTGCCCTGGGAATTCTGGCATTTCTTGTTCTGATCCTTGCAGATGCAGTGGCTAATCTGGCAGAGAATATACATTTCAGAACAGAAATGCAGGCATATGAGCGGCTGATGAAAGAAGACAGCATGACAGGCATGCCCAACCGTGAGCCCTTCGAAAAGCTTATTGCAGGCATTACGCAGGAGGCAAACAATTACCGGAATATCCTGCTGGTATTTATGGATATCATTCATCTGAGAAGGGTAAACCATGAGATCGGCAGAACTGCCGGGGATGAGATGGTCATAGCAGCAGCCAGATGTATGGAAGCGGTGTTCGGAGAACATGGGAAATGCTACAGGATCGGCGGAGACGAGTTCGCAGCAGTGGTTTATGATCCGGATGCAGATACAGATGTATTTTCGGAAAGACTGGATGAACAGATCAGAAACTATAACAGGAACAGTAAATACAGATTATCAGTAGCCAGAGGATTCAGCCTGATCCGTGATGAAAACGGAAAAATGAAATCTGTGGGTGAATGGAAATACGAAGCAGATACAGAGATGTATCAGAATAAAGAGAAGGAGGAAGGCTCACGTGAATTATAACATAAATTTTCAGATTGCAGCATTGATCATTGTGATCTTACTTCTGTATCATTTTCTCACACAGAAAAAACTATATAATATAAATGCCAGAACTTTTACATATGTGCTGGTCCTGGGTGGACTGTATATCCTGCTTGACCTGCTCAGTACGCTGGTGTTCATGAATTACCGCGCAGAACATGAAACGGCAATTCTGCTGGTCATTACAATCGCATATTTATTTGACGTTATGCTGCCATATATCCTGTACTGCTGTGTCTGCATCATATCAGGAGAAAAGCAAAGGAAAATCGGTGGAACCTCAGCTGTGTGTACTGCGATCACAGTGGTGATGTTGCTTCTGATCATGGGAAATATCAAAAGCGGCTGGTTCTTTTACTTTGATGAAAGTGGTACATTTGTAACCGGTTCCGGATATATTTTTCTTTATATCTATGCCCTTGCCTATGCAGTGCTTGTTATTGTTTCTGCCATCAGAAACCGGGGAGAAAATATTACCCGGAAGATGGGGATCGTGGGAGAATTTCTGGTGCTTGAAGGAGTATGCATGGTCATCCAGATGTATACCCAGAGGCTGCTTCTGACTGGATTCGGGCTGGCACTGGGACTGGTTTTTCTTTATCTGACTATCAACAATCCGGGAGATTATGTGGACAGTATTACCGGTGTATTTGATAAACAGTATTTCGATAAGTGGATCGAGGAAAAACTGGACAAGAAGGCAGAGTTTCATCTGATCGCAACAGAGTTTTATATGCTGAAACAGGTGAATAAGGTATACGGAAGCAGTGTGGGGGATCAGATGCTGATCCAGGCTGCACAGGGAATTCAGGAGATCACAGGTTCTTCCCAGGTATTCAGGATAACGGGAAACTGTTTTCTGGCAGTGGCAGAGTCCATGGCAGAATATGAAACAAATAAGCAGAAAATGGAAAAGTTTTTCCGGAAACCTTTCGAACTTAACGGAGAGAAAATTGATTTCCCGGCAGTCATCTGTGGAATTATGGATGGCGGGAAAATGAAACATGAAGATGTCATTCTTTCCTATATTGAGTATCTGGCTTCACTGATAAAAAATACAGATGAAACAGTGGTAATACAGTCAGATGACAGGATTCTGGAAGGGTTCCACTATGAGAAAGAGGTGGAACAGTTCCTGAAGACTGCCGTAGAACAGGATCTGTTTGAAGTTTATTATCAGCCGATCTACTGGAACAAAGAAGAGCGTTATATCACCCTGGAAGCGTTAAGCAGACTGAGACATCCCAACATGGGCATGATCCCGCCCGATGTATTTATCGGAATTGCCGAGAAGCAGGGAATGATCGCGCAGGTGGGACTTCTTCAGTTCCGAAGAGTGTGCCGTTTCGTGAAGGAACATGAGTATCTCATGAAGACTCTGAAGAATGTGAAGTTTAATCTGTCTCCGTCCGAACTGCTGAAAACGGGACATATCCAGCTTCTGATCAATATGATCAGGGAGTACGGACTTTCCCCGAGGTACTTCCAGTTCGAGATCACAGAGACAGTTGCCACAGAATACAGCGAGAGTTTCTGTCAGGCAGTGGAAGATTTTCAGAAGGCAGGCATTGGTCTCTGCCTGGATGATTTCGGTTCCGGCTATGCCAATCTGAACACAGTACTGAAACTCCCTTTCTCAGTAGTAAAAATGGATCGCTCCCTCCTTACAGGGGTAACCTGCGATGAACAGGCAGCAGTCTTCTACAGAAGTATCGTAATGGTCATGCAGAACATGGGCTATCACATCGTAGCCGAAGGCGCCGAGACCAAAGAGGAAGTAGACCTTCTGCAGACCTGGGGCGTAGACATGATCCAGGGCTATTATTTCTCCCGGCCATTACCGGAAAACGAGCTGCTGAAGCTGTTTGACAAGGAATAACATATGTTGAGATAATTTCGCATACACTGTAAAAACAGCGTCTTCGGAGGCTTATCCTTGAAAGATTATATCGAGGAACGTGCAGTGGAAATTGCGAAATATATCATTGAGACCAGGGCAACAGTACGGCAGGCGGCGAAGAAGTTCGGGATCAGTAAAAGTACGGCACATATGGAAGTAACAATATAGAACGGTTCGTTTGGGTAATAGAATAAGAAAAACCAAGGAGGAACGAACCATGAAGGATTTGAAAACAAGAATTACGGAGAATGGCATTGATTATGTACTTGTCGGGGATTATTATATCCCAGACTTGAAGCTGCCGGAGGAAAAGCGATCTATCGGTAAGTGGGGACGAATGCACAGGGAGTATCTGAAAAAGCAGTGCTACGGTAGATATTCCAGTTTACTGCTGACCGGAAAACTTTGGAGCTATCTGGAGGATTTGGACGAACAAGCGGAGGAACGGTTTACGTGTATTGTTGATCAGATGAAAGCGGCTGAGGGAGTGACGGAGGAATTGAAGCGGAAAGATGCTATGCTTTGGGTACAACGGTGTAATAATATTAGAAACAGAGCAGAAGAAATTGTACTGAACGAAATGGTTTATATTTAGTATGGAGCAGTCAGCCGAAAGGCTGGCTGTTTTTCTTTTCCTAGCGACAGAAAATGATTGACAATGTTATAAGACTGTGGTAGTCTGAAAACAAGAACAGACTACTGTAGTCTTATAGGAGG
>OLNC01001362.1_pt1 | contig 13951 bp, 12 predicted proteins | sample 1672011 | NCBI WGS metagenome assembly OLNC01 (sample SAMEA3136636, study PRJEB25190) | human gut metagenome | biome: human gut; feature: human-associated habitat; material: faeces | place: Austria | collected 2013 | reverse complement strand
AATTGTCGAATTATCAATGGTGAAGGAAAAATACTTCAAAAAAAGATGAATGAATGTTCACCGAATTTTGCAATTGATGCGCAAATGGTGTGCGGTACTACGCAGGGATGTGCGATGTTATTTAATAATAGGCTCAGGCAATATCTTATTAATCGTAATCTATCAGGAAAACCGATGCATGATTTTGTTGTTGTGACATATGCAATTGCAATTGGAAAAGTGATATATGATGAAGAACCATCTTTTGGATATAGAGTTCATGAAAATAATGTTGTAGCCAAAGAAGGAAAAGGTATATTCAAAAGGACAAAATTGTCAATTAATCGTTGGTTTTCTTCAGACCACAAAAATGAACTATCAAATTATATAAATATTTTCATCAGTGATAATAAGAAATATTTGTTGGAAGATGATATAAAATTTTTAGAGAATATTGCAGAAAGTCCGCATCATTTTTTTAAAAGGATAAAAGTTATTAATAGCCGCAAGTGCAGATCATTCAATAAGAGAGCTGAAAGATCATTTAAAATTCGAACTATATTAGGAGTGATTTGAGAAGCGTATGGAGAATAAAGATGAGCATAAAATTAACAAAAAACTATAATTATATATTGTTTTTTTATGTCCTAATTATGATACTTGATGAAAGCAACTTTAAACTAAATGGGGAAGTAAGCTTAGTTATTTCGTCTGCCAAAATATTAATTTTGGGTGTTGCAATTTTATATTTTATAGTGTGCAATTGGGAAAACTTGAAAAGATGTCTGTTATATTGGAAACAGGAGGTTTTTTTAAAACAAAATTTAAAAGTACCTTATAAAATTGGAGCGGTTTTAAAGCAATCATATAAAATTGTATTTAATTCAGAACAGTCGTGGTTTTTACTCCTACTGATTGTAATCAATGTTGTATCGATGATCAAGAATGGACTTGAAATAAATATTATTCTACTTTGTATGATTGTTATTATATCATCCAAATCTTCGATGAGTTCTATTTTCAAAACATTTTTTTATGCTTTTTTGACTGGAGTTATTTTGGTTTGCCTTGCATCTAAATTTGGAATTATTCATGATGAGATTAATATTAGATATTCGACAGATTTTTTAAGCAGTATCTTTTTACATGGTAACCTTTATGTAAGACATTCATTTGGCTTTGAATTTAGCAATCAGATTCCATTTGCATTAATGACTATTTATTTTTTAATCATTGCATGGAAGCAGGAAAGCATAACATGGCGACAACATTTGCTTATTGAAGTGATTAATATATATGTTTTCATTTTTTGTGGCTCACGCTTTGTCTTTATGATTGTATTAGGAACGAATGTTTTGTTTTATATTGTAAAATATGGATATTATAATATAAAGCGAACTAGATTAATTAGAAAGTGTGGCTATATTGCAACCACTGCTTTTGGGATTGGCACAGTAATCAGTTTTTTGTTTGTTTTATTATATGAACTGACGCCGAAATTTATTGATGCATTTTTGAATTTCAGACTGACATATGCGTTTCAGGCGGTTCAGTATTATGGAATTCATTTTTTGGGTTCTGGTTTTGATGCCGGAACCTTCAGCGGAGAAATAGGCGTTATTGTAGATAATGGTTATATAATGCTGTTTATGCAGCGAGGAATAATATTTGCAATCATTACCTTAGCTCTTTGGACTTCTATTAGCCATTTAGTTGTCAAGAATAAAAATCCATATATAATGATTCCTATAATTATGCTTGCACTGGAAAATTTTGTGGATTATCAAATCATATCATTTCGCTATATACCTTTTATATGCTTGCTTTGTCATACTTCGGATGAACTTCTTTATTTAGAGAGAAAGGATAAAAAAACAGGTATTTTAAAGTTAAAGAAAAATGGAGATAAAAATATCGTGATGAAAATAATGGAATTGTATAAACGTTATGAGGAAATAAGAAGGACAAAAACAGAGGTCTTTCAGTTAATGAATAGTTTTGACTTTTCTAATATTGAAAATAATAAACCAGAAAAAATAGAGAATGTAGTGATGCTGGTTACTGCTGTTTATCCAAATTTAGGGGGAATTACATCGGCACTGAGAATATTAAGTTCATTACAAAGTAAATCATGTTCACTTACTTTAGCTGTTTGTACGGATGATATGACCGTTGAAGAGGCTCGAAAGAATGCTATGCTTTGCATGCCGAATTATGAAGGACAGGTAAAGCGTGTGGATGAGTGTGAGCAAGAAGACTATGATATTTGTATTGCAACAAGTTGGCAGACGGCTTATTATGCAAAAAAAATTTCAGGGTATAAGATTTATTTTGTACAAGATTATGAACCCGAGTTTTATGAGACGAATGATTTTTCTGCCCTTGCTAAGAATACATATTCTTTAGGTTATCATATTATTTCGTTGGGGCAATGGAATGCAGACAAGATTAAATTGAATTGTCAGAATTGTACTTCAAGAATTGATATTGTTGATTTCCCATATGATCCAAATGAATATAGCTTCGATCAGAGAAATTATGATAATTACAAAAATAAAAAAGAAATTACGATTGCCTGTTATATTAGATTTATTGGGCGGAGAATACCTTATATTTGTGAGTATTTGCTATCAAATGCTAAAAAGTACATGGAAGAAAAGGGTTACAAACTTAATGTTTTGTATTTTGGAATTGATAAAAAAAATCATTTTAATGAGGCGACAAACCTTGGAAAATTATCTCGTCATGAACTCTATGAGTTATATCAAAAGTGTGATTTTGGAATGACCGCATCTATGTCCAATATTTCTTTGGTGCCATATGAAATGTTGGCTACAGGATTACCATTAATTGAATTTAGAACGGGTTCTTACAGGTTTTTCCTTGGAGAAGATACGGCATTACTTATAGATTTTGATTATAAAGAATTAGCGGACAAAATAATCGAAGCAGTAAATTCACCGGAAATTTTGAAATTGATGCATCAAAAAGCTGAAGAAAAACTGGGGCAGTTGTCTTGGAAAAATACTTGCGAACAGTTTTGGAATATTTTGAGTAATGTAAGGGAGTAGAAATAGATGAGTAATGAAGTAAAAGTATCTGTTTTATGTATTACATACAATCAAAAAGATTATATTTCCGATGCTTTGGATAGTTTCATTAATCAGAAAACTAATTTTAAATATGAAATATTAGTTAATGATGATTGCTCTACAGATGGCACAAAAGATATTGTCATTGAATATGCTAAAAGATATCCTGATATAATTAAACCGATTTTTCATGAAGAGAACCAGTATTCTAAAGGTGTAAGTCCAATACGTGATGTCTTAATTCCTAAAGCTGTAGGAAAATATATAGCGATTTGTGAGGGGGATGATTATTGGATTGATAACCATAAGCTGCAGATACAATATGATTTTATGGAAAAACATCCAGAATGCAGCCTATGTGTACATAATGCTTTTTTGGTTGATACTGAAAAGAAAATTATTGGAAAAGTAAAGACAAGTGATATTGATAAAAAGATCCCTATTAGAGATGTATTGGTAGAGGGTGGAGATTTTATAGCTACAAGCAGTACTTTTGCACGATTACCAAAGGATAAGAACATTCCTTCTTATTTTGATATCTTAACGTTGGATTATACATGGCAGATCTTTTTTGCCAGCTGCGGCGCATATACATATTGTTTTGAGAAGGTAATGTCCGTATATAGACAGGGAGGTTCCGGCTCATGGTCATCCTTGCAGAAAACAGATTTTCAAGCATATAAATTACGTGAAAAAAAGCTTTTGGAAGATAAATGCAAATTAAGAAAAGCGTTTGATAGATATAATAGCGGAAAGTTTACGGATTATGTAAAAGAAGCTGATTTATATGATACTATAAAGTGTGCTGTATGTGTGAAAGAATGTGGTGAATTAAAGAAAAAAAAGTATTTGCAATATATCAACTCGTTAAAAAAGAAAGAAAGGCTGAGATATTATCTTCTTATTTATTTTCCAGGTGTTTTTCAGAAATATCAGGAGTTTAAGAAGATAATTAAACAGAAGGTTTTTAGATAATGCAGTCATCCAATAGCACAATTTACAATTTCATATGGCGATTTGCAGAACGCTGTGGTGCACAACTGGTCTCTTTTATCGTATCTATTGTACTTGCGCGTATACTTGTGCCGGAAGATTATGGAACAATTGCATTAGTTACTGTGTTTACAGCTATTTTACAAGTATTTGTAGACAGTGGATTAGGAACTGCCCTGATTCAAAAGAAGGAAGCGGATGATTTGGATTTTTCTTCTGTATTTTATTTCAATCTTGTAGTTTGTGTGATTTTGTATATCGGAATGTTTGTTGCGTCTCCATACATTGCTGCTTTTTATGGGGATGATACGTTAACACCGATAATTCGTGTGTTGAGTTTGACTATAATTATTTCAGGTGTGAAAGGAATACAGCAGGCCTATGTCTCCCGTAATATGCTGTTTAAGAGATTTTTCTTTTCTACAATTGGGGGGACAATCTTTTCAGCTATTTTAGGAATAAGTATGGCTTATGCTGGATTTGGTGTTTGGGCATTGGTTGTTCAGCAACTTTCAAATACAGCGATAGATACATTGATTCTATGGATAACAGTAAAATGGCGACCAAAGAAATTGTTTTCATGGTCTAGGCTTAAAGTGTTACTTTCCTTTGGGTGGAAGCTGTTGGTGTCCTCCTTGTTAGATACAGGCTATAATAATCTTCGCAACCTGATTATTGGGAAAATGTATTCATCGGCTGATTTGGCGTTTTATAATCAAGGAGATAAATTTCCAAAAGTTATTGTGACGAATATCAATACGTCAATTGACAGTGTTTTATTACCAACTATGTCTAATGTACAGGATGACAAAGAGCGTGTGAAGCAAATGACACGCAGAGCCATTAAGACGAGTACCTATGTAATGGCACCATTAATGATGGGACTTGCGTTTTGTGCAGAACCAATTGTTAGTTTGGTACTTACGGATAAATGGCTTCCATGTGTTCCTTTCCTGCGTATCTTTTGTATTACATATATGTTTTGGCCGGTACATACAGCTAATTTGAATGCGATTAATGCGATGGGACGCAGTGATTGGTTTTTGAGGCTCGAAATTATCAAAAAGATAATGGGAATGACCATATTACTGTCAACGATGTGGTTTGGTGTTATGGCAATGGCCTATAGCTTATTATTAAGTAGTGTGTTGAGTCAGATCATTAATTCATGGCCGAATAGAAAACTCTTAGGTTATGGTTATCTGGAACAGGTGAGAGATTTCGCACCGGGCATCTTGCTGGCTGTGATTATGGGAATTTGCGTTTATTTCATCAGTTTTCTGCATTTACCAACGATTGTAACATTGTTAATTCAGTTTATTGTAGGCGCGGCAATTTATATCGGCGTATCAGCAATATTAAAATTAGAGGAATTTGAGTATTTGCTCGGAATGGTAAAATCATTTTTGAAAAAATAAGGAGGTTTGTTGTTATGAATAATAAAATTCTTGTGACTCGCTCATCAATGCCAACGTTGGAAGAGTATATGAATGAAATTGCACCCATGTGGGAGAGTCATTGGCTGACAAATATGGGGCCGAAACATAAAGAGCTTCAGGCAAAGTTATGTGAATATCTTAATGTTGAGAATATAGATTTATTGACAAACGGTCATATGGCATTGGAACTTACGCTTCAGGCGATGAATTTACAGGGAGAGGTTATTACGACACCATTTACATTTGCATCTACAACACATGCAATTGTTCGTAATGGTCTGACGCCGGTATTCTGTGATATAGATCCGGAAACGTATTGTATGGATGCAGGCAAAATTGAAGGATTGATTACAGACAAAACGTGTGCCATTATGCCGGTTCACGTCTATGGAAATATCTGCAACATTGAAGAAATTGAACGGATTGCCCATAAGTATGAATTGAAGGTAATTTATGATGCAGCACATACATTTGGTGAAACTTATCAGGGCAGAGGAATCGGATCTTTTGGTGATGTTTCATGTTTCAGCTTTCATGCGACAAAAGTATTTAATAGCATTGAAGGCGGTGCGGTATGCTATAAAGATCAACAATTGGGCGAGAAACTTTATGAATTAAAAAATTTTGGTATTCATGGTCCTGAAGAAGTACCTGCAGTTGGTGCGAATGCCAAGATGAATGAATTCTGTGCTGCTATGGGAATATGCAATCTTCGGCATGTGGATGAAGAAATTGCGAAGCGTAAAGCGGTGGTCGAGAGATATCGTGAGCGTTTGAATGGGGTTGAAGGCATTCAGTTGAATTGCATTCAAAAGGATGTAAAAAGTAACTATGCCTATTTTCCGGTTGTATTTGAGGAAAAGTTATTTGGCTCAAGTCGGGAGGAAGTATTTGATAAGTTGGCTGAAAATGATGTTGTTGCAAGAAAATATTTTTATCCATTGACGAATACATTTGAATGTTTTCACGGAAAATATGATGCCACGAAGACTCCGGTCGCAATGCATATCAGTAAGCGTGTTTTGACACTCCCATTATATGCGGATCTTGCGTTAAAAGATGTAGACAGAATTTGTGATATTATTTTGGGCTGTAAATATAAATAGACGGAGGAAAGTATAATGAAAAAATTGATGGTTTTGGGAGGATCCAGATATGCCCTTCCTGTAATTGAGGCGGCTCATCGTCTTGGCATATATGTTATTACCTGTGACTATTTACCGGATAATATTGCACATAAATATTCAGATGAATACTGTAACGTCAGTATTATTGATCAGGAAAAAACCCTGGATGCAGCTCGGAAGCTAAATATTGATGGTATTATGTCTTTTGCCTGTGACCCGGGAGTTGTAACAGCAGCATATGTAGCAGAGCAGATGGGACTTCCGAATGTAGGACCTTATGAGTCGGTGTGTATTTTGCAAAATAAAGGAAAATTCCGTGAGTTCCTAACAAAGAATGGATTTAATGTTCCCACGGCCAAGGGATATAAGAATGCTGCAGCGGCGCTTAAAGATATAGAGATGTTTCATTGGCCGGTTATTGTTAAACCAACAGATTCTGCCGGAAGCAAAGGCGTGACCAGGGTGGATAAACCTAAGGATCTGGAGAAAAGCATTCGATATGCATTATCATACTCGCATTCTGATGAGTTTATTATCGAAGATTTTATTACACAACATGGTTATTCGTCGGATACAGATAGTTTTTCTATTGATGGAGAACTTAAGTTTGTATCCTTTAACTGTCAGAGATTTGATCGGGAAGCAAAGAATCCATATACGCCGGCTGCATACAGCTGGCCCTCTTCTATGACAGCAGTACATCAAGAAGAACTGAAAAACGAAATTCAGAGACTTCTGAAGCTGTTGAAAATGAAGACAGCCGTTTATAATATTGAGACACGTGAAGGAACAGACGGCAAAGCCTATATTATGGAATTATCTCCACGTGGCGGTGGTAATCGTTTATCAGAATGCCTGCATTATGCGACAGGGGTAGACATGATTACGAATATGGTGAAATATGCAGTTGGATTACCGGTAGATGATGTTGAACAGAGGCCGTATGATGGGTGCTGGGCTGAAATTATTCTTCACAGTGATAAACCTGGGATATTTAAAGAACTATGGATTTCAGATGACATTGCAGATAATGTTGTTGAGAGAGACCTTTGGATACAAGAAGGTGCTCATGTTGGTGGGTTTGAAGCCGCGAATGAGGCGATTGGCACCTTGGTACTGAAATTGGAAAGCCAGGAAAGAATTGAAGAAATCCTTGGTAATCAGAGTAAGTATGTAAAGGTAAAATTGGCATAAAAATCAAAGGGGTTATATATGAAAGAGATTGGCGGCTTTTTAGAATTTGAAATGAACACTGGCCATGAATTTCATGAAGATTGTATTGCATTAAATAGTGGAAGAAATTGCCTTCGATACTTAATTCGCGTACGAAATATATCAAAAATATGGCTTCCGAAATTGCTTTGTTCGGCTATATCTGATACCTGTAAAGAAGAAAATGTTGAGATATGTTATTATTCTATAGATGAATATTTGAAACCAGTTTTATCAGGGGTTCCAGAGAATGAATGGCTGTATTTGATTAATTATTATGGACAATATACAGACAATGAAATTATTGCTTATGCAGAACGTTATAAAAATATTATTGTTGATAATGCACAGGCTTTTTATAATAAGCCTGTAAGCAATCTGGATACACTTTATACATGTCGAAAATTTTTTGGGGTACCCGATGGTGGATATCTCTATACTGTATGTAAAAATAGCTTTGATTTGCAAGTTGATGAATCTTACGACAGAATACAGTTTTTGGCAGGAAGATTTGAAAAGTCTGCAAATGAATTTTATGCAGCATACCGGAAGAATGAAGAAGCTATTGATACTCTTCCATTAAAAGTAATGTCGAGAATGACGAAAAATCTACTATGTGGTGTGAACTATGAAGATGCAGCAAAAAAGCGTGAGAATAATTTTGGATTTTTGCATCAACATCTCAAAAATGTAAATCGTTTGGATAATATTATTATTCCAAAGGGTCCATATATGTATCCTTTTTTGGTGAGAAAAGGATCAGAATTAAGGGCATATCTTCAAAAAGAAAAAATATATATTCCGCTATTGTGGCCAAATGTGAAGCGGGCATTATGTTCTGAAGATATAGAATATCAACTGGCAGATAATATTTTACCGCTGCCATGTGATCAAAGGTATTTTTCAGGGGACATGATGTATATGTTAGAGAAGATAAAAAGAATGGAGGGCTTATGGGTATGAAAAAAATCATTATTTTTGGAGCAACTGGTAATGTGGGTTCATATGTTCATAAATATGCATGTGAATACTTTAAGGATAGATATGAGGTGATTGCATCAGGACATCGCCAGACAGATTTTTTTGCTAAACAAGGTCAGAAATATGTTTCTGTGGATATCAGTAAGCAGGAAGAGTTTGAAAAACTCCCGCAGGAAGATGTCTATGCTGTCATAGATCTTGCTGCACAAATCCCCTCTTATATGAAGGGGTATCAACCAGAAAAGTATGTGCAGTCTAATATTATGGGGTCATATAACGTTTTAGAATATTGTCGAAAAGTACATGCTGATAGGATTTTGTTCTCTACGACGGTATTTGATATTTCACTTTCTGCAACAAATGGCGCCGTTTTGAAACCGGATATGCCGTATAATTTTAGCTATAAGGGAGATCATGCGGTTTATGTTATTACAAAAAATACAGCAATTGAATTTATGAAACATTACTATGCAGAATATGGGTTGAAATATTTTGTGTTTAGATTTCCAACAATTTACAATTATAGCCCATACCATTACTATCATCCAAATGGTGTAAAAACACTTCGTCCGGTCTATCGTATGATTGATCAGGCAATCAAGGGTGAGCCAATCGAATTATGGGGAAATCCGAATTATTCAAAAGATATGGTATATGTGTATGATTGTGCGCAGATGATTTGCAAGGCAGTTGAGGTTAATCGTGACCATGGATGGTATAATGTGGGAACAGGCGTTCCGGTGTCACTTCAGCAGCAGATTGAGACAATAATAAAGGTATTTTCTCCAATTGATCATCCGTCGCAAATTGTGTACTGTCCGGAAAAACCTGCAGGTGGTGGTTTCCTTATGGATGTGACGAATGCTAAAGAAGAACTTGGCTATGAGCCAAAATACGATGTAGAAGCATTGTTTAGAAATTATAAAGAAGAAATGAAAGTTAATCGTTTCAAAGAACTTCGTGGAGAATAAAAAGTTATATATTTAATAAGAGTAATGCCGTACGATAAAATAATGTACGGCAAAGTGCTTTATGCGAAAAGTATATTGAGGGAGAATATAAAAACTATGGTATTCAGTTCAGCAATTTTTTTGCTCATGTTTTTGCCGATAGTATTTATATTGAATTGTTTTTGTAAAAATATGTTGATACGGAGAATTATGAGAATAGGGAAATGTCGGAGCAACCGAGATTGACAGTGGATAATTATGGAACATTTGCGGAAGAGTATGATAACTATTTTAATGATCAATTACCTTTTCGAAATAATCTTATCAAATTAAATTTATTGATTGATTATTTCGTGTTTGATAGATCTGCTAATAGTAAAGTCATCATTGGGAAGGATAACTGGTTGTTTTATGATAATAAAGATGATGGAGATCCAATAGGCTGTTATCAAGGAAATAATCTTTATACAGAGGCAGAATTGCAGGAAATTGCGGAAAATTGTGTTAAGCAAAGAAATTTCTTGGCAGAGCGAAATATAAAATTTATTATTTTTATTGCACCGAATAAGGAAAGAATATACTCAGAAGATATGCCGGACCGGTTTGAAACGCCGGCGGATAATTATAGAGTACTTCAAATTGTTAATTATTTAAAAGAAAATACGGATTTGAGAGTCGTCTATCCATATGAGGAGCTAATGTCTGTTAAGGAATATTTGGATCATAATATTTATTATAAAACAGATACGCATTGGAATCAAATTGGTGGTTATGTTGGTGCAGCAGCACTTTTGAAAGAATTAGGAATTAATATGCCATCTATTGAAGATGACCGGATACATATAACAAAAATAAATAATAGAGCAGGGGATCTTGCTTCAATGCTGCATTTATTAAAAGAATTAACGTTTGCAGATTTTGATTACCAAGTTGATGGGTATGAAACACATAATGTACAAAATTTAGAAGAAGATTTTAATACGGTATTTCGTTATGTTGCGGATAATGCGGATCCAAGAAAATTATATGTCCGTAGGGACTCGTTTTCTACAGCTATGGCTCCATATATAGGGTCACAGTTTAATGAAAGTTATTTCCGATATTCTAATACATATAGTTATGAAGATTTTGCGGAACAGCATCCGGATGTATATGTTTATGAAACTGTTGAACGATTGGCTTATACATTGAAGGATTTTTCAATTCAATAAAGATGTATGGATATTAAATTGTTGGAATAAAATCATTATATTTTTTTGAAAAAATGATTATTATAGGTTAAATGTAATTCTCTTCCAAAATTAACGAAAGTTAATTCTAAAGCTGTTTTTGATATTATCTCTTATATTTTTGACTTTTTTTGACAAAAGTTCTCAAAAAAAGCCATTCTCGCAATTGACAAAAAATGGTCGCTCGATATAATAGATATGAATATACGTTAATATGAGAAAACGAGGTTCAGTATGGAGTTTTATGATATTCATTCCCATATACTAGCGAAAGTGGACGATGGAGCCGAGACTTTTGAGATGTCATGCCGGATGTTGGACATGGCGTATGAGGAAGGTATACGGCACTTATGTGTCACGCCCCATTACAACAGACACAATGCGGATGATGCGGAGCGGCCGAAGAAGGTCATGCGGGCTTTTCGGGCGTTGGAACTGTATGCGAAGAAGCAGTATGAAGACATGCATCTGTACCGGGGCAATGAAGTGATGTATTTCCCTGATATGGTGAAATATCTGGATAGCGGCAGTATCACGACTATGAACGGCGGACGTTATGTGCTGGTGGAGTACAAGCCGAATGCTTCTTATCATAATGTTTACAGTGGTCTGCAGCAGATTCTGTATGGTGGTTATCTGCCGGTCCTGGCCCATGTGGAGCGTCTGGATTGTCTGATTGATGAATGGGACAAATTAGAGGAACTGAAGGAGAGCGGGATTATTCTGCAGATGAATACCGATGGCCTGATCGGCGGGCGCTTTGACCGATGGGTGCGCCGGTGTCGGGCACTGGTGGAGGATGGCTATATCGATGTACTGGGAACCGATGCCCACAATATGACATCGAGACCGCCACAGTACCGGAAAGCTGCTGAATGGATTGAGAAGAAATGCGGTCAAGCAAGACTTAGACAGCTTGCAGAGGAGAATCCGAGGGCAATTCTGGAGAATCAGCTGATCAGCAGCTGATGTCAAAAAAGACAGAATTAGACATCAATCTGCGAGGATTGATACAGTGTCGATAGAATTCGACACCCGCAGCTTATCAACACAACAATTTAAAGAATGGAAAGTAGTAGTAAGTAGTAATGGAAAAGAAAAGAAATGACAATGAAGAGATGGAAATTGATTTACTGGAACTGCTGATGGTGATGAAGAAGCACCTGTCGGCGATTCTGTTGGCAGGCATTGTTGGTCTGGTGATCATGTTTGCCTATACCAGTTTCCTTGTAACACCTTTGTACAGTGCATCTTCCATGATGTACGTTATGCCGGACAACAGCAACAGCATGAATTCTTCCACATTGAGTGATATGCAGGTTGGTCAGCAGCTGACAAGTGACTATTCCAGCATGATCCAAAGTCGCAGTTTTATGGAAGATGTGATCAAGAAGCTGAATCTGACCATAGATTATCAGCAGCTGCTTGAGAAAGTGGAGGTGACGAATCCGACATCCAGACGTATCCTTCAGGTGACAGTGAATGATCCGAGTCCGCAGACAGCTGCAGATATTGCCAATGAGATGGCATCCGTGGCTGAGTCAAAGCTGAAAGAGATTACCGGCATGCAGGCGATTAAGATTTATGAAGAGGCGGCTGTGCCTGAGAAACCATCCAGCCCGAGTTTGAAGAAGAACTGTGCATTGGGCCTTCTGGCAGGTATTGTTCTGGCTATGGCAGTCATTACAGTACTTTATTTGATGGATGATACTATTAAGACAGAAGACGACATTGAGAAATATCTGGGTATGACAACATTGGCAGTGCTTCCTTACAATGGTAAAAAGCAGCAGCGACAGGCTAAGAAGCAGAAGAAGCAGCGAGCAAAGAAGGGAAAACAGACATCCAGAAAGAGAAAGGAAATCGAAACTGATGAATTCAATTAATCTGACAAGAATCGATGACGGCGAAGCCGTCAGCGAATATTATAAACAGCTGAGAACGAATATCTATTTCTGCGGGCAGGACAAACAGTGTATCGCTTTTACGAGTAGTTTTCCTAATGAGGGAAAGAGTACGGTTGTATTCAATCTCTGCAAAGCACTGGCAGAGGACGGTAAACGTGTCATCCTTCTTGACGCGGATTTGAGAAAATCCGTTTTATACAATCGATGTATGCCGGATCAGGAGGTCAAGGGACTGAGTCACTATCTGGCAGGTTTTGTGCCCCTCAATGATGTGATCTGCAAGACTAACATCAAGAATATGTATATGGCATTTGCGGGCCTGAATGCCCCGAACCCGGCGGAATTATTGGGAAATCCGAAGTTCAAGGCAGCCATTGAAGCCATGAAGAAGAGTTTTAACTATATCATCGTGGACTGTGCCCCAATCGGCGCGGTGATTGATGCGGCTGTTGTGGCCAAGAGCGTGGATGGCATGGTAATGGTCATTGAACAGAAGAAAGTCAGCCGGAGAATGGCACAGAAGATGAAAGAGCAGCTGGAAGCCAGCGGCTGTCCGTTGCTTGGCGTTGTATTAAACAAGGTCAAGATATCTGAGAATAAGAGTTACGGTGGCTATGGGCAGTACTATGGCCACTACGGCAAATACGGAGAGTACTAATATTACGCAAAAATACTGCGCGTCAGAAAGCGCAGTTTTTTTGCGGGCAGGAAGAAGTGCCTATCACAGGCACATAACAAGACTAAAAGAGGGAATAAGTAGTAATGCAGAACAAAATCAACAGCAAGATGATCAACAACCGTAAGTCTCCGATTCAGGATGACTATATCGAGAAGTATCTAGCAGAGAAAGAACTGAATTTGACTGCAACGCTGGATGCTAAGACCGCATACGCCGATGCTGATTTTGTTGTCATTGCGGCCCCTACTAATGTCTACTCAACAAACCGTATTGACGTAGCATTGCCAAAAAGAACCTGTTTTGCACACTAATTGAGTTGCTGAAATTGGCTATATTTCACAGCTGTATGAACTAAAAATGCCA
>OLNC01001357.1_pt1 | contig 14021 bp, 9 predicted proteins | sample 1672011 | NCBI WGS metagenome assembly OLNC01 (sample SAMEA3136636, study PRJEB25190) | human gut metagenome | biome: human gut; feature: human-associated habitat; material: faeces | place: Austria | collected 2013 | reverse complement strand
CGCTTTCTGCTTCGTGGTTACTGCTGATCGTAACCTTTTTCCATATAACTCTTTCTCAATTGTCCACAGGCACCGTCTATGTCACTGCCCATTTCCCTTCTAATAGTAACATTAATTCCGCATTTTTCAAGTTTTATTTTAAAATTCTCTACAGCCTGATGCGTAGAACGCCTGTAAGAACGCTCCTTAATAGGGTTTACCGGGATTAGATTTACATGACAATTAATATCATGGATTCTGCTGCTCAGCTCTCTTGCATCTTCGTCACTGTCATTAACACCAGCCACAAGACTGTATTCAAAAGTAATTCTCCTGCCGGTCTCCTGAAAATAATTGCGGCATGCATCCAGGACTTCGTCCATACTGTACCGCTGTGCAATAGGCATAAGTTCCTGTCTTTTTTCATCATTTGGTGCATGCAAGGACAAGGCAAGGGTAATCTGCAGTTTTTCCTTTGCAAGCTCATAAATTTTCGGAACAATTCCGCAGGTCGATACGGTGATATTCCTCTGGCTGATGTTAAGACCATCTTCATCGGAAAGCAGATGTACAAAGCGTACAATATTATCATAATTATCCATAGGTTCGCCAGTTCCCATTACTACTACATTAGATACCCGCTCTCCCGTTATGCTCTGGATCCTGTAAATCTGATCCAGCATTTCCGAAGGAAGAAGGTTTCTTGTCCAGCCTCCAATAGTGGAAGCACAAAAACGGCATCCCATTTTACAGCCTACCTGTGACGAAATACATACGGAATTTCCATGCTTATAACGCATAAGAACACTCTCGATCACATTTCCATCAGAAAGGCGGAACAGATATTTTCTTGTGCCGTCAATGGCAGAAACCTGTTCATCCACCATTTCCAATGCCGCTATGGGATAGTCTTTCAGTTTTTCTTTTAATTTTCCTGGTATGTTTCCCATCTCATCATAAGAGGTTACCAGATGTTCATGTAACCAGCTGTAGATCTGCTTTGCCCGAAAAGGTTTCTCCCCCAGTTCGGTCATCAGATTTTTCAGTTCGTCTTTCGTCATCGACTTAATGTCTGTCATATTTATATTCCTATTTTCTTCTGAATTTCGCAATAAAGAAGCCGTCTGTCTTATGTACTCCAGGAAGCAGCTGCAGATATCCAAGTGCAGTTGTCTCTGAGTGCAGCTCCTCTGGAAGATAAGGATCCAGACTCTCCAGCTTAAATGGATAATTATTCAAGAACCACATCATGTTCTCTTCGTTTTCTTCTTTTGCAATGGTACAGGTACTGAAGATCAGCTCTCCTCTTGGCTTCACATAGTTTGCTGCGCGATCCAGAATGGTTCTCTGCAGAATCACTATTTCATCCTGTTTCTGTGGCGTAACACGGTATTTGATCTCCGGCTTCTTGCCGATCACTCCATACCCGGAACAAGGTACATCTGCAATTACAACATCTGCAAGCAGTTCTGAATCCTGATCAAAAATAGTAGCATCCTGCACTCTTGCCTGTACATTAATAGAATTGGTACGCTGGATGTTTTCCTCGATCAGATTGACTTTATACTGGCTTACATCTCTTGCATCTACCGTTCCATATCCCTCCATCTTGTCTCCCATATGAAGACTCTTTCCACCTGGCGCAGCACACACGTCAATAACATAATCACCCTTCTTCGGATCTGCAACCTCCGCAACCAGCATGGAACTAACATCCTGCACGACAATTTTACCCTTGATAAAAGCATCCAGTGCAAGAATATGGTTAAATTCAGAAATGCTGTATGCATAAGGCAGATATGGAGCAGGCGCTACATGAACGCCCTGACTTTCCAGACTTTTTACAATCTCTTCCTTGGAATTCAGATAAGTCCGGCATCTGATGGTAAGAGGATGTTCCGTAAGAAAATCCGCCAGTATCTTCTCTGTTGTTTCTTCTCCATAGGCTTCCAGCCACCTGGTTACCAGCACCTCTGGCATGGAATACTTTACAGAAAGATATTTCAACAGATCATCTTCTTTTTGAGGGAACCGGACCTGATCCATTTCCCGGGCTATGGTACGAAGAACACCGTTTACAAAAGGTTTCAGATTATAAAAGCCTTTTCTTTGCGCCAGCTTCACAGCCTCATTGCACACTGCGCTGTCTGGCACACTATCCATGTATTTCAGCTGATATACTGCACTTCTTAAAATTTCCCGGATTGCAGGCTTCATCTTATCAACTGTCACCTTGGAAAAAGAATTGATAATGTAATCAATCTGGATCCGGTATTCCAGCGTTCCTTCACAGACACGGGTAATAAATGCCCGGTCCTGTTTGGGAAGGAACTGATATTTGGAAAGGGCATTCCGAATTGCCACGTGGCTGTGCTCGCCCTCTTCGATTTCAAGTAAAATTTCCAGGATCATCTCCCTGGAATTGATTCCGTTAATCATCCCGTCTTCTACCTCCGGAAAGTATGATCAGTCTCAGAAGCTGTAAAATGGAAGAAGCAAGAGCTGCTACATAAGTAAGGGCTGCCGCTGTAAGAACCTTCTTCGCACCTTTGTTTTCCTCGCGGCTTAAAATTCCTGTGCTTTCCAGCATTTTTAAGGCTCTTGAGGAAGCATTAAACTCCACCGGAAGGGTCACAAGCTGGAACAGCACGGCCAGTGAAAACAGCACAATTCCTGCAGTTGTAAGTGCCGGTATGGAAAGGATCAGTCCCAGAAGAAAAATCGGCCAGGAAAGGGAAGATCCGATATTTGCCACTGGAACAATAGCTGAACGGATATTCAGCGGTGCATAATTTATATTGTGCTGAATGGCATGACCACACTCATGGGCAGCGACACATACAGCTGCCACAGAAGTTCTTCCATATACGTCCTGTGAAAGTGCCAGCCTCTTTGTTCTCGGATCATAATGATCTGTAAGGCTTCCGGAAATTGGAACAATCGTTACGTCGTAAATTCCGGCTGCATTTAAAATCCTCTGGGCAGTCTGAGCTCCTGTAAGACCTGAATGGCTGCGCACCTGCTGATAACGTGCAAAAGTGCTTTTCATCTTTCCAGATGCAGCCAGTGCCAGCACCATTCCAATGATCAGCAATACATAAGTAGGATCAACATAAAATCCATAAGGATATCCATATCCGTACATAAGATCACTCCTTTTTATCTGTGAATCTGCTTCCGGTTTCTATATGACATCCTCGAAGGAATGCATCCGCATCCATTCTCTTTTTTCCTTCTAACTGTACCTGTGAAAGTACCAGAACATCCTCACCGCAAGCCACGTAAATTCCTTTTTTGTCTGTTTTTACTACTGTTCCAGGTTCTGACTTTTCTGCGCCAGCTTCTTCACTTTTTACTACAAAGCTTTCCCATACCTTCAAAGTTTTTCCATTCCAGAAGGTAAATGCGCTTGGCCACGGATTTAAACCTCGCACCAGTCTTTCCAGTTCCTCGGCTGATTTCCCGAAATTGATCAATCCCATCTGTTTGGTGATCATACCGGCATATGGAGTAGGGCTTTCCTCCGGCTGTTTCTCGTAAACAGCTGTGCCATCAAAAATGTGAGGCAATGTCTCAACAAGAAGCTTCGCTCCTGCTTCTGCAAGCTTATCAAACAGAGTTCCGCCCGTCTCATCTTTTGCAATCGGCACTACGATCTTTGAGATCATATCTCCTGTATCAAGACCTGTTCCCATTCTCATGATCGTAACACCTGACTCCTTTTCCCCATCAATAACTGCCTGCTGAATAGGAGCTGCACCGCGGTATTTCGGAAGCAGGGATGCATGGATGTTAATACATCCGTATTTCGGAAGCTCCAGAATGCTTTTGGGAATGATCTGTCCAAAAGCAGCTACCACAATAATATCGGGTTCCAGTTTCTCCAGAACCTGTAAAAATTCCGGATCGCGTACCTTCACAGGCTGGTAAACCGGGAACCCATGTTTCAATGCCTCTTCCTTTACAGGAGTGGGAAGCATGCTCTTTCCCCTTCCCTTCGGCTTATCCGACTGGGTCACAACACCAGCCACCTCATAGCCTGCTTCCGCCAGTGCATGAAGGGGATTGACTGCAAAATCCGGCGTTCCCATATAAACAATTTTCATTTATTCCTCTTCCTCCTCATTGTCATAACTTACATGATGTAATTCACCTTCAACCAGACGTGTGTACATTTTTCCGTCAAGATGATCCAGCTCATGACAAAATGCACGGGCAAGGAGTCCTTCTCCTTCATATATCTGCTCATTCATATCCATATCAAGAGCTTTTACCTTCACATAATTTGGGCGGGTAACCTGACCGGACATTCCCGGAACACTTAAACATCCCTCCTCGCCTGTCTGCTCACCGGATGTCATAAGAATTTCCGGATTGATAAGAATAATTGGACCATCTCCAATATCGATCACTACGATTCTCTTTAATATACCCACCTGGGGAGCTGCAAGGCCAACACCGCATGCGTCATACATGGTTTCCAGCATGTCTCCTACCAGATCCTTTGTACGTTTGTCGATTTTCTCTACTGGTCTGCAGATTTTTTCTAAAACGGAATCTCCCTCTGTTCTGATTGTTCTAAGTGCCATCTCTGTGTTATCTCCTTTATCTTTGAATTTGGAAATACCCGTTGTTTCAAAGCCCTGCACCTTAACGCAGCCCTTTATTTCCGGTATTTCGCCTTATGAAAAATCAAATTGTATATTAACTTTTCTGAAGCCGGAATTGATTTCTATATATTCCTCCAGCCTGTCCTTTATCCGGACAAGCAGATCATAATTCTCATGTTTCAGATAAAGTACTCTTCTGTATACATCCTTTACTTTCCCTACAGACGCAGGAGCGGGACCGATCACATGAAGATCTTTTCCCGCATATATTTTTCCTGTAAACAGACCAAGATAGTGCATGGCTGTCTCAAGAAGCTTCTCATCCTCCGAAGAACCAAGCACTGCCATCATATGGGCAGCCGGAGGATAATCCATAAGAAGACGGTATCCCATCTCTTCCTGATAAAATTCTTCGTAATCCTGCTTTGCAGCTGTCTGTATGCTGTAATGATCCGGACTATAAGTCTGGATCAAGGCATGGCCTTCTTTCCTTCCTCTTCCTGCTCGTCCCACCGCCTGGGTAAGAAGCTGAAAAGTGCGCTCACCACTGCGATAATCATCAGCATTCAGGGATAAGTCTGCAGCAAGGATCCCCACAAGCGTAACATCCGGGAAATCATGTCCCTTGACGATCATCTGGGTTCCAATCAAAATATCGGCCTCATGCCTGGAAAAAGCAGACAGAATTTTTTCATAGCTTCCCTTAGCTCTTGTAGTGTCGTAATCCATTCGAAGAACTCTTGCCTCTGGAAATTCTTTTTCTACCACCTGCTGGATCTGCTGGGTTCCCGCTTTAAAACCGCCTATATATGGGGAAGAACAGACTGGACATTTGTCCGGTTTCACAGTTTCATAACCACAATAATGACAGATCAGCTTTCTGCCATTATGCTCACTTAAGGAAACGTCACAGTGAGGACATTTCATTACATGACCGCAGGAACGGCATGAAACAAACCCTGCGTAGCCACGGCGATTGAGAAACAACATGGCCTGCTCCCCTTTTTTCAGGCACTGGCTCAGGTCTTCTCTCAGTTCCAGACTGAGGGCAAGGCGGTTTCCTTTTTTTAGTTGTTCCCTCATGTCAATAATTGATACCCTGGGAAGAGGTCTTTCTTCAAATCTGGCTTCCAGCTTTACAAGGACATATTCTCCTTCTTTCGCCCTGTAATAAGCTTCCATAGATGGAGTTGCAGAACCAAGAATTACTCTTGCGCCTTCCAGCTTTGCTCTGTGGATAGCCGTTTCCCGGGCGTGATACCTTGGACTGTTTTCACTTTTATAAGAAGATTCATGCTCCTCATCAATAATGATCAGCCTCAGCCTTCCAAAAGGAGTAAAAAGTGCTGAACGGGGTCCCACCATAACCTGCAGTTCTCCCTGTTTGGCTCTTTTAAACTGATCATAACGCTCTCCCTGGGAAAGTCTGGAGTTAATTACCGACACCTTATCACCAAAACGACCATAAAATCGCCGTACAGTCTGATAAGTCAGCGCAATTTCCGGAATCAGCACGATTGCCTGACCGCCTTCCTTTATCACCTTATCGATCAGCTCCATATATACTTCCGTTTTTCCACTGCCGGTAACTCCGTGAAGAAGAACCGGTCTCGGATCCGGGTGTTCCCATTCTGATAAGATCTGAGCCATTTGCTGGGATATACTTAATACTGCTGGTGCCACATGCGGAATATTCTCTGCATCTGCAACTGCATTTCTATACACTTCATCTGACTCCACAGAAGCAATCCCCTGTTCTTCAAAATATCTCAGGACAGAAGCCGTAGTGCCAAGCTCCTTTGAAGCCCAGGCAGTCTCAATTTTCCCATTTTCATTCTGCAAGAGTGCTTCCAGAAGGCGGATACGTGCTTTAAATCTGGTCATGCTGAGCTCTTCCAGAAGCTTTTCCCCATCTTCTCTGGAAATCAGAAGGGTTATCCACCTTTTTTCCTGGGCTTTCATCTTTTTCTGAATAGGAAGAACTGTTTTCAGAGCCTGGATCATGGTAGAGCCATAATTTTCTTTCATCCACCCTGCCAGCGCGATCAGCCTGGATTCTGTGGTTTCCTGATCATTTTCAATACCGGCAACAGACTTAAGCTGGATTCCCTTTACCTTGGGCTCATCAGAAATCCCCACTACATATCCCTTGCGCACATGATTTCCTCTTCCAAATGGAATGGAAACCACCATTCCCACCTGTATCTCGTCCTTCAGTTTCTCCGGAACCAGATATTGAAAGCTTTTATCCAGCTTCTCATGGGAAATGTCTACAATAATATCTGCATATGTCATGTTTTACTTTCCGGCAAGAATATCTGCAATCAACACACGCTCATCCATAGGATATTTTTTACCTTTGATTTCCTGGTAATCTTCATGACCTTTACCAGCCAGCACCACAATATCCCCTGGTTCTCCGTGATGGATGGCATAAGCGATTGCTTCCTTGCGGTCTGGAATCTCCACATATTTACCTTCTGTCTTCGCCATGCCCACTTTGATGTCATCAATAATAGCCTGAGGCTCCTCATCTCGCGGATTATCAGAAGTGATGATGGTCAGATCTGCCAGACGACCGGAAACCTCTCCCATCTCATAACGGCGAAGCCTGGAGCGATTTCCGCCACAGCCAAACAGGCAGACCAGTCTGTGTGGATGATACTCACGCAATGTAGTAAGAAGACTTTCCAAAGCCATTGCATTATGTGCATAATCAATCATCAGAGTAAATTCATCAGATACTTTCACCATCTCAATACGGCCTTTTACTTTTGCTACCTTCAGAGCCTTCAGGATATTTTCCTGGGAAACCTTAAAATGACGGCAGATTGCAATAGCGGTAAGAGAGTTGTAAATACTGAATTTACCCGGGATGTCGATTTCAACAGGGAAATCCATAAGTCCCTTCAGCTGATAGGAAATTCCAAGATAACCTTTTCCGCCAATCAGTCTGGCATCCTCAGCGCGAAGGTCTGCTTCTTTTGAAAAGCCATAGGTTTCCAGAGTACAGGTATGTCCCTCTACAATTCTGTCAAAATGCTCATCATCACGGTTTACAATTCCTACGCGGCACTGCTTGAGAAGCATAGCTTTACAAGACAGATAATGATCGAAGTCCTTGTGCTCGTTTGGACCAATATGATCTGGTTCAATATTTGTGAAAATTCCAAAATCAAACACAAATCCCTGAGTACGATGCAGCATCAGCCCCTGTGAGGAAACTTCCATAACCACACAATCACAGCCAGCTTCCACCATTTCGTGAAAATACTCCTGAACTACATAGGATTCTGGTGTGGTATTAGAAGCAGGTATTATCTTATTTCCGATAATTGCCTCAATAGTACCGATCAGACCAACCTTGTATCCGGCATTTTCCAGAATGGATTTTACCATATAGGTAGTAGTGGTTTTTCCCTTGGTTCCGGTAATTCCGATTGTTTTCAGCTTCTCTGCCGGATGTCCAAACCAGGCCGCTGAAATAAATGCCATAGCATATCTGGTGTCTGTCACCTGGATAACCGTAACATCTGACGGTGCAGAAACCTCCTCTTCTACTATCAGAACTTTAGCCCCTTTTGCTGTTACATCCGGGATAAATTTATGTCCATCTACAACAGCACCTCTGATACAGATAAACAGAGAGCCGTCTGTTACCTTTCTGGAATCATAAACAACACCAGTGACTTCCTGCTCTGTGCTCCCCTGCACGCAGGTGTATTCTAACTTCTCTAATAAGGATGATAATTTCATAATATATGCCTCCCTATATTGACGTTGCTTTAAAATCACGCCAGAGCTTATTTGAAAAAGACTTTCAGCAAGATGTGCGTCACAATTTGCGGGAATGATTTTTCAAACACGCTCTAATCTGGTGACATCATACAGCAACGCATACTCTTTTATAGAATATCACACACAGAATTTGTTTTCAATCTTTCCTGTTAAAAAACAGTAACCGTTCACCTCACATTATAGTTTCCATTCACGGGTCATCTGTGAGCATTGTCTCCAAACATTCTTCTGGCGGCTACAGCGGAAAAAAGAAACGAAAGCAGAATCAGTACCTGAAACAGCTCTTTGTGGGAAGTATCCCCTGTTTTTGGAGAGGTGGACGCAGCCATTGTGCTGCCATCATTATTCCCACTGCCTATGCCAGTTCCATCTCCATTTCCACCCCCATTTCCGTTTCCGCTTCCATTTCCATCCTTCTCCTTATCTTCCACACGGATGGTTGCCTGATCCCGCACTGCGCTTTCCTCACCAGTCTCGTCAGTAACTACAATAATCTGATTCATCAGATTCTGGTCTTTCAGATCTTTTGGAAGTACAACTTTTGCCTTTAAATTCACACAGCCACCAGGTGCGATTTCCTGGATTTTCGCCTGAGTCCTGCTTTTATTCAGGGTTATACCTCTCTGTTCCTGAAAAGTAGCTGTTACTCCGGCAAGCCCAAAACGTTCCGTAGTAACTACGGAATGCAGAGTCACCTCTCCGGTATTGTGAATACTGATCTGATAAGTCACAGTCTCCCCAGGGCTGGCGTTGTCGCAGTCAGCTGTTTTCTTTACCGTAAAAGAGGCTTTTCCCTGCTGTAATGTTAACTGTTTTTCTGCTGCTTTCTCCAACGAAACCGGATTTTCTGTTTTTGCAAAAAGCTCCAGCTCCAGATTACTTTTCTGATTCATGTCCGGATCTATATAAAAAGACAGGGTTCGTGTTTCCCCTGCGGAAAGGCATTCCAGCACTGCACCACTTTCCAAAACTTCAAGGCCAGGCTCCTTTTCCCACACAGGTACCAGTTCCTGTTCTTTTACTTTGGCCTGAAGGGAAATTTTATAAAAAGGTACCTGACCATTATTTGTCAGATTCACTGCCATATGAATGCGTTTTCCAGTATAAAGCGCCTTTTCCTTGGCTTCCATCTCCACTGAAAAATCCATGTGTGCAGCTGGTATCTCCAGATTCTTAGATAAAGCTTTACACAAAATGGTTTTTTCATTTTCCACTTTTTTTACAATGTAAACTCCGCCTCCATTTTCTTCTCCGCTTATAGCACCATTTGCATGCAAAATATCCTGACAGGTAGGAACTGTATGTTTTTCTGCTGGAAAACGATATTCATCCCGCAAGGTAACCGGAATTTTCAGCTGTTTGCCCTGTTCTCCCGGATTTATTTTCCAGCGGAATCCGGTTATACTGCTGGATCTTCCGTCAGCAGTCTCGATAGGAAGCTCCTCTTTCAGGCAGCCTTCAGGTGCCATAAACGAAGCATCTGGCTGAAAATATTCAGAAAGCCAGACTACCAGTTCGTAAGATGTTGGATGAGGTATTGTTTCATCCGAAAAATCATATTGATCATTTTCCAGGCTCCCGTCCTGATTTCCACTGCTGAATAAATTTTCATCGCCACTTTCATATTCCTGGTTTTCATTTTCCCACGTAAGTGACGCCAGCCCATCTGCCTTTACAGAAATCACCGCCTGAAATTTCTGTAAATCTGTCCATGCCGCATCTTGGGCAACAGATAACCCGCCTTCCATTTCTGCTCCATATGCCACTGCCGGCTGCGCCGTGCATCCAACCAGCATCCCAGCTTCTGCAAGCAGACTTACTCCCACTGCCAGTATCTTTTTCCATATTCTGTTTTTCATTATAACTTCTCCTTTTCTACCCCTATTTTTCACTAATCTCTGTTATTAAACTACTATTTTACAAAACGGACTTGCCGCCTACTGGCGACATCACCATATAAATGAGTCACTGACAGCACATGGGAATCACACCTTTCTCACTTAAACAGATCCTATTCACAGCATTCCGAAGCAAATTTGCCTTGCCATTGTATGCATCCATTTTCAAAAAAGCGTATAAAACGCCCAGGTTAACAGGTTTCCTTCAAAAAACGGGTTATCTTGCGCCGAACCGGCGCGGTAGAAATTCTTTTCTGCAGAATGCAGAAACAAGATAGGTTTACTTTACCACACTTGGTCTTTAAATGCAATAAAGGGTCGGATTTTATTTTCATTTCATATTTTTTCGATTTCTTTTAGATTTGAGACACATTTTCCTCACAAATTGCCGATATAATGAATTTCGGATAGATGAAAAACCACTCTCTATCTCCCCCCTCAAAAATATAGGAAATGAGCCATCTGCTTGATGCGGATGGCTTTTCCTGTTTCAAGGACTTTTCTATTGCAATTCCCACCCTTAGCTTTTATAATGGAAGATATTACACAAGGATGTCCGGAGAAATCATTCATGTTGCTGTGAATACTTTCACAGTAATCCACTTAACTCTGATATCCGCATTATATTCTTGACAGAAACGAGGTATCTCCTATGAGTGAAAAAATCGTAGTAGTTGCATTAGGTCACAGAGCTCTCGGCACCACACTTCCAGAGCAGAAAGTAGCCACCAAAGCCGCAGCAAAAGCAATCGCAGATCTTGTTGAAGAGGGTGCCAAGGTGGTAATCTCCCACAGCAATGGCCCACAGATCGGCATGATCCACACTGCAATGAATGAATTTGGAAAGACACACCCGGATTATACATTCGCTCCTATGTCAGTCTGCTCCGCAATGAGCCAGGGCTACATTGGATATGACCTTCAGAATGCGATCCGCTCTGAATTTATCAGCCGCGGAATTTACAAACCTGTTGCTACCATTCTTACCCAGACTGTTATTGATCCATATGACGACGCTTTTGCAGATCCGGAGAAAATTATCGGACGTGTTCTCACTGAGGAAGAAGCTGAAGCAGAAGAAGAAAAAGGAAACTTTGTCACCAGACTTGCTGATGGCGGATACAGACGAATCGTAGCAGCTCCGAAGCCACAGAGAATCGTAGAGCTTGAGACTATACGAGCACTTCTCAATGCAGACCAGGTTGTTATCGCAGCCGGCGGCGGTGGAATTCCAGTGCTTGAGCAGGGCATCAACCTTCACGGTGCCAGTGCCATCATTGAGAAAGATCTTGCCGCAGGACTTCTTGCAGAAGAATTAAATGCCGATACTCTTCTGATTCTCACAAGTGTAGAGAACGTAAGTCTGAACCACGGTCAGGTAAATGAGCAGAAGCTTGGCAGCATCACTGTAGCGGACGCTAAGAAATACATTGAAGAGAACCAGTTTGCTTCCGGTTCCATGCTTCCCAAAATCGAAGCAGGTATTTCCTTTATTGAGAAAGGGGAAGGCCGGAGCACTGTGATTACCGATATGGCTCATGCCAAAGAGGGTTATGAAGGAAAAACAGGAACTACCATCCGCTAGAGAGTGTTTGAAAAAGGCTTTCTGCAAGATGTGCGTCACAATTTGCGGGAATGATTTTTCAAATACGCTCTAAACATACAAAAAGGAACCTCCGACGAAATAAGTACTCATCTGACGAGGTTCCTTTTTTTACTATTATTTTACTATTATTTCCCCAATCTCAACGAGCAGTAAGCATCAATGAGGAATCCTCTGACTCTGTATTTATGATTCCGATCAGATCTCCCTCTTTCAGGGTAATCTTACGCTCCACGCCATCTGTCACTGTCATGCTTCCGTTTTCACCATCTTCTCCCATGATCATAAAACTCACAAAACCATTTGAACAGGAAGCAATGTAATATCCTGGGACAATGCCTCCATCCACATTTTCTCCAACCTCCAGCACATCTCCTGCCATCAGTTTATAAGAGGCTGAATCAGCCTCAGAGCCGAACATATCTCCAAATTCTTCTTCAAGTATCGGAGCAAGGCTGTCCTTCAGGGAATCCCGGATTTCCGGTAAGCTTGCGCAAATGATCACCAGGACCATGAGCCATCCAAAAAGGGAGCCTTTTTTCTTTTTTACCGGTTTCTGGGTGTAAACACTGCTTTTTTTAGCTGCAGTGCTGTAAGTTCCAGCTGTACTTTGTCTGCTCTTGGAATTATAATTCCCAGCAGGGACAGAGACCTTATTTCCATTCTTAGCAGCGCCAGTGCTGCCTCCATATGTACTTCCTGCTTTCACACTTCCCTTATTATAAAAATTCCCTGTGCCTGCACCAGCCAGTGACTTAGAACTTCCAGTTCCCGTTTTCTGATCATATTTATTTCCGGCTCCTGCCACGCCTGTTCCGGTCCCGGTCTTATATGCAGCACTTCCAGCCTTCTTATCTCCCAGCGGGATTTCCTCCTGGCGCATGATTGCCCGCACCCGGCTGGTAGCATGACGGTAATGGTCACTTCTGTTCTCATTCAGATGATACAAAGTCTCATCATTTCTATAAGGCATTCCACACAGCTTACATCTGCCATTTACAACAGGCCCGTCGCAGACCTGGCACCTCTTTTTCTCCATAGACATCCTCCCGGTTCTCTGGTTATTCTGTTTCACTGCAACCTGTAATTCCTGTTTTTGCTCCAACAGGGAAAAATCATCACATTCTTTGTCTTTTATTGTATCTTTTTTGCATATTTCTTGCAAGGTCTAAATTGCCAAGCGGGAAAATACCTGTTATAATAAACCGAGATTGTTCCTGTTTACGTTTTAGTAACCACAGAACATTATCGTGAACAGAAAACAGAGATTAACACAATCAACAAGGAGGATTCCCATGGAACAATTAAAAATTCCTATGGGCTATCATGCAGACCTTAATCTTCATGATACTCAGGTAGCAATTAAAACTGTGAAAGATTTTTTCCAGCAGACACTTGCACAGAAGCTGAACCTTCTGCGTGTCTCCGCACCTATATTTGTAGATCCAAGTTCCGGCCTCAATGATAACCTGAACGGCGTGGAGCGTCCGGTAAGCTTTGACATCAAAGGCATGGACTGCAACGCTGAAATCGTACATTCTCTTGCAAAATGGAAGCGTTATGCACTGAAGAAATATGGTTTCTCTGTAGGTGAGGGCTTATACACCGATATGGTTGCCATCCGCCGTGATGAGGATGTTGACAACATCCATTCCATCTATGTAGACCAGTGGGACTGGGAGAAGATCATCACCAAAGAAGAGAGAAATGTAGAAACTCTCATTAACACTGTCCGTACTATCTACAGCGTACTCCGCAAGACAGAGAAATACATGGCAGTACAGTATGACTACATAGAAGAAATTCTTCCAAGAGAGATTGCATTTGTCTCCACAGAAGAGCTTGTAGACATGTATCCGGATCTTACCCCTAAGGAAAGAGAATACAAGATCGTCAAAGAAAAAGGCGCTGTTTTCCTTATGCAGGTAGGTAAGAAACTGACAAATGGCGAGCGCCACGACGGACGTGCTCCAGACTATGATGACTGGGAATTAAACGGCGATATTCTGGTATACTATCCTGTACTGGACATTGCTCTTGAACTTTCTTCCATGGGTATCCGTGTAGACGAGACAGCACTTGACAAACAGCTTACAGAAGCCGGCTGTGACGACCGCAGAGAGCTCCCGTTCC
>OLNC01001352.1_pt1 | contig 14073 bp, 11 predicted proteins | sample 1672011 | NCBI WGS metagenome assembly OLNC01 (sample SAMEA3136636, study PRJEB25190) | human gut metagenome | biome: human gut; feature: human-associated habitat; material: faeces | place: Austria | collected 2013 | reverse complement strand
TTGTTTTATACAATGTCCCACTCGACCGGCGTGGTAAACAGCCGCATGGCCTCGGCGCGGTCGGTGGTCTGGCCCAGCGCCCACATCAGTTTTACGGCCACGGCCTCGGGGGTCATGTCCTTGGCTTCCAGCACGCCGGGCAGCTCTTTCACCGAGCGGCCCACCTCATACACCGCCAGGTCGCACCCCTCGTGGGGGACCTGGGTGGTAAACACAGCCAGGCGGCCGCTGGTGCACCAATCCTGCAGGCGGGCGTACATTTCGCCGTGCTCGCCGCCGGGCAGGCCGCCTACGCCGAAGCTTTCCACCACCAGTGCCCGGTAGTGAGGTGCCAGCAGCGGGATGATGTCCGCCCGCATGCCAGGCACCAGCCGCAGTACGAAGACGGCGGGGTCCAGCTGCTCGTAAAACTGCACGGGCGGCATCGGGTCGGGGCGGCGCAGAAAGGGGATGAGCCGCATATCCCGGAACACGGCGGTCTCGGGGTAGTCGATGCTGGAAAAGGCGTTGAAGCTTTTGGTGCGGGTCTTGCGGGCGCGGGTGCCCAGGATGACCTTGTTGTCAAATACCAGCTGCACGCCCCAGGAAAAATCGCTGCTGGCATACAAAAAGGTGCGATACAGGTTGTTGCGGGCGTCCGTATCGCGGTTGTAGATGGATTTTTGGCTGCCGGTCAGCACCACCGGCTTGGCGCTGTTCTGGATCATGTAGCTCAGCGCGGCGGCGGTGTAGGCCATCGTGTCGGTGCCGTGGGCAATGACGAAACCATCGTAGGCATCGTAGTTTTGGCGGATGGCATGGACCAGCTGCTGCCATTGTTCCGGGCCTACGTTGGTAGAGTCCAAACTGAACAGCTGCACCGCGTCGATCTCGCAGAGTTTGGCCAGCTCCGGCACGAAAGAAAGGAGTTCTTCCGATGTAATGGCCGGCGCCAGGCCGCCGGCGGCGGTGGGTTTGCTGGCGATGGTGCCGCCAGTGGCGAGGAGTAATATCTTTTTCATATGTGTTTTTACCTTTCGTGCTGCCTCGCAGCAGCGAGACTTTTTCGCTTCCCTTTTGGTCACAAAAAAAGAAGAACCTTACAGCAGGATGCTGTTATATGCGGTTGTCACCGCATGGGGGTGACAACCATCAGCCGCAATCACAAATCCCACAACAAATGCTTTTCCGCCACCAACGCAGCATCTAATTTCTTGACCCGCATCCCCGAGAACTCCACAGTAACAAACCGTCCGTCAAATTCGGTTACGACCCCTCGCCCGAACACCGCATGCTGCACGGCGGCCCCTACGCGGGTCACAGCCGCTGCATCCACCGGCGGCAACGCAGGCCCGGCCGCCGCAGGCTTATTCCGCCCCAACACCCGGTTGGTTTCGGCCTTGGCCAGCTCCCGTTCGGCACGGCTCTCGGGCAAATTAAAAATTACTTCCTGCACAAAAACCGAGGGCATCGTCTTGCAATCGAACAACACCAGCTTGTGCCGCGCACGGGTCATTGCCACGTAAAACAGGCGGCGGTCCTCCTCGTATTGGCGGGTGTCCTCGGGGGTGCGGCAGCAGATCTCCGGCTTGGCGGGCAGCACGCCGTCAAAGGCATCCAGCAGCACCACCCGGTCATACTCCAGACCCTTGCTGGAATGGATCGTCGATAAAACAAACGGAACATCGCTGTTTACATCGGCCTTCGCGGCAATCAGCATCCGCAGCTCTTCCAGCCGGTCCAACAGGCGCAGGGCGTTGGGTTCCTGCTCGGCCAGCATTTCCAAAATAGCCAGTTTGCCGGTGTCCATGCCCTTCTGGTTCAGGTACGCGCCGTAACCGCAGCCGTGGCGCACGGCGTCCAGCGCATCGGCGGCGTTCAGCTGCGGGATGCGCTTAAACGCCGCGTAAATATCCCCCAGCGATTCCCGCATCCGAGTCTTTGTCTCGGAGTCACGGATCAGCTCCTCCAAAATCGGCCGCCCGGTGCGGGCACTGGCCCCGCAGGCCGCCAGCGCCCTCTGGCGGGAGAGCGCCAGCCCAAACTTGTAGTACAGTCGCAAAAACCGCTCACCATTGGCCGGCTCGTAGGCAAAACGCAAAAAATCCACGGCATCCAGCACAATTTTGTGGGTGAAAAACGTCAGGTCGGCCTTTTTAAAGCGGTAGGGCACACCCCGCCGCTCGCACAGGTCCACCAGCGGCAGCGCACTCTCGTTGTTGCGGAACAGCACCGCCGTCTCCCCGCCGCCGCGCCGGGCTTCCTCAAACAGCCAGTCGATCTGCTCCTCGCGCCGGGTGATGCGCCGTATCTCAATGGGGCACTGCGCCCCCTGGGTCGCCCGCAGGGTTTTGGGGCGGCGGTAGCGGCTGCGGGCCACAAAGGCGTTGGCGGCGGCCACGATCTCCTCACTGGAACGGTAATTCTCCTCCATCAGCAGCACCTGTGCGCCGGGGTAGACCTGCTCAAAGTCCATCAATGCCTGGGGGTAGGCGGCGCGGAACCCATAGATGCTCTGATCCTCGTCGCCTACCATAAACAGGTTCAGACTGCGCCCGGCCAGCAGCCGTATAATTTCATGCTGAATTTTGGAGGTATCCTGCGATTCATCCACGCAAAAATATTTATACCGCTGCTGGAAATACGCCAGCACCGGCGGCGCGGCCCGCAGAATTTGCAGCGCAAAGACCATCTGGTCGTCGTAGTCCATCTGCCCGGCCCGTTTCAGCGCGGCCTGGTAGCGGCGGTACAGCTCCGGCAGGTTGGCTAAATCCGTTTCCAACCCTTCAATTTCCTCATCGGCCAGCGCCATATTTTTAATGTAGGTGATGGCCGTGCGCAGCTCTTTCAGTGTGCTCTCGGTGGGAAACTCCCGGTTCACTTGCTGCCAGATGTCGGTCAGCATCCGGGTGATGTCGCCCTCGTTGGTCAGCAGTTCGGGCTGGCGGCGGCCGTAGACCCGGCTGTAATACTGCAAAATCACCGCCGAAAGCCCGTTAATGGTGCGGAAGGTCATCTGCCCGGCCAGCTCCGCCCCAAAACGGGCGGCAAAGCGGCCGCGCATCTCGTGGGTGGCGGCCACCGTGTAGGTCATCGTTAAGATCTGCGCCGGGGGCACATCGCAGCACAGCACCATGTAGCCCAAACGGGTCACCAGCACGGTGGTTTTGCCGCTGCCCGGCACGGCCAGCAGCAGCACGGGCCCATGCACGGCCTGCACGGCGGCCAGCTGTTGGGGGTTCAGTCCCGCCGCATATTGCTTGATAAAGGTCTCTTTTTGCAAAAGGCAGCCTCTTTCTATGCCCCGCCCATAGGCGGAAAAGTTCGATACTACAAGCATACCATGCCGCCGCGGCGGGGGCAAGCGTTACTTTTTTATCACGAAGCAGGGCAGGGGAGCGGTGCTGGCCCAGTTGGCAAACTCGCATACCAGCACGGTGTATTTTGTCAGCGGCAGGGCGCGGAAAAATCCCAGCGCCGCCTGCTTTTCACTGTCACCGATGACCTGCCCGCTGTACAGCACCGCCGCCAGCACACCGCGCGGCTTCAGGGCATCCAGCGCGGCCTGCAGGGCGGGCAGGCTGCCATCGGCGGTGGAGTGCACCTCGTGGTCGGCGCCGGGCAGCCAGCCAAAATTGAACAGCACGCAATCCGCCGTGCCGGGGGCGACCAGTTCGGCCAAACGTGCATGGTCGTGCACCAATGCCTGCCCGATGGCCCCCAGCCCGGCGGCGCCCAGCCGTGTGTTGGTGTTTTCCACGGCGGCAGGCTGAATATCCAGTGCCAGCACCCTGCCCGTGGGTCCTGCCAGGCGGCACAAAAACTCGGTGTCGTGGCCGTTGCCGCAGGTGGCATCCACATACAGTCCGCCCGGCTGGAGGTGGGCTGTCAAAAATTCATGGCAAAGCTGCACCGCCGAAAGATCCGGCACCCGGCGGCGGACCATCTCGCCGCCCTGGGGCAGAAAGTCGAACTTTTTCAATAAGGCCCCGGCGGCTTCGTCAGCGGCAGGGCCGGCGGTAAAGCGGGTCTCGCTTTTGACGTCATCCCCGCCGTTTTGCTGCAAGATCTCCTTGACCAGATAGCTGCCGTACCCCCGCTGCCGCCAGGCCGGGTCGATCTCCACCCACAGCCGCCCATCCTCCAGCGCAGCCATGCCGATGACGGTCTTTTCTTTGTATAATACGTATTTCCCGGCTTCGTGGGTGATTTTCATAGCAGGCACTTCCTTTTACAAACTACATCCAGCATACAGGCCCCGGCACCGCCTGTCAAGCGCCGAAATGGGAGCATTTTCACATTCTTTTCACCCGGCCAAGAAACCTATTTCACAATTGGCCGGTATACTATAGGCATAGAAAGCAAAAAGGGAGCGAAAGCCCCAGGGACATTGCCCCGACGCTTCCCAAATCTCACGCGAAAGGATGGACCAGTATGAGCAACGAATACGATTACTCCGGTCTTTACAATAACGGCCAGGGCGGCAATACGCCCGACCCCAATCAGGGCCAGAACAACGACCAGCCCCGGAACGAAGCCAACCAGACTTCTGCAACCCGGCCCGATCAGCCCAGCCAGCCCGAGCAGGGCGGCTACCCCAATGTGGGCAGCAGCGGCATGAACACCGCCAACACCGCCCGCACCGATTACTCGGCAGGCAGCAGCACCAATAACACCGGTGCCAACACCTACAACCAGCCGAACAACGCCTACGGCCAGAACAACGGCTACACCAGCAGTTTCAGCGGCGGCAATGGCGGCAACAACGGCGGCTACAATGGCTACAGCTACGCCAGTGCCCCGCAACAGCCCCCCAAGAAAGAAAAAAAGCATAACAAGGTCCTGCTGCGCGTCCTCGCCGGTGTCGGCGTGGTGGCCCTGGGCTTCGGCAGCGGCATCGGCGGTGCCGTGGTGGCCAGCCGTGCCGGCCTGACCGGCAACCAGGTGGTCGTGCAGGAAGTCCAGCGCGACACCAGCACCGATGCCTCTAACACCGGCAGCACCGATGGCACCTCTATGACCATGCAGCAGATCGCTGCTGTGGCCTCCCCCAGTGTGGTGGCCATCACCACCGAGCAGATGAGCAGCAGCCAGACCTGGTTTGGCGGCTACTATGTGCAGAGCGGTGCCGGTTCCGGCATCATCGTCAGCCAGGATGGCTACATCCTCACCTGCGCCCATGTGGTCAGCGGAGCTACCAGCGTGAAGGTCCAGCTCAACGGCAGCGACCAGAGCTATGACGCCACCGTTGTCGGCGTCGACTCTACTTCCGATATTGCCGTGCTGAAGATCGATGCCACCGGCCTGACCCCGGCAGTCATCGGCGACAGCGATAAGCTGGCTGTCGGTGAGACCACCGTGGCTGTGGGCAACCCGCTGGGCACCTTGTCTAACACCGTTACCCAGGGCATCGTCAGCGCCCTGAACCGTCAGGTCACCGTGGAAGATAACAATATGACCTTGATCCAGACCGATACATCCATCAGCCCGGGCAACTCCGGCGGCGGTCTGTTCAACGCAAACGGTGAGCTGATCGGCGTGGTCAACGCCAAGAGCAGCTACAGCGAAGCCGAGGGCATCGGCTTTGCCATCCCCATCAACACCGCTATGGACATTGCCCAGCAGTTGATCGAAAACGGCGCTGTGGCCCGCCCGGTGCTGGGCGTCAGCATCCTGGACGTTCAGGATTCCTCCACCGCACAGCAGTACGGTGTGTCCGCTTTGGGCGTCTACGTGGCTGATGTCACCAAGGGCGGCGGCGCCGAGGCTGCCGGTGTGCAACGCGGCGACCGCATCATCGCCATCGATGACACGGCTGTCAGCAGCACCTCCACCGTCAAGAGCTACCTGGCCGACAAGCAGGTGGGCGACACCGTCACCCTGCAGGTCGAGCGCGACGGCAAGGTCCTGACCCTCAACGTCACTTTGGGGAATAGTGCGCAGTAAAAGTGCCGCAACCCCAAAGGCCCCCTTGTGCAAAGGGAGGCTCTCCCTACCCCGCGTTTTCTATAAACATTTCCTCCTTCTTTTTTCTTTCCATATAATCTTCTAATCTTGCAAAAATGTCCTGCAATGCAAATCTTGCATTGTGGGACATTTTTGCTGTTTTATACAGCTTGTTCATAAAAACTTTGTTTGACAGGCCATACAGCCGTACTGTATAATTTAAAATGTACGCAACGTATAAAAAAAGTTCATATCCGGGAAAGAATCTGGGCGAAACGCGCACAAGATGCCGAACCGTCCGCGAAACAGGGGAACAGAAGAAAAGGAGGTCATACCCATGAGCGATTACGCTGCTATTGCAAAAGAAGCTGCCGTTTTTACCGAGGAATGTGTCACCAACAACCGCATCGACCCGTCCCTTTTTGACCAATACAACATCAAGCGCGGCCTGCGCGACCAGGACGGCAAAGGCGTGCTGGCAGGCATTACCAACATCTCCCGCATTGATGCCTTTGAGGAGAAGGACGGTAAAAAAGTGCCCTGCGACGGAAAACTCTGGTACCGCGGCTACAACGTGTATGACCTCATCCGGGGCCTGCGCGGCAAGCGCTATGCCTTTGAGGAAGCCGCCTACCTGCTCCTTATCGGTGACCTGCCCAACGAGGCCCAGCTGGATGCTTTCAAGGACAGCCTGGTCAAATGCCGCGACCTGCCCACCAACTTTGTGCGGGACGTCATCATGAAAGCCCCCAGCCGCGACCTGATGAACTCGCTGACCCGCAGCGTGCTCACCCTCGCCAGCTACGATGACGACATCGGCAAGACCGACCTGCAGACCCAGCTGGAGCAGTGCATCAAGCTCATCAGCGTCTTCCCCATGCTGGCCGTCTACGGCTACCACGCCTACCATTATTATGAGTGCGGCGGCAGCATGTACATCCACCGCCCCAAACCGGAGCTTTCCACCGCCGAAAACCTGCTGCAGATGCTCCGCCCCGACCAGAAATACACCGAGCTGGAAGCCCACGTGCTGGACATCGCCCTGCTGCTGCATATGGAGCATGGCGGCGGCAACAACTCCACCTTCACCACCCGCGTGGTCAGCTCCTCCGGGTCGGATACCTACTCGGTCATTGCGGCGGCGCTTTCCAGCCTGAAAGGCCCCAAGCACGGCGGTGCCAACATCAAGGTCATGCAGATGATGGACGACATCCGCGCCCACGTCACCGACCCCACCGACGAAGCCGCCATGCACGACTACCTGTCCCGCATCGTCGACCGCCAGGCCTTCGACCAGAAGGGCCTGATCTACGGCATGGGCCACGCGGTCTACTCCCTCAGCGACCCCCGCGCCGTGGTGTTCAAAAACTTTGTGCACCAGCTGGCCGATGCCAAGGGCCGCGCCCGCGATTTTGAATATTACAACACCATCGAGCGGCTGGCCCCCAAAGTCATCGCAGAAAAACGCCATATTTATAAAGGCGTGTCTACCAACGTCGACTTCTACTCCGGCTTCGTCTATGACATGCTGGGTATCCCCGTGGAGCTGTACACCCCCATCTTCGCCGTGGCGCGCATCGTGGGCTGGTCCGCCCACCGCATGGAGGAGCTGGTCAACGTGGATAAGATCATCCGCCCCGCCTACCAGAGCATCATGACCCCGCGGGACTACGTGCCGCTGGAAAACCGCTGATGCCCGCCTGACCCCCTTACATGCAAAAGGAGGCCGAATGAACGAAAAACTCAAAGAAAAGACCCGCGAAGCCCTGACCAGCGTGCTGCCCATCACGGTCATCGTGCTGATGCTCAGCGTCACGCTGGTGCCCATGGAGGTGGGTACGCTGGCCCTGTTTTTAACGGGGGCGGTGCTGCTCATCGTGGGCATGGGCTTCTTCCAGCTGGGTGCCGAGATCTCCATGACCCCGCTGGGCCAGGGGATAGGCGGCAGCATCGTGCGCCAGAAAAAAACATGGCTGGCCGTTGTCATCTGCTTTGCCATGGGCGCTATCATCACGATCTCAGAACCCGATCTGCAGGTGCTGGCCAACCAGGTGGCGGCCATCCCCAACGCCGTGCTCATCTGGACGGTGGCGGCGGGCGTCGGCGTGTTCACCGCCGTGGCGGTGCTGCGCATTTTGTACCGCGTGCCGCTGTCCAAAATGCTGCTGGGGCTGTATTTGCTGCTGTTCGTGGTGTCCCTTTTTGTCCCCAATGAATTTTTGGCCGTCGCCTTTGATGCAGGCGGCGTCACCACCGGCCCCATGACGGTGCCCTTTATCATGGCGCTGGGCATCGGCTTCTCAGCTGCCCGCAGCGATAAGGACAGCGCCAACGACAGCTTCGGCCTCATCGCTCTGTGCAGTGTTGGCCCCATCCTGATGGTCATGCTGCTGGGCATCTTCTACCACCCCACGGAGACGATTTATGACGCCGTGCAGCTGGCCCCGGTCATCACTACCCAGGATGTGGCACTGGCCTTTTTGCAGGACCTGCCCCATTATACGGCCGAGGTGCTGCAAAGCACGCTGCCCATCGTGGGCGTGTTTGTGCTGTTCCAGGCGCTGACCCGCAGCATCCAGCCGCGCCAGTTGGTGCGTATGGTGCTGGGTTTTGTGTATACCATTATCGGGCTGATTTTGTTCCTCACCGGTGTCAACGTCGGGTTCGCGCCCGTAGGCAATCTGTTGGGCAGCGGCCTGGGCAGCGGCCCCCTGCGCTGGGCGCTGCTTCCTATCGGCATGCTTATCGGCTACTACATCGTCAAGGCCGAGCCAGCGGTGCAGGTGCTCAACGAACAGGTCGAGGAGATCACCGGTGGCACCATCTCCCGCCATGCCATGAACCGCGCCCTGCAGGCCGGTGTGGCCGTGGCGGTGGCGCTGGCCATGCTGCGCGTGATGACTGGACTTAGCATCTATTGGGTGCTCATCCCCGGCTACGCGGCGGCGCTTATCATGAGCCGCTTTGTCCCGCCGGTGTTTGTGGGCATCGCGTTTGACTCCGGCGGCGTCGCCAGCGGCCCGATGACATCCACTTTCCTGCTGCCGCTGGCCATGGGCGCATGCAGCGCGGTGGGCGGCAACGTCGTCACCGATGCCTTCGGTATCGTGGCGCTGGTCGCCCTGGCTCCGCTCATCGCCATCCAGATCATGGGCCTGCTGTATGCCCGCCGCACCCAGGCGCAGACCGCCCCCAACCTTTTGGACGACACCGTGGTGGAACTGGAGGAATACTGATATGGCTGCAACGCAAAAACGCACCCCCTGCCTGCGGCTGCTCCTTTCGGTCACGCAGGCCGAGGATGAGCACCGCGTGGTGGAAGTGCTGCAAAAAAACGGCATCCCCCTTTGTTTTGAAGCCCGCGCCAAGGGCACAGCCCCGTCTGAGCTGCTGGATGCCATCGGCCTGGGCGGCACCACCCGCGTGCTGACGGCGGGCCTGCTGCCCCGCGCCAACGTCCCGGCGGTGTTCGGGGCCATCAACAAGGCGCTTTCTTACCACAAGCGCGGCGCAGGCATCGCCGTGACCCTGCCGCTGACCGGCGTACAGAACAGCATTTTGCAGTTGACCGCCCCGGCGGACTGTGCCGGACCCACTGCTGAAAAGGAGGAACACACCATGAAGGACCATCCCTACGCCCTGCTGTGGGTTTCCGTCAAGGCGGGCCACGGCGACGAAGCTGTGGACGCTGCCCGCAAAGCAGGGGCCCGCGGCGGTACAGTGCTGAAAGGCAGCCGCTGCAGTACCGAGGAGGCCAGCAGCTTTTTGGGCATTTCCATTCGGGAGGAGCAGGATTTTGTTATGATCGTCGTCCCGCAGGAGCAGAAATCCGCCGTCATGCAGGCAGTCACCGCCGCCTGCGGCCTGAACACCCCCGCCCACGGTGTAACAGCCGCCCTGCCGGTAGATGAAGTGATGGGATTAGAATAAGTACCCCTTAAAAGGCCCCCTTGTGTAAAGGAAACTCCGCGAAGCGGTGGGGGATTGTGACCTTACCCATACATCGACCTACCCCCGTAAAATCACAATCCCTCCGTCACGGCTACCGCCGTGCCACCCGCTTACGCGTCGGGCCCCTCTGTCGCTTCGCGACATCTCCCCACACTGTGGGGAGTCACCCTTTACACAAGGGAGGCTTTAGGGGCCCGCAATAACGATAAAAAAGGATGCAAGGAACTTACTCCTTGCATCCTTTTATTATTGTTGAATTGTTAAAAATTACCCGGCAATCGCACCAAAGGCCGAGAAGCCCAGCAAACTGACCACACCCATGATGCACCCGGCCAGCAGCACGCCGCCCATGCAGGCACGCACGCTGGATTTGAAATCCATGTCCAGCAGGCTGGCGGCCAGTGTGCCGGTCCAGGCACCGGTGCCCGGCAGGGGGATACCCACGAACAGCAGCAGCGCCCAGGGCAGGCCGCGGCCGGCCTTGGCCTTCAGCTTCTCGCCGCCCTTGTGGCCCTTCTCCAGGCAGAAGGTGAAGAACTTGCCGATGACCGGCTTATCCGCGCCCCACTCCAGCACCCTGCGGGCCAGAAAGAAGATGAACGGCACCGGGAGCATGTTGCCGATGATGGAGATGATGTACACCTGCCACAGCGGCAGGCCCAGCCCCACGCCGATGGGGATCGCGCCGCGCAGCTCAATCAGCGGCACCATCGAGACGAAAAATACAGTCAGATATTTAGTCAGCATAATAAACCTCGTTGTAGTGTTGCTTTCTATAAACGATAACTTTCTAATTATACAGGATAACGACCAATTTGGCAAGTACTACTTTAAAGGCTCCCCTCAAGCTCCCCTCAAGGGGAGCCATCTCTGCTACCGTATGCCTTAACCTTATTCTATATACACATCCTCAAATTTGTCCTGTTTTGTCAAATCCGGCCAATCTTATGAATATGTTGTAAACTTTTATAAAATTGCACAAGGTTAGTTGTATAAAACTGGCGCCCTGCACGAAAATAAGTTAATTTTCTCTAACTGCTTGACTTTTAGGTGTTAGTTATGCTAAACTGCTATCGCAAGCGGTTAGAGCGTTCTAACCGCCCACTTTTGCTTGACCTGTTAGCATATGCTAATGGGCGGGCCAAACAGCATATAAAGGGGTGTTTGTGCTATGCCTTTGACAATGGCAAAAGCAGGTGAGACCGTCACCATCCAGAAGATCACCGGTAAGGATGAAGTTCGTCTGCACCTGGCAGAGTTGGGCTTTGTTGTTGGCGAGACCATTACGGTCGTCAACGAGATCAGCGGCAACCTGATCCTTCAGGTCAAGGAAGCCCGCATCGCGCTGGATAAGACCATGGCCATGCGCATCATGGTCGCCTAAAATTCGGAAATCCGTCCCCGCGCAAACGGAGGCTAGATTTACAGTATTGAGGAGGAATCGTATATGAAAACTCTTAAAGACGTTAAGGTCGGCGAGACCGCTACGGTCAAGCGCCTGCACGGCGAAGGCCCTGTCAAGCGCCGCATCATGGACATGGGTCTGACCAAGGGTGTCCAGGTCTACGTCCGTAAGGTCGCACCTCTGGGCGACCCCATGGAGCTGACCGTCCGCAACTACGAGCTGAGCGTTCGTAAGGCTGACGCCGAGATGGTCGAGGTCGAGTAAAATGGCTGCTTTCCCCGCCCAAAAGCGGGAAAACATAGAAAGGGGTATATGAATGGCAATTAAAATTGCATTGGCCGGCAACCCGAACTGCGGTAAAACCACCCTGTTCAATAACCTGACCGGCTCTAACCAGTACGTCGGCAACTGGCCCGGCGTTACGGTGGAAAAGAAAGAGGGCAAACTCAAGGGCCACGATGACGTCGTGATCCAGGACCTGCCCGGTATCTACTCTCTGTCTCCCTACACGCTGGAGGAAGTTGTCGCCCGCGGCTACCTCGTCAACGAGAAGCCCGATGCCATCCTGAACATCATCGATGGTACCAACATCGAGCGTAACCTCTACCTGACCACCCAGCTGATCGAGCTGGGCATCCCCGTTGTCATGGCAGTCAACATGATCGACTTGGTTCGCAAGAACGGCGACAAGATCGACCTGAACAAGCTCTCCAAGGAACTGGGCTGTAAGGCTGTTGAGATCTCCGCCCTGAAGGGCGAGGGCTGCCAGCAGGCTGCCGAGGCTGCCATCGCCGCCGCCAAAGAGGCCAAGGGTGTTGAGCTGCCCCATGTCTTTACCGGCAGCGTTGAGCATGCCATCGCTCACATCGAGGAATCCATCCAGGGCAAGGTCGATGACCGCTTCCTGCGTTGGTACGCCGTTAAGCTGTTCGAGCGCGACGACAAGGTCGAGGCTGAGCTGAACCTCGGCAAAGACCTGCTGGACCACATCGGCCAGCATGTCACCGACTGCGAGAACGAGATGGATGACGATGCCGAGAGCATCATCACCAACCAGCGTTACGCTTACATCAACGGTGTTGTCGACAAGGCCGTCAAGAAGAAGGCCCGCGCCGAGCACCTGACCGTTTCCGATAAGATCGACCAGCTCGTTACCAACCGTATCCTGGCCCTGCCCATCTTTGCAGCCATTATGTGGCTGATGTACGCCATCGCCATGGGTACCTCTGTTGCTGACGGCGGCATCGGTATCGGCACCTTCGCTACCGACTGGACCAACGATGTCCTGTTTGGCGAGATCGTCCCCAACGCCCTGGGCGGCTTCCTGGAGGGCATCGGTGTTGCTGGCTGGCTGTACGGCCTGATCATGGACGGCATCGTCGCCGGTGTCGGTGCGGTTCTGGGCTTCGTTCCCCAGATGCTCGTTCTGTTCTTCCTGCTGTCCATCCTCGAGGATGTCGGTTACATGGCCCGTGTCGCCTTCATCATGGACCGTATCTTCCGCCGCTTCGGCCTGTCCGGCAAGAGCTTCATCCCCATGCTGGTTGGTACCGGCTGCGGCGTTCCCGGTGTTATGGCTTCCCGTACCATCGAGAACGAGCGTGACCGCCGTATGACCATCATGACCACCTGCTTCATCCCCTGCGGTGCTAAAATGCCCATCATCGGCCTGTTTGCGGGTGCTCTGTTCGGCGGCAGCAGCTGGGTCGCCACCTCTGCTTACTTCATTGGCTTTGCAGCCATCATCATCTCCGGCATCATCCTGAAAAAGACCAAGTTGTTCGCCGGTGATCCCGCTCCCTTCGTTATGGAGCTGCCTTCTTACCACGTGCCCGCCTGGGGCAACGTCCTGCGCGCCACCTGGGAGCGCGGCTGGTCCTTCATCAAGCGTGCCGGCACTGTCATTCTGGCTTCTACCATCATCCTGTGGTTCCTCCAGGGCTTCGGCTTCGAAGACGGCGTTTTCTGCATGGTCGAGGATCAGGACAATTCCATCCTGGCTATCGTTGCAAGCGCAATTTCCTGGATCTTCATTCCGCAGGGCTTCGGTGACTGGCGCGCAACCGTCGCTTCCATCTCCGGCCTGATCGCCAAGGAGAACGTCGTTGGTACCTTCGGTGTTCTGTATCACTATGCTGACGAGCTGTCTGAGAACGGCGACGAGATCTGGCCCGAGGTTGCTGCTAACTTCACCGCCATCTCCGCATACAGCTTCATGATCTTCAACCTGCTGTGCGCTCCCTGCTTCGCTGCTATGGGCGCCATCAAGCGTGAAATGAACAACGGCAAGTGGACTGCTATCGCCATCGGCTATATGTGCCTGTTGGCTTACTGCGCTTCCCTGGTTGTGTACCAGATCGGCGGCCTGATCGCTGGTGAGGTCAGCTTCAACATCTTCACGGTTGTTGCAATCGCCATCGTCGTCCTGACCATCTACCTGCTGTTCCGTCCCAACAAGTACGAGGGCGTCAACGAAGTCAAGTTTGACGAGAAAAAGGCTGTTGCCTCCAAGTAATTGCTGAAGGAATGTCTGCCAACTCTTCAGAAAGGAGCGATTTTTTATGATGGAATTTCTGGCAACCAACTTTAACCTGCCTACGATCATTGTTTCGATCATCGTTTTCGGCGGTACGGGCTGGCTCATGGTTCACGAGCATAAGACCGGCGGCCTTGGCTGCTGCGACGGCTCCTGCGGGGGCGGCGGCTGCGGCGGCGGATGCCATAGCTGCGGTGGCAGTTGCCACGGCTGTGACGGCAGCTGCTGCCACGAAAAATAAGATTCCCAAAGAGTC
>OLNC01001350.1_pt1 | contig 14131 bp, 8 predicted proteins | sample 1672011 | NCBI WGS metagenome assembly OLNC01 (sample SAMEA3136636, study PRJEB25190) | human gut metagenome | biome: human gut; feature: human-associated habitat; material: faeces | place: Austria | collected 2013 | reverse complement strand
ACCAGTATTGAGTACGTCAGGAGAGAAATATGTTCGTTCAGTTGCTAATAAATAGTACAACTATGGATAATTTATTAAGGTTACCACGTAAATAAAGTAATGGATAAAGAACGCAAGACAAATATCTATAAAATCGAACTTTTTTTTCGATATCTGTCTTGTGTCTTAGAATCCAATTTGATAAAATATAGTAAAAATATATAAAAAAATAAAATTAAATAACGGAAAAATAGGCATATAATACAAGAGACGCTATATGGAAAATAAAATCGAAAAAGTCTTAAGAAAAAGAGATTTAGCACATGTAGACTATAAAACCCAAAGATGTCAGCATATGAAAACACATGCAGAAAATGTAGCTTTATTTGCTGGAGATGCCTGTCAAATTCCAGAATGGAGACCCCTTATAGAATTAACGGGGTTACTTCATGATACAGGAAAATTAGGTACAGAAAATCAGGATGATTTTGAGAATATCCTGAAGTTAGGCAATGAAGTTCATAAACATGGGCTTGACCATTCTACTGCTGGAGGAATATTGGCTCAGGAACTGATAAAAGAATGGCCGGTGTCAGAGTTTATCAGTACGCTTATTTATTTTCATCATGGTCTGGGAGATTGCATTAATCTGGAGAATGGGCGCAGTTTAAAGGAAATACGTCAGGAAAAAGAGATAGAGTATGATTTGATAAAAGAAAAGTTTTTCCAAATCTATGATAAAAAAGTACTGGAGGAATATTGTAGTGCAGCAGTTGTATCGTACAAAGCAGTATATCAGAAAGTAAAATCATTTGTAAAAAAATGCGATATATCCCAACAGGAATGTGGTAATGGATATTTCTTTATGGGAATGTATTTGAGAGTAGCCTTATCCTTGCTTATTGATGCAGACTGGACAGATACGGCCTGCTTCTTTCAGGATATCTCTTTATCAAAGAGAATTTCAACGGAAAGAACGCAGGAAATATGGAAAGAATGTATAGATAATTTTGAACAGTATCTGGAAAAAGAAATTAAAAATAATCCAGATAATGGAAATCTGTTGAATTCTTTCAGACAGGAAATATCTGATTCTTGTAGGAAAGCAGCAGAAAAGGACAAAAAACTTTATCGGTTGACAGTACCAACTGGAGCAGGAAAAACCCTAAGCAGTCTTCGGTTTGCTTTATATCATGCACGGAAAACAAAGAAACAGCACATCATTTATATAGCATCATATAATTCAATTCTGGAACAGAATGCAGAAGAAATTCGAAAAGCGATAGGGAATTCTTCTGTAGTATTGGAACATCACTGTAATGTGATCTGTAAGGATGAAGAAGAGGAAAAATATCGAAGCCTGACTGAAACATGGGATGTACCAATTATTGTGACAACAGCCGTACAGATTTTGAATACATTGTTTTCTGATCAAAAAAGCTGCATCCGGAGAATGCATACTTTATGTAACAGCATTATTATATTTGACGAAGTACAGGCATTTCCTGTTAAATGTACGGAACTTTTTAACCTGGCAGTAAATTTCCTTTCACAGTTTTGTGAAACAACGGTGGTTTTATGTTCAGCAACACAACCAACATTAGCTTCTTTAGATAAGAACAATGTTTGCCAATGTACAGAAATGACTGGGGAGATCGGAAAATATACAAAAGCTTTTAAAAGAGCAGAGATTATAGATGCAACAGATCCAGAATTATATCCTGGAGGAATGGATATAACTGATCTGAAAAATTTTGCAATTGAAAAGACAGTGGAATATGGAAGCACATTGGTGATTGTAAATACAACAGCCTGTGCCTTTGAACTATTTCAAAAGTTAAAAGAAGATTGCTCAGAGGAATATGTGTTGTTTCATTTAAGTAATAATATGTGTCCACAACATAAACTGGATGTTTTGAGAGAGATAAAGAAGACACTAAAAGAACGTTCCCGGAAAGTTATATGTGTCAGTACACAGCTTGTAGAAGCAGGTGTTAATTTTTCATTTGGATGTGTGATTCGCTCAAAAGCAGGCCTTGATAATGTAATTCAGGCAGCAGGAAGATGCAATAGACATAAAGAATTAGGAAGAATGGGTGCAGTGTATATTGTTCAGATGTCAAAAGAAGCAGAGAATCTGGGACATTTGCAGGAAATCAGAAAGGCGCAGGCTGCATTACAGAAAGTACTGGATGAATTTAAAAGAGAACCTGAGTTATTCAACCATACTTTGGATTCAGAATATGCAATTAAGCAGTACTATTCGAATTATCATATGCAGATGAAAAAGAATGAAACAAAATTTCCTGTAGAGGTATATGGCGTAACTTTAACACTGGTAGATTTACTTGGGGAAAATGAAACAGGTTGTAGACAATACTGCAGAGCACATGGAAAGAAAATAAAAACAAAATTACCGCAGGCTTTTCAGACAGCAGGACAGAAATTTGAAGTCATTCCTAATGATTATAAAGTCAATATAGTAGTTCCATATAATGATGAGGCAAAACAACTGTTGAATGAATTATCGCAGGTATATCTCGATATTGGCGTCAAGAAAAAGATTCTCAGAAAATTACAAAGATACACAGTAGGCATTTCAGAAGACAGGAAAACAAAACTTGGAAATGCTATCTATGAAAGCTGTAATAAGGAAATTCTGATATTAAGTGATGGATACTATGACAAAGAAGTGGGTGTTGTAGATGAACCTAAAATGGAATTTCGGTATATGTAGTGGAGGTGAAATTTTTGAAAAAATATAGAAACACAATAGAATTTGAAGTGTACGGTCCATATGCACTTTTTTCAGATCCGGTTATGCGCGTTGGAGGGGAGAAAACCAGTTATCATATCCCGACATACGAGGCATTGAAAGGAATTGTGGAAAGTGTCTATTGGAAACCTACGATTATGTGGATTATAGATGCAGTGAGAGTAATGAATTCGATTCAGACAGAAACGAAAGGTATTCGTCCGATTGTTTATAATGGAGGTAATGAGCTTGCATATTATACATATTTAAAAGATGTCAAATATCAGGTAAGGGCACATTTTGAGATGAATTATAATCATCCTGAACTGAAAGAAGACAGAGATGAAAATAAGCATCATAATATTGCAAAAAGGATGGTGCAGAGAGGAGGTCGCAGAGACATTTTTCTGGGGACCAGAGAGTGTCAGGCATTTGTAGAGCCTTGTGTATTTGGTGAGGGAAAAAGTTATTATGATACGATGACCGGAGAAGTGGATTATGGATTCTTGTATCATGGAATAACATATGCGGATGAGGCAATTTTAGAAGAAGATAAAAATAAAATGACGGTACGTTTCTGGAAGCCGGTTATGAAAAAAGGGGGAATCATAGAATTTATCAGGCCCGAGAACTGCATACAGAAAAGACATATCAGAGAAATGCAACCGAAAGTTTTTGGAACCGATAATTTTACGGGATTAAAAGAATTTACCAGTGAGGAGGCAGGCGAGTGAGCTGGGTAAATGAACTTATTGATTTATATGAGAAAAACAGCGATAAGATAGGGATTATTGAATATAGAGGAGAGATACCTTATGTACTTCTGCCTCCATTTCATACGACTGTAACAGCTCAGATAACGGTAACAATTGATGAAAAAGGAAACTTTATGGGCACCGAATTTGTGAATTCAGATGATAAACTGACGATTATACCTGTTACAGAAAAATCGGGTAGTCGTACAGCGGGAAAAGAGCCTCATCCATTATGCGATAATCTGAGATATCTTGCAGGAGATTACGCAAAATATTATGAAGATGATGGTGTGTGTAATGAATTGTATATTTCTCAGTTGGAGAAATGGGTTCAGTCAGATTTCTGTCATGACAAGGTGAGAGCGATTTATTTGTATCTGAAAAAGGAAACATTGATACAAGATTTGATTAGTCAGCGAATTATAAAATTGAATGAGAAAGGTCTGATGGATGATAAAGAAAACATTCAGGGAATTGTGCAGACGAAAGCGTTTGTAAGATTTATTGTTCGTTTTACAGGGATTAAGTCTCAACAGAATGTTCCAGATGAATGTTGGAAGGACAGAACATTACAGGAATGTTATATTAAATATGTTCGCTCACAGGAAAAAGAAAAAGGAATGTGTTATCTGACTGGAAATACAGAATCTATTTCATATCTCCATTCTAAAAAAATTCGCAATGAGGGTGATGGCGCCAAGCTGATCTCTGCAAATGACAGCCAGAATTTTACATACAGAGGACGCTTTATAAGCAGAGAGGAAGCTTTTGCCGTAGGAGATGAAACATCTCAGAAAGTCCATAATGCTTTAAAGTGGATTATTCGAAAACAAGGTGCATTTTTTGATACATTAGCCATTGTTACCTGGGAATCTAATCTTCTGAGTATGCCAAGATGGAATATAGACGCAGCTTCGATAACAACAGAATATGAAAATATTCAAGGTATTCAAGCCGGAGATGAGTGGGATGACGAATGGGAAGATGACTGGGATGAAAAAGAAGATAATAAAGTGTCAGATGGTAACGAAATCACGGCACAGAAGTTTTACAGAGCATTACGAGGATATGGAAAGAAAATTAACAATACATCTTTTATGATATTACTTGGCTTTGATGCTGCAACGCCAGGAAGATTATCCATGGTTGAGGAGAAGACACTGGATACGGCAAGGTATCTGGAAAGTATAAAGAAATGGCATGAAAGCTGTGAATGGATTCATGAGAAAAAAACTGGTGAAAAATGGGTACGTTTTTCAGGAATGGTTGGAGTGAAAGATGTAGCAGATATTTTATTTGGCATAGAGAATAAAGGAAAACTTGAGATTGTAGATAGTAACAGTAAGAAACTTTATGCGGAAGTAGCCAAAAGACTAATTCCATGCATCTGGAATGGACATAAGATTCCATATGATTATGTAAATCGTGCAGTGATAAAGGCATCATCTCCATTAAGTTATAAAGAACGGAAAAACTGGGAAAGGGTTTTGACACTGGCATGTTCATTAGTAAAAAAATATAAAAAACAGGAAAACGAACAGGAGGAATGGAATGTGGCATTAGATAAAAAAGAAAAAGACAGAAGCTATTTATATGGAAGATTATTAGCAGTAGCAGACAGAATAGAATATCGAACATACGATGAAGGTGATAAGGCAAGAATCACAAATGCAAAGAGATATATGAGTACTTTTTCACAAAGACCATTTGAAACATGGAAAGTGATTGAGGAAAGTATTCAACCGTATACGAATAAACTTGGGATTGCAGAAAGACGGTTTTATGAAAATCTTCTGAACGATATTTATGATTTATTTGAAAAGGAAACTTTCAGTGACAATAGTAGATTGGATGGCTTATATCTGCTGGGCTTCCACAGCCAGTCTTATGATCTGAAAATAAAAAAAGAAAATTCTGAAGATAAAAAAGAGGAGGAGTAAACGATGAGCGAATTAAAGGGAAAAATTGATTTTACATTATTTATCAGTGCTGACAATGCGAATCCAAATGGAGATCCATTAAACGGAAATCGTCCAAGAATAAATATGGATGGTTATGGAGAAATATCAGATGTTTGTATTAAGAGAAAAATCAGAAATCGTCTTCAGGATTTAGGACAGAAGATTTTTGTACAGTCAGATGACAGAACAGATGACGGCTATACCAGTTTAAAAGATCGTGCAGATAGTTGTGAAGAGCTAAAGGCACAAATGGGAAATAAGAAAAAGGCAGAGCGTGATGTGTGCGCAGCGATTGCCTGCAAAGAGTGGATGGATGTAAGAACGTTTGGCCAGGTTTTTGCTTTTAAGGGAAGCCAGGTATCCTTTGGGGTAAGAGGACCGGTTTCTATCCATCAGGCAGTAAGCTTATCTCCAATTGATATTATCAGTATGCAGATTACTAAAAGTGTAAACAGTGAACCAGGAAAAGAAAGTAAAGCTTCAGATACAATGGGAATGAAACACAGAGTTGGTTTTGCTGTATATAAAGCGATGGGAAGTGTAAATGTTCAGCTTGCTGAAAAAACCGGATTCAGTCAGGAAGATGCAGACGTATTAAAGGAAGCATTAAAAACATTATTTGAAAATGATGCATCATCTGCAAGACCGGAGGGAAGTATGGAGGTCTGCAAAATGTACTGGTGGCAGCATGAGGAAAAAACACCGGCAGTTTCCAGTGGCAGGATTCAGAAAGGATTCCATATTGAGGCTAAGAAAGAACATCCGAGAGAATTTGAAGATTACGAAATTACCTGGCATGTAGATGGATGTAAAGAACCGGAGGTAATTTAAATTTGTATAATGAAGAGGATTTTCTTCAATTATCTGGAATCCAGCATTTTGAATTTTGCAGAAGACAGTGGGCGTTGGCCTATATAGAATTGCAGTGGCAGGAAAATGTCAGAACAGTGGAAGGAAAGATTCTACATGAAAATGCTCATGATGCAAGTCTGAAAGAAAAAAGAGGAGATCTTTTAATTGTAAGAGCAATGCCAGTTCACTCCCGGGAAATGGGAGTGAGTGGCGAATGTGACGTTGTGGAATTTCATAAAGTAAGAGATGGGATTCATCTGGCGGGAAAAGATGGGTTTTATAAGGTAATTCCGATAGAATATAAAAGAGGCAAGCCCAAAACAGATGATTCAGATATTCTTCAGGTTTCAGCACAGGCATTGTGTCTTGAGGAGATGCTTTGTTGTAGAATTCCATATGGATATATTTACTATGGAGAAACAAGACATCGCATGAAAGTAGAATTTACTGATGAAATACAGGAAAAAGTCAGAAAAATATTTGCTGAGATGCATCGATACTATGAGCAACGTTATACTCCAAAAGTAAAAACAAACAAAAAGTGTAATGCCTGTTCACTGAAAGATATTTGCCTGCCTGTTTTAAATAAGAAAAAATCAGTTTCTGGATATATAGACAGGATAATTGCAGAAGAGGAAAAAGGATGAAAAGACTTTTAAATACATTGTATGTAACATCTGGAAATAAATATCTGTCTTTGGATGGAGAGAATATTGTTGTTCTGGAAGAACAAAAAGAAATAGGAAGAGTTCCATTACATAATTTACAGTCGATTGTTACATTTGGCTATAATGGAGCAAGTCCGGCGCTTATGGGTGCATGTGCACAGCGAAATATAGATTTGTCTTTTATGTCCGGAAATGGGAGATTTCTTGCCAGAGTTACAGGTGAGGTAAAGGGAAATGTAACACTGCGAAAACAGCAATACAGAATTAGCGATAATCGGGAAGAAAGTGTACATATAGCGAGAAATTTTATTCTTGGAAAAGTATATAATTCAAGATGGGTTCTGGAAAGAGCAATAAGAGATTATGCAATGCGTCTTGATACGGAAAAGATAAAAAAGAAGTCATTATTTCTTGTACAAAGTATGCAAAAAATAAGAAACTGTGAAAGTGCAGATGAATTACTGGGGCTGGAGGGAGAAGCCGCTTCTGTATATTTTTCAGTTTTTGACGAATTGATTTTGCAACAGAAAGAAGAGTTTTATTTCCATGGAAGAAATAAAAGACCGCCATTGGATAATGTAAATGCAATGTTATCCTTTGGGTATTCTCTGCTTGCCGGAATGTGCGGATCGGCATTAGAAACAGTAGGATTAGATCCTTATGTGGGATTTTTTCATACGGATCGTCCCGGTCGTATGTCGTTAGCTTTGGATATTATGGAAGAGTTTCGAAGCATTATGGTAGATAGATTTGTCCTGACTCTGATTAATAAGAGAATCATGAAAGATAAATATTTTATAAAAAAAGAAAATGATGCTGTTATTATGACAGATGAAGGGAGAAAGGCTTTTCTATCTGCATGGCAGTCCAAGAAACAGGAAACGATAAAACATCCATTTTTAGATGAAAAAATAGAATGGGGAATGGCTCCTTACGTCCAAAGTATGCTTCTGGCCAGATATCTCCGAGGTGATTTGGATGAATATCCGCCATTTTTCTGGAAGTAGGTGAATAAGTATGTTAGTTTTGATCACATATGATGTAAACACGCAGACCGCATCAGGGAGAAAAAGACTAAGAAAAGTGGCAAAAGAATGTACAAACTATGGACAGAGAGTACAGAATTCTGTATTTGAATGTCAAATGGATGCAACAAAGTGCAGACAGGTAAAGAACATTCTGGAAAACATTATAGATAAAGAAGTAGATAGTCTGAGATTTTATTATTTGGGCGAAAAGTATAAAAATAAAATAGAACATATCGGAGCCAAACCTGGTTTTGATGTTACAGATACCTTAATATTATAAGTGCGAAAGCTAAGCACACAACTTTCTCTGGGACATTCGCACCTGAAAATGGGTAAATTTAGGGAGAAGAAATGCATAAAAAGTTGAATGCATGATAAATAGAGAAAGTAATATATGCAATAGTTATAAAATATGCAATTTCGGAGGAGATATTTTTGTTCGAAATTGCCGTCAGCCTCCTCGTGAGGCTGTGAGTTGAAACGACATTATGCCGTTCTCTGCGTCCTGCATCATCGTCAGCCTCCTCGTGAGGCTGTGAGTTGAAACTGATTCAATGTACGACTTCAAATTGCTGTCATCACGTCAGCCTCCTCGTGAGGCTGTGAGTTGAAACGTGACTAACGTGTGTCCAACGAACTAATAGGATTGTCAGCCTCCTCGTGAGGCTGTGAGTTGAAACTCAAACACAGCAGTCAAAGGTTCTAACTGTATTCGTCAGCCTCCTCGTGAGGCTGTGAGTTGAAACTCGAATCGCTTCATAAGTTCCCGCCCTGCTGCTAGTCAGCCTCCTCGTGAGGCTGTGAGTTGAAACATCATTGGGTGAAGCTGTAAAGTGGAATGGAAGCGGTCAGCCTCCTCGTGAGGCTGTGAGTTGAAACATCAGTCTCCCAGATGTTTCCTCTTTGCAAAAAACCGTCAGCCTCCTCGTGAGGCTGTGAGTTGAAACATGAATGGGAGGAAAACTATGGCAACGCCTGTAAGTCAGCCTCCTCGTGAGGCTGTGAGTTGAAACGCTATAGAAACGTTAGGAGATGTGTTGTTCCAAAGTCAGCCTCCTCGTGAGGCTGTGAGTTGAAACGCTAATACAAGTGTTCCAACCTCGAATCCATGCGTCAGCCTCCTCGTGAGGCTGTGAGTTGAAACGTCAATTGCGTTCATACCTGTTTCCTCACTTTCTGTCAGCCTCCTCGTGAGGCTGTGAGTTGAAACGAATTGTGCTGCTACTGATTCTAGGAGCGGTACTGTCAGCCTCCTCGTGAGGCTGTGAGTTGAAACCTCTTTGACTGATATCAAAATCATTTACATACAGTCAGCCTCCTCGTGAGGCTGTGAGTTGAAACGCTATGTCGGATGCAGTGATGGAGTATTCCATCAGTCAGCCTCCTCGTGAGGCTGTGAGTTGAAACATCACAACCGAAACAGCTTTTTTGTCGGCAATCAGTCAGCCTCCTCGTGAGGCTGTGAGTTGAAACATGTCAGAAAGGCATTAGCGGACTGACTCCAGAAGGTCAGCCTCCTCGTGAGGCTGTGAGTTGAAACTCCCTACTTCTGCTGAGTCTGCCGCTTCTCCTGTGTCAGCCTCCTCGTGAGGCTGTGAGTTGAAACTCCTAAATTAAGAGAAAACCGATCATCGTCACTGTCAGCCTCCTCGTGAGGCTGTGAGTTGAAACATTTTAAACCTGCAAGTTGATAGTGAAGAACTTGGTCAGCCTCCTCGTGAGGCTGTGAGTTGAAACAATAATAATTGCTCTGAATGCTTCAATCATCTTGTCAGCCTCCTCGTGAGGCTGTGAGTTGAAACTCATTTGGCATATCAGAAATCGTAACAAGATCAGTCAGCCTCCTCGTGAGGCTGTGAGTTGAAACAAGTTTCAGTAATGTTCTATATAGCATAATCATGTCAGCCTCCTCGTGAGGCTGTGAGTTGAAACTGCAATGTAGTCGAAAGCTTCATCCGCAGTAAGCCCGTCAGCCTCCTCGTGAGGCTGTGAGTTGAAACATTCTGGTTTCTGTTTGGTTCGTAGTTCCAGGTATGTCAGCCTCCTCGTGAGGCTGTGAGTTGAAACAGGAAAAGATACGAATGTTGTTCTTGGATTCCGTGTCAGCCTCCTCGTGAGGCTGTGAGTTGAAACGGAATTTGTTCTCCGCTGCCAGTATTCGTGAACTGTCAGCCTCCTCGTGAGGCTGTGAGTTGAAACTTTTCTAATTTGAGGTGATAAGTTCCTGCTGCCAGTCAGCCTCCTCGTGAGGCTGTGAGTTGAAACGTGCGAAACATAATAAACTGAACCGTCTGATATTCGTCAGCCTCCTCGTGAGGCTGTGAGTTGAAACGAAAAATATCAATTAGCATATAAAAATGGTCCAGGTCAGCCTCCTCGTGAGGCTGTGAGTTGAAACAGGATCATCTAATTATCTGTTTTCATCTGTTTGGTCAGCCTCCTCGTGAGGCTGTGAGTTGAAACATCAGCTTACTAAGAAATATAAGAAGAAATATTGTCAGCCTCCTCGTGAGGCTGTGAGTTGAAACAATTGAAGAGGGCAATGTAGAAAAACTTTTGAACCGTCAGCCTCCTCGTGAGGCTGTGAGTTGAAACTTATTTCGTTTTAAATATTTGTTTATTACAGTTTGTCAGCCTCCTCGTGAGGCTGTGAGTTGAAACAAAATTATCCCATAAATTCTTCCCGCACACCTTCGTCAGCCTCCTCGTGAGGCTGTGAGTTGAAACATGCATTTCGCCTGTCAATGCCAGTGCTACTTCCTGTCAGCCTCCTCGTGAGGATGTGAATTGAAATATGAGATACGTGGGCAGCCCCACCTAGATCAGCCTTTTTGAGGGGCTGTGAGTTAAAATATTCCATCAACACGCATTTTTTGCCTGATGTTATGTTAGCCTCCCTGAGAAGCTATGAGTTAAATGTATTCGCAAATGCAGAATATGATTCGTAGGCAGTTAGTTTCCTCGTAAGGTTGCGAGTTGAAACGGCGATAATGCAGACCCTGAATTTTTGACCATTCTTGATATAAAGAACACAGACTTTGATCAGATTACGCCTGTAATGAAAATGAGTGGCAAGGCAAAAGATAGAAAAGAAAAAACTTTGTTGAGAAAAATGAGCGAAGTTTGAGTGAAGTTTAAAAAATTTTAAAAAAATGTTTCCAATTATAAAATTACTGGAGGAACATGAAAGTATTATACCTTCAATGGCAATAGAAGTATGTGGAAAATGAGCAGCAACGGTTAGACGGTATTTAAGAATTTTGATGGATACAGGGTATGTTGCTTCGGAGGGAAGTACAAATAAGGTGACATATAAAATAAAAAATAGGAGTAAATAACATAAAATATAAAATGTTTACGATTTAAATATCGGTAATACAAGAACGTTTACTGATTAAGGAGAATAATAGAAACAATGCAAAGTTTAAATAACATAAAGAACAATGGACATTATATTTCTCAAATATACGAATATTCAACTCGAACCGGTAATCTGAAAGCGGAGGCAATCGGTGTAGTAAAAGGTGAAAAACACTTTCCTATTTTTGCTGGCAATCTGGTTTTTAAGCCACTGACGAAATCCAAACCGTTTTCCACCCCTCTGTTTGCCTATGCAGAAGTATTCTGGTCTTGGGTGATCAATGAGTATTTTATTCCTGCCCCGCAGTATCATCTTGCCATTTGCGGAGGATATGAGGCGGAAACTGAGAAGTATTATGATTATGGAACTGTATGCCCGATGATTTATGGAGAAGGTGAACACCTGATGAATCTTCTGGAGTTCTTTCGGAAGTATCCGGATAAAAAGGTGGATATAGACCAGTATGAGAATTACTGTATGATGTTTTATGACTATACGGATATTCTAGAGGCTTCCTATTTCCAGAATCATAAAGACATGGCAGAGCAGCTTGCCATGCAGATCCTGGTTTCCATGCTGAAAGGCGATCAGAATTATCACTATGAGAATATTGCGTTCGTTTGTAATAAAAAAGGAGAAATTCTGAGGCTGGCTCCGATGATCGACCATGAATTCTCCACTTACTTTATGTTTCCGGACAATTCTGCGCAGCATATGTACTGGTACAGTGAGTTGATTCGTTCCATGGAGGGACATGAAGTTCAAGATTATGAATATGACTGTCTGAAGAATCCAAAAGAACGGCAGATGATGGAAAAAAGTGCAGTATGTCTGCATAAGAATCTTGTGTATATAAAAGAGCATTACCCGGAAGTTACCGGGAAGTTTTTAGAGAAAATGAATTGCCTGGAGCATGATCTGGAAGAGAATCCATCTCCATTTTATCTGCAGGAAAATATTGAATATCCGGGAACTGCCAACTCTTATGCCTACATGTCCGGGAAAGCCAGATACAAGGATCATGATGAGGAAAAGGCAAAGCTTCTGGAAGAGAAATATAGTTCCAGGGAAAAGAAAATAGATTTCCATGTATTGAGTGTTCAGAGTGTGCAGGAAATCAAAGGAATTATAAGGCTGTTGAAAGTAATGCTGGAGAAAGAGAACAGCAATTGGGATAAAGAAAAGGAACAAAATGATGAGTACAAAGCCGAAACTGGATTTACAGATAGAAAAATAAAAGCATATGACAAGCTGGAACTGACAGATGAGCAGCAGAAAGTTCTTGATGCTCTTAGACAGAACTGTATGGAAGAGACTCTTTGGTCAGCAATTGCAGCCTTCCAAAACTACCCATTCCGCACTGCCTCTGGCCTCCCATACCAGTACAAGCTGAAAATCGGCAAAGACGGAACCTACAACAAAGAGCTTCTCATCGACCGCAGGGAAAACAGCAAAACCCTGTCCTGGAGCAGCATAAAAATGGCATTCCAAAATTGCCGGCAGATATCCGGCATTGTGAAACGCCCCAAGGCATTAGGGGATATTAGAGGGATTTCTTATATTTACCCATTGTTCTGGAAATTTGGACTGATCGAAGTGCCTGAAGAGACTGCGAAGAAGATGAGCGGGGAATGTGACACCGAAGCGGAGCTATAAATGCATGAATGAAAGAATGCTGTTTTTCAAGGTAGCGACGGTGTGAAATTTTTTCCGTAAATTCAAAACCTCATGCGGCTTAATGGCAGATTTTGCGGTTAAGCCGTTATCTGGGCACATATACAAAAGAAAAAGCTCTGACAAATGATAATTATCTAACAATCATTTGCCAGAGCTTTTAATTACGTAGCAACAAAACAAAATCTATGCCTGCTTATCCCTGCAGTTTCTTCCCCTGCTCAAATTTCGGCTCACAGGTCAGCTCCACGCCCAGTTTACGGAAGGAGAGGACATCCACAGAAGACAGCATAACAGAAGTATGTGCCTGGCAGCCTTTCAGCTTCGGAAACTGCTCCAGGGCAAGACGTGCTTCTGGATTCGTAGCGGCGCTGATGGAAAGAGCGATCATGGTCTCATCCATATGAAGACGAGGATTCTTACTTCCAAGATAATCTGTCTTCAGTTCCTGAATAGGGTGAATAGCATCCGGGGAGATCACATGCTTCTGGTGATCAATTCCGGCAAGTTCCTTCAACACATTCAGAAGAAGGGAGGAGGAAGCACCAAGCAGATCAGAGGTCTTACCTGTGATGATCCTTCCGTCCTCCAGCTCCATGGCAGCAGCCGGAGCACCAGTTTCTTTCTCTCTTTCCAGGGCAGCAGGGACAACCTTGCGGTCCTCCAGTGTGGCATGTGCCTGCTTCAGAAGAAGCTCGATCTTGTAAACCTCCTCCTCTGTGCCGGTACCGGACATAAGCGCATCCATACTCTTGTAATATCTGCGGATGATCTCCTGACGGGAAGCCTCCTGGCAAACCTCATCATCCACAATACAGTTTCCAGCCATATTAACTCCCATATCTGTAGGAGATTTGTATGGGCACTCGCCCATGATTTTCTCAAACATAGCCTGTACAACAGGGAAAATCTCTACGTCACGGTTATAGTTGACAGTAGTCTGACCATAAGCTTCCAGATGGAATGGGTCGATCATGTTGACATCATTCAGATCAGCGGTAGCAGCCTCATAAGCCAGGTTTACCGGATGCTTCAGCGGGATATTCCAGATCGGGAAAGTCTCGAACTTGGCATAGCCTGCGCTGATTCCTCTCTTGT
>OLNC01001332.1_pt1 | contig 14305 bp, 13 predicted proteins | sample 1672011 | NCBI WGS metagenome assembly OLNC01 (sample SAMEA3136636, study PRJEB25190) | human gut metagenome | biome: human gut; feature: human-associated habitat; material: faeces | place: Austria | collected 2013 | reverse complement strand
TACGGTTATGTCTTTTCTTTGCGTTTAATCCGCCTTTAATTCTTGCCATTTCTTATTTTCCTCCTGTTCGTCTTCCGATATCGTCCGCTGCTTATTATAAATACGGCAGTGCTTTCTTAATGTTCTTAAGGTTTGTAGAATCTACAACAGTAGCTTTTCTCAGATTTCTCTTTCTCTTCTGAGATTTCTTTGTTAAGATATGGCTCTTGTAAGCTTTATTTCTCATGATTTTTCCGGTTCCGGTTTTTTTGAAACGTTTTGCTGCTGCTCTACAGGTTTTAATCTTAGGCATAATAAAATCCTCCTTAATTCGTGGTTCTGTTTTTTATTTTATATTATCATAAATATGTGTGTGAAACACGTTATCTCTGATAACTGCTTAACGCTTTTCACTGAGGAACATGGTCATGCTTCTTCCCTCGATCTTCGGAGCTTTCTCTACGACTGCGATGTCTGTGAGAAGTTCTGCAAAATCATCCAGGACATGTTTGCTGCTTGACATATGCGCCATCTCTCTTCCGCGGAAACGTAATGTAACTTTTACGCGGTCTCCCTTGGAGAGAAATTTTCTCGCTGCATTGACTTTTGTCTTCAGGTCATTGGTATCAATGTTAGGAGAAAGACGTACTTCCTTGATGTCGATTGTTTTCTGTTTTTTCTTAGCTTCTTTTTCCTTACGGGAAAGCTCATAACGATATTTACCGTAGTCGATAATCTTGCACACCGGTGGTTTTGCCTGTGGCGCGATCTTTACAAGATCAAGTCCGGCCTCCTGTGCCTTTGCAAATGCTTCTCTGGAAGACACGATACCGAGCTGTGCTCCGTCCGGTCCGATCAAACGTACTTCTTTGTCTCTGATCTGTTCGTTAATCATTAAATTGCTAATTGTAGTACACCTCCATACCTGTAAATGATAAACCTGACTCTCAAGTCACCCTCTGCGTTTGCGAAAACAAAAAAGAGTATGGACAGATTCCACACTCTACTATATCCAGACGCACAAAAATCATGTGACGTCTACAGCATTCACTGCTGTGCTGCGATATATAAACCCGAGCCGCATCAATGTGTGCGCTGAGGTGAGAGTGTAACTCTGCTTTGTTTTCTTCACGTACTTATATAAGATATCATGTCTTTTATATGATGTCAAGTTTTTTATTATATTATTTTTTGTATTATTTTTTGTATATTTTTCTTCGACCTGCAAATACTACTCTTTGCATGGATCTTTATGATTATGTCATTTTATCGATCAATAAGGAGGTTACAAGCATGACTATTCTGAACTGTTCTGCAACAAAATGTATTTACAACGATAACAGACTCTGTTCCCGCGGTGATATCGAGATTACCGGTGACAACGCACACCGTGCAGATGAAACAAGCTGCGGAAGCTTCCGCGACCGTACGACAGCTGCCATGCAAAACAGCGGTACCGAACACTGCGGCTGCGAAAAGATCAACATCGACTGCAAAGCACAGGAATGCACCTACAACAACAAATGTAACTGCACCGCCTCTGCCATTGATGTAGCGGGATGCAGTACCGATGGCTGTAACGAAACAAAATGCAGCACCTTTGCCTGTAAATGCTGAAAATCAAATACCATGATGTAATGCCAAAAAAGAGACGCTGCTGATACAGCGTCTCTTTGTCTGTCGAATTGATTTATCTGTTTCTTAAGAAATCCGGAATCTGGATGTCCTTTTTCTGTACAGTGCTGGTCGGAACTTTACCTGTGTAAGAACCACTGTTCATAGTCGGAAGGCTGAAGCTTGGCATAGTCATATTGCCGGCCGGTGCTGCAGAACCTGTTGTGGATTTACGTACGGTAAATGGTGTCGTATTACTTCTGCTTCCAAATGGAGTTGTCTTTGCTGTTGTGTCGGATAATCCGGTAGCAATAACTGTGATTCTTGCATAATCTGCAACAGAATCATCATACATGGCACCAAAGATGATGTTTGCATCTTCGCCTGTCAGTTCCTGTACATAGCTTGCTGCATCGTTTGCATCCATAAGAGAAATATCACCGGAAATATTGATGATAACATGAGTTGCTCCCTTGATGGTTGTCTCAAGAAGCGGGGAAGCTACTGCCTGCTGAACAGCTTCCATGGCTTTGTCGTCTCCTCTTGCTTCTCCGATACCGATATGCGCAATACCTTTATCTGTCATAACTGTCTGTACATCGGCAAAGTCAAGGTTGATCAGTGCCGGCAGATTGATCAGGTCTGTGATGCCCTGAACTGCCTGCTGCAGAACTTCGTCTGCTTTGCGGAGTGCTTCCGGCATCGTTGTACGGCGATCTACAATCTCCAGTAATTTGTCATTCGGGATGACGATCAGTGTATCAACAGCTTTCTTCAGATTTTCGATTCCGGAAAGAGCATTGTTCATACGTGTCTTTGCTTCGAAACGGAAAGGCTTCGTAACAACACCTACGGTGAGGATTCCCATTTCTTTGGCTGCTGCTGCGATTACCGGAGCAGCACCTGTACCGGTACCACCTCCCATACCACAGGTAACGAATACCATGTCAGCGCCTTCAATCAACTGTTTAACTTCTTCTATGCTCTCCTCGGCTGCCTTCTGGCCAACTTCCGGCTGTGCGCCTGCGCCGAGACCCTTTGTAATCTTTTCACCAATCTGAAGTACTGTTGGAGCCTTGCAAAGTGTCAGAGCCTGTTTATCAGTGTTTACACCAACAAATTCAACTCCTCCGATGGCTTCTTCAACCATTCTGTTTACTGCATTATTTCCAGCTCCGCCCACGCCGATTACAATAATCTTAGCGGAGGACTCAGCTTCATTCGACATAATCTCTAACAATGTACTTCCTCCTTTATTTTCCTGACATTAGCGTATCAGGCTACATATAGATATATCATATATTTTTTTTTTGAATTAATCAACCACTATTTTGGTTTTTTTATACTTTTTTCACGATTATTCGCCATGTATAGCTATTCGTAATCACTTTCATCTGAGTATCCGGAATCCCATCCATCATATTCTCCATCAGACTCATCGCTGTAGCTGTCATCTTCCGAATAATCCCGGTCTTCATCCGAGTTATCGCTTTCAGACTCATCAGAACTGTCTGTAGAATCCGTACCGCTGCTTCCCGCATTGTCCGGCATCGGTCCTACATAATTGCCGTCCCGGTCATACTCGCTGACACCGTCGAAGCCGCCGGATTCGTTGTAGCCGCCCTTCCAGTCTCCGAAACTGTCGATCAGTTCCTGTGTCGGTTCTGCGCCAACGTAGTTCAGATCCGCGTCATATTCACCGGAACCTGTATAATCGCCTTCTTCATCATAGCCGCCGATCCAGTTTTCTTTTGCATAATCGAGCTCTGTCTTCGGTTTCGCTCCGACGTATTTGCCATTCTCATCATATTCACCGTCACCGGTATAATCGCCATTCTCGTCGTAACCGCCTGTCCAGTTCTCGGCTGTCACTTCTTCCTCTTCCTTCTCAAAGGTAACGGTCTTGGAAGATTCCGTGATATTCTCCATATGAAGGATTCCCTTCTCACCGGTGATCTGCGGAAGGATCGCGATCGTTCGGTTCATCTTATCTTCCAGATAGCGGTCCTTTCCCAGTTTTACCGTAATGTCGCCGTATATCAGATTAATCGAGTAATCTTCATCCAGCTCAATGTAATCCGGTATCATATCATTTTTTGCAAAGATCGTAGATAACGCAACTGCTGTATTCAATACCGCATCCTTGATCGGAAGTTTCTCATTCATAACAGTTTTCTTGACGGTAATGCCCTCGAAATACGGCACATCTTCATCTCTCGTCCTGCTGCTTTCGATAAATTTGCCATTACGGTCAAAATAAATATAACTGTCAAGATACGGAATACAGCCGACCACATTTTTTTCTTTCACACCGATCACGATGGAATTTCTTCCTGAACGGCTGACGGAATACGATTCCACATACGGCACATTCTCCACTTTTGCTTTGGAACATGTAATCGGTGCCAGTATCGAATTCGAGGAAAAAGCCCCTGTCAGAATCATTTTTTTCAGCTCTTTCTTACTGTAGTGGGTATTTTCCATAACTTCGACATGCGTTACATGAAAAAAAGAAAAGAAAAAAATAATCCCGGCGAGCAGAATTACCCCAACTGCCAGCCCGGTCTTTTTCGCTGCACTTTTTGTGAATTTAATTTTTTTATAATTGGATGTTCTCATAAAAAACAGTACCTATATCCTCTGTTATCAAACCGCCTAATTTCTTAAGGTCGCCGCCTATGTCCTCATATCCGCGCCGGATAAAAGAACATCCGCGTATCACTGAACTTCCCTCTGCTGCAAGCGCCGCCACCAGAAGTGCCGCGCCTCCTCTGAGTTCCTCTGCATAAACACAGTTTCCATGCAGTCTTCCTCCACAGACAACTGCTGTGTTTCCGTCCACCCGAATATCTGCGCCCATTTTGCATAGTTCATTGCAGACCTTAAAACGATTTTCAAATATATTTTCTTTTATTATGCTTTTACCGGGAACAGTTGCCAGAACCGCCAGAAGCGGTGACTGCAGATCTGTGGGAAATCCCGGATAGACCTCTGTCTCCAGAAACGGAAGGGAAAAGCGCACCTGACTTCCGTCCGCTATTAGTTTACCACTGTTCCATTCATATTGTCCACCCATTTTCCTATATACTTGAAGGAAGGCATCCAGTTCCCCCTCCGGTGCATTCTCGATCACGATGCGTCCTCTGGTAGCGGCGGCTGCACAGAGATACGTACCGGTCACGATCCGGTCCGCCGGAATCTGCATCTTCGTACCGCAAAGTTTTTCTGTTCCCTCGATGCAGATACACTCCTCTCCTGCTCCTTCAATCTTTGCCCCCATTGCATTCAGGAAACGGCAGAGCCATACGATTTCCGGCTCTCTGGCACAGTTTCGAAGAGTGGTAGTGCCTTTTGAAAGCGCCGCACACAGAATTGCCTGTTCTGTTGCTCCGACGCTCTTCTTTGAAAAAACAATTTCCGTCCCGCAAAGCTTTTTACAGGATACCATTATTTTTTTCGCTTCTTCTTTTATTTCCGCCCCAAAACACCTTAATACATAAAGATGAAGATCCACCGGCCGCTTCCCGATCACACAGCCGCCCGGATAGCCGATCTCTGCCCGCTGATTTCTGGCAAGGATCGGCCCCAGAAGAATGATTGAACTGCGCATCCTGCCGCTGTATGTTTCCGGTACATGACTTCCGTCCGCATGGGTACAGTCCAGATACAGATCATGATCTTCCCACCACGTTTCTGCCCCCAGCGCCCGAAGAATTTCTTCCATATAAAAAACATCCGTGATTCGCGGACAGGCTTTCAGTACACTGATGCCACGATAAAGAAGCGCGCCCGACATCAGCGGCAGCACCGTATTTTTAGAACCCTGAACGGTTATATTTCCATGAAGACATTTTCCCCCGATTACGTGAATTTCATCCAACCATTCCACTCCCTCAGGGACTCTTACTGATATTATATGCAAAAAGACCAGATCCCGTTCATATCCAAGCGGGGTCTGGTCTTATGAAATCAATATTGCAACTGTTCAGTACCTTTACAGTTACGAGTCAAAATGCATTCCGAATCACCTTTGGTGATAGCATTTTGCCTTGTCACAGCGATCACAAGTTTCTGACATATTCTTTAAACATATCTCCACGCTGTTCATAATTGTCAAACTGTCCCCAGCTTGCACATGCCGGTGAAAGAAGAACGGCATCTCCCGGATTTGCCTTTTCTGCACATACCTTTACTGCCTCTTCAAGATTTTCACATAAGATGCACGGACATACGCTGAGGCGCTCTGCTGCCGCCTTTATCTTGTCACGTGTCTGGCCGATCAGCACCAGATAACGCACTTTGCCGTCGAACGCATTCAGCCATTCATCATAGCCGGAACCTTTGTCATAACCGCCGCCGATCAGAAGTGTCGGGCGGTTCATTGCCTGAATGCCTTTGATTGCAGCATCCGGATTGGTTCCCTTGGAGTCATTATAATATACAACGCCATTTTTCTCTGTTACATATTCGATACGATGCTCCACTGCAGTAAATTCACAGATGCTCTTACGGATGCTTTCCACCGGAACACCTGCGTAATATGCCATTGCAGATGCAGCCATGACATTTTCGAAATTATGCTGTCCGAGAAGTTTGAGTTCTCCGGTACGCACCAGCGGAATCTCTTCTTCGGAAGTTTTCAGGATAATCTGATCACCATCCAGATAAATTCCCTCTTCAAGCCTGCGTACACTTGAGAAATATACAACCTTAGGAGTAATATTCCGACCAAACTCACGAAGAACCTGATCTTCATAGTTCAGGATACAGAAATCGTCCGCTGTCTGATTCTTAACGATCAGTTCTTTTACACGGATGTATTCTTCCATCGTATGATGTCTGTTCAGATGGTCCTCTGTAATATTGAGGATTGCACTGACCTTCGGTGCAAATTCTTCGATTGTCTCAAGCTGGAAACTGCTGATCTCCGCTACTGTCGTAGTATTATCCTGCATTTCCAGTGCTTTGGAAGTATATGGGGTTCCGATATTTCCGACAACAAAAACGGACTCCTCTGCATCACCCATGATCTTGCCAAGCAGCGCAGTTGTCGTCGTCTTACCGTTCGTTCCGGTAATTGCAAGCACTCTTCCCTTACCTGTGCGATAAGCAAGTTCGACTTCTCCCCAGACCGGAAGCCCCTGCTCATAAAAGCTCTTTACAATCGGGATATCGGTCGGTACACCGGGACTTAATACAACCAGATCCAGTGCTTTTCTTACTTCTTGCGGAAGCTCTCCCGCATATACTCTGATATCTTTACAGTGTTTTACTTTATGTACTACAGCCTCTTTGTCGAGGTCTGCATTTCCATCATAGATGACCGGCTCTGCACCGACCTGTCCGAGAAGTTCGGCTGCACCGATCCCGCTTTTGCCGGAACCGAATACAAGCACCTTTTTTCCCTGCAAATTCATAATAATTCCTCCTTGTGACATTTACATTGCCAGAAGTGCGATCAGACACATAACTGCGGTGATCACAGAAAATACGGCAACGATTCTTGTCTCTGACCATCCACACAATTCAAAATGATGATGGATCGGCGCCATCTTAAAGATACGTTTTCCGTGAGTCGCCTTAAAATACGTAACCTGGATCATAACGGACAGTACTTCTACAAGATAGATCAGTCCGATCAGCAGGATAAACAACGGCATCTGCATCATGTAAGCAGCCCCCGCAACAAATCCGCCCAGAGCCAGAGATCCTGTATCACCCATGAAAACTCTTGCCGGATATACATTAAACAGAAGAAATCCCATCAGGCCGCCGACTACTGCTCCTGTTACCGGTTCGATACCGCTTCCGATACCGATGGAAACAACAGTAAAGAAAACTGCAACGATCAGCGTTACACTGGATGCCAGACCGTCAAGTCCGTCTGTAAAGTTAACACCGTTTACAGTGCCTATCACAGCAAAAAAAAGAACCGGGATCGCCAGCCAGCCAAGATTAAGATAATGGTTCGGCCAGAACGGGATACGCATCGCAAGATCCACATTTGTATAGTTCAGTATATAATATACAAAGATTCCGGTTACAACGACCTGAAGACCAAATTTCTGCCATGCCAGAAGACCATCAGAACGTCTCAGGACCACCTTGAGATAATCATCCAGAAAACCGATGATACCAAATCCCAGTGTCAGAAACAGTACCGGAATCACATTCGGATAATCCTTTGCATAAAACAGGGTCGTCACTACGGCTGCAATCAGGAAGATCACACCTCCCATGGTCGGAGTACCTGCCTTCTTCAAATGTGACTGTACACCTTCTACACGCTCCGTCTGTCCCATCTTGAGTCTTCTCAGAAACGGGATGACGATCGGTCCCAGAATCACGCTGATCGCAAATGAGATCAGTACCGGGAATACAACTTGAATATTCATCCTCACACCTCTTATCATTCTTTCGTTTTTTATCACGTTTGATTATAAGGCTTTTACATGGATTTATCAACCCTCACGTACCGGACTGTCTGTGATTTCCACTGTTTTTTGCCGGTCGATTCCAAGATATGGAAGTACATTTTCAAAAATGCTCCTGACGACCGGCGCCGCGATCGTGCCTCCATAATAGATTCCCTGCGGATCATGGATGATGCAAAGTGCCAGTATCTTCGGATCATCGGCTGGTGCAAAACCAAGAAACGAAGAAATATAACGGTTTGCGCTTCGTGGAAGTGTCTGGGAAGTTGCAGTCTTACCTCCGATCCGGTATCCCTCGATCGCAGCATTTTTGCCTGAACCTTCGGATACAACTTTTTCCAGTATCATACGCACGGTCGCTGAAATTTCCTCCGGCAGAATTCCCGTCTCCACCGGATATTCAAGTTCTCTGACTGTTTCTCCTCCCGGACTCTCAACCGCCATGCCAAAATGCGGAGTGATGCGACGACCTCCATTGATCAGGGAACTTACAGTTGTCGCAAGCTGGATCGGCGTAATCTGAAATGACTGCCCGAAAGAAACAGTTGCCAGCTCCACTTCACCCATATTTTCCATCCTGTGCATGATCGTACCTGCTTCCCCCGGAAGGTCAATTCCTGTTTTCTTTAAAAGGCCAAACTGTCGGAAATAGCTGTAATATTTATCTACTCCGAGGCGCAGTCCCACCTCAATAAACACAGGGTTACAGGAATTTTCCGCTCCCTGCACAAAATTCTGTGCTCCGTGTCCCCGCCGGTTCGCACAATGGATCCGCCGGTCTTCTACCAGCTTATAGCCCGGACAGTAAAAAGAATCATTGACAGAAACAACACCTGCCGCAAGCCCTGCGGACATCGTGATGATCTTAAATGTGGAACCCGGTTCATATGTATCGTTCAGACAGGGATTCCGCCACATCTGATTGAGCAGATCCTGTTTTTCTTTTTCACTCATTCCATCAGTACTGACATCTGTATTCAGTGTAAACGGCTTGTTCAGGTCAAATTCCGGCACATTGACGCAGGCATAAATTTCTCCGTTCTGCGGATTCATAAGCAGGATTGACACGCGTTCTGCCTGCTTTTCTTCCATGACTTTTTTTGCTGCCTGCTCCGTATATTCCTGAATACATGCATCCAGACTGATCCGAAGATTGTATCCCTGCTGTGGTTCTTCTCTGTTTTCACCGATTCCGTCCAGTTCAATCCCACGTGCATCTGTTGTCGTCAGAATCTTGCCTGCTTCTCCTTTCAGGATTTCATCATACTCCACTTCCAGACCGATAATACCCTGATTATCACCGCCGGTAAATCCCAACACCCTTGATGCCAGACTCCCAAACGGATAATAACGTTTGTAGTCTTCATCCACTTTTATCCCGGCAAGTCCGGCATTTCGGATCTCGTCACCGGTCTCTTTCTCCACATTTGTTTTGATCCGCTCGATGGAAGAAACTTTTTCCACCCTTTTGCGTACAGTTTCTTCCGATATCCCCAGTTTTTTCGTAAGCAGGCGGATGATTTTTTCAGGATCTTTTATCTGACTGTGTATCACTGAGACCGTACATACCGTTTTGTTCGCCGCAAGTACTTTTCCGGCCGCATCCAGGATCTTTCCTCTTGCAGCCTTGATATCACGCTCCCTCTCATGCAGATCCTCCGCTTTTTCGTAATAATAATCCGAGCGGAATCCCATCAGATAGACCAGCCTTCCGATGAGTCCCACTGTCATCGCCATGCAGAGCAAAAAAACGATCCATACTTTTCTTTTGTGAAAAGTATAATTTTTTTTATAAAATACATTCTTTTTTTGCACAAAAAATCCCCCGGGCAATGTCATAATAATATATGACACATTCCCGGAGGATACTTCTGTTATTTTATTTAGTCAAGTCCGGCTTCTTCGTTCGTGATGCCTTCACTTTCCATATCGTTGTTTTCTGTTGTTTCGGATTCATCCTCTTCAGGTGGTGCCGGTACATTTGTATCAGAGATTGCCTCTTTCAGTGTGTCTCCGGATGATGAATCACCTGTCGAAGTGATAATGTGTGTAGATAAAATATACTGACCATTATCGTCAAGCTTATGCTCTCCGTTGTCATCCAGCAGATAACCATTCTCATCGATACGGTTTCCTTCCAGATCCACGCGGTTTCCGTTTCCGTCTACCAGATTTCCCTGCTCATCCACGCTGCTTCCGGATACATCCACCAGATTTCCCTTAAATTTTTCCCAGAGTTCTGTCTCCGGTACACTTCCGTCTTCAGATTCATCCGGAGTGACATTCAGGTACGGAAGAAGTTCAGAAAGAATACCCTGTGCGATATACTGTGGATATTTACTGTCTGCCTGATCTTCTGTATTTGGTTCATCTACAACTACATAGAGAAGTACCTGTGGATCATCTACCGGTGCAAATGTAATAAAAGAAACCAGATATTTACCGTTTCCTCGCGGAAGTTTTTCCGCGGTACCTGTCTTACCACCGGAGCTGTAGCCCTCTACCTTGGATGTCCGGCTGGTACCTTCCTGCACACTGGCTTCCATGTAAGAACGGATATCTGCGGAAATCTCAGAAGATACAGTCTGTTTCATCAAAACCGGATCGATCTTTTTGACCGTGGAACCATTGCTGTCACGAATTTCTGTTACAAGATGCGGCTGATAATAGGAACCGCCGTTGATAACCGAACACATCGCATTGATCTCCTGGAGCATCGTACAGGTAAATCCCTGTCCGAATGCAGAGCAGGCAAGCTCAGTCTCTCCCATTGTTTCTTCTGTATGAATTACACCGGATCCTTCATTCGGAAGATCGATTCCCGTACGGGATCCGAAGTTAAATAACGTCTGTGCTTTCAGGAACTGCTCTGTTCCCATTTTTGCTGCAATCTGCATCATTGCATCATTACAGGAGTTTGCAATTACATCTCGGAGAGCTTCTGTTCCATGTGCATCCGGCCATACCGCACACTTGATGTACGTATCACCATTTGCACCAAAAGTCTGTCCACCGTCACAGTTGAATGTATCTGACTCGGAAATCTTACCCTTTTCAAGTGCTCCTGCCATGACGATCGGTTTTACTACTGAACCCGGCTCATAGGTCTCGGTAATGCAGAAATTGCTCCACATGGAGTTCAGTGCTTCTACCGTCTCCTCATCATTCATCGCGGCGATTTCTTCTTCACTGTGTTTACCGGACAGATCACGCGGATCATTCAGATCATAGCGGTCTCCGCCATCCATGGCAATGATTTCACCCGTCGAAGGCTTCATTGCGATCACACCGATGTTCTTGGCTCCCATTGCAGTTTTAAATCCGTTGACATATTTTTCAACAATCTGCTGTGCACCGACATCCAGTGAAGTCACGATACTCTGTCCGTCTTTTGGATCGATGATCGTCTGCTCTACATCGGAATTGTCATTGATATATCCATACTGGCGGCCGTCAGCGCCCATCAGAGTACTGTTGTAGTAGCTTTCCAGACCTACATCGGCAATGTCACGTGCCAGAGTAAATCCGACTGTATCACATGCAAGATCATTAAAAGGATACGTACGAAGATAATCTTCTTCAAACCATACGCCCTTGACATTGCTGCGCTCTGCTTTCTGTGCATCTGAAAGCTCGCTGTCCTCTCCCGGTGTCTGGTAATCTTCAAACGCTTTCTTTTCATCCATGGAAATCTGTTTTTTGATGATCTGGTACTGGCTGTTTTTTGTATCTTCCGCTGAAAGCTTCGAACGAATGTCTTTTTCATCCAGTCCGAGAACATCCACCAGTGCCCTCACGGTAGGCTCTGCATAATCCTCATCGGAATTGACAGTTTTGCAGTCAAGAATCACATTATAGACCTTCCGACTTGTTGCGAGAATATTGCCATTCCGATCGTAGATGTCACCACGTTTTGCCGGAAGCACGTTGCTCTCGTATTTCTGCTGTGCCTGTGTCAGCACCTGTTTCTTGTATTTTTGCCCGCTTGTGGCATTGATGTATGTGATCCGCCCCAGCAAACAAACTAAAGCTAGTAACACTACTGCGAATAGTCCTACTAGCTTTCCTCTCATCAAGTGATTAATTTTTTTCTGAGGTTTCCTGTGATTCCTCTGTCTGGTATTACTCAAATTCTCACCTCTTGTTTAATGCACATCCTGATACTGTCTTACATAACTGTTACTCGGCATACTGTATGTCTTTTTCTGGTCATCTGTCGGATAATTCATACCCAGACGGCCGATTGCGAGTTTTTTGATGGTGTTCAGGTCTACATCCGAAGTCACCTGACTTTCGTATGCATTATTATCTTCTTTTACCTGCGATAATTCTGTCTCCAGAGCTGCGACAGTCTTCATTTTGCCTGTAAGATCTGATTTGAGCTGCAGATAATTCACACAGCAAAAAAGTACTGCCACACTGACAACTGCAAGGAACAGTACAAAACCACGTCCCATACTCTTTGCTTTCTCTCTGTTTCTCTGTGCCTCCAGACTGAGCTGACGGGATTTCTCTGCTGCGCGTTCCTCGCGGACACGTTTGGCTGTCTGCACTCCTGCTGTCTGATATTTTCTTGCAGGTACTTCCTGAAGTCTCCGTGCGGCATTTCCGTCCACGTACATTCCGCGGACATTTCCTGCGTTTGTTCTGTTTTTTCTGGATGTGACCGCTCTGTTTGTCCTCTCCATCTCTGACTCACAACTTTCTATCTAAATTACTTCTTACTTCTATTTCTTATATCTTCGCTCAAAAATCCTCAGCTTTGCACTTTTTGATCGCGGATTTTCTTCCATCTCGACCGCACTCGGCAGGATTGGTTTTCTTGTAATGACTTTTCCTTTGGATTCCTTACCACATACACATACCGGGAAATCCGGCGGACATGTACACGGATTTTCATTTTTGCGGAAAATCGTCTTTACGATCCTGTCCTCCAGGGAATGGAAAGTGATGATGCAGATTCTTCCGCCATCATCAAGCAGATCGATCATACCATCCAGGGATTCTCGAAGGACATCCAGTTCACGGTTCAGTTCGATTCGGATTGCCTGGAAAGTTCTCTTTGCAGGATGCCCTCCGGTCGCCTGAATCTTCATCGGAATGGACTGACGGATAATCTCTGTCAGTTCTCCGGTTGTCTGAATCGGTGCCTTTGCTCTCGCAGCCACAATATGCTTCGCAATATTTTTTGCAAATTTATCTTCTCCGTAATCACGAATGATCCGGTAAAGTTCTTTTTCGTCGTAGCCATTGACAATGTCAGCAGCTGTGCGACTCTGTCTCTGATCCATTCTCATGTCAAGCGGTGCATCTACCCTGTAGGTAAAGCCACGTTCTTCGTTATCCAGCTGATAAGATGAAACTCCCAGATCAAGAACGATTCCGTTGACTTTCTGAATACCCAGATTCTTAAGTTCATTTACCATGTAACAATAATTGCTGCGAATGATCGTCACCCTGTCCTCATAGGCAGCCAGTCTTTCACTCGCAGCAATTATCGCATCTTGGTCCTGATCTATGCCAATAAATCTCCCCTTGGCAGAAAGTCTCTGACACACTTCACTTGCGTGCCCCGCTCCTCCCAGAGTTCCATCCACGTAGATGCCATCCGGTCTGATACTCAGACCTTCAATGGTTTCATCCAGTAATACAGATTTGTGTTTAAATTCCATATCCGTCTCCTGTGGGATTTCTTTCCGGCGTAATGCTCAGATGATGATACCCATATCCTGCATTCCCTCTGCGATACTGTCCATATCATCATAATCGCAGTTCTCGCTCCACTTTTCTTTGCTCCAAACTTCAATGCGGTTCAGATTTCCGGTAAGTACAACGTCTTTTTCCAGACCAGCAAATTCCCGTAATGTCTGTGGTACAAGGATTCTCCCCTGCTTGTCCAGTTCACAGTTTGTCGCACCTGCTACAAAGAAACGTGTGAAGGTTCTGGCGTTTTTATTTGTAAGTGGTAAGGCTCTGAGTTTTTCTTCAAAGGCTTTCCATTCGTCCATCGGATAAATAGAAAGACAACCATCAAGTCCCTTGGTCAGTACGAACTCTTCTCCCAGGAGTTCCCTGAACTTGGAAGGGATGATCAGACGCCCCTTCGCGTCGATTGTATGATTGTATTCGCCCATGAACATTTTACTCACCTACTCTCTCAGATACGATTCTCCCCTTCGTATCCTCGGATGGAAACGGTGGAATCTGCCACATTCCCTCCATCTGCCACCACTATTCACCACTTTCTACCACTTATATTGCCATTCTACCCTATTTAC
>OLNC01001326.1_pt1 | contig 14361 bp, 17 predicted proteins | sample 1672011 | NCBI WGS metagenome assembly OLNC01 (sample SAMEA3136636, study PRJEB25190) | human gut metagenome | biome: human gut; feature: human-associated habitat; material: faeces | place: Austria | collected 2013 | reverse complement strand
AACATTGGTTTCACACGGAGAAACAAATGGAGTATTTAGATCAATGGATTACAGGCTGTATTAGTGGAGAATAATATGCGTAGCTTGAGTAAAATAGAAATACTGTTGCTGACAATGATGGCATTTATTTGTTTAACAGCTTGTGGAAAGAAGGGAGCTTTCAAAGGGAATATAGCAGCAGATGATACTTATTATGATATGACATTTTACTGGCTGAACACTGCTTATATATACGATATGGAACCTTCATCGTTTGCAGTAAATATCAAGAAAACAGGAAATTATGATTCATCAGCCATCTATTCATAGAAATGGAGTGCAGGGACAGGCAACAGATATTAAAATTGTATCAGATCAACTGCAGAAGAGTAAGCTGCGATTGAATAGAATTCTAGCTGAAAATACAGGCAGAACTATTGAAGAAGTTGTAATGGCTACAGAAAGATACAATTTCCTTTCAGCTGGGGAAGCACTTGATTTCGGATTATCCGGAGGTTGGGTGCGAATTTATAGGAGTGTTTATGATGGACGTAGATTATCAGAATAAAGAAAACCCTCAAAGCTATTCATTTTGGAGAAAAAACGGATTCCATAAAATTTGTGAGAATGAATATATCGTGATGGAACTACTATTTTAACTTAGAAATGGAGAAAATGATATGAAGAAAACTATTATAATAATGCTTGTAACAACAATAACACTTACATTATGTGCGTGTGGAGCAGAAACAACGGGAAGTATAAGTATTACCGAGGCAGGTACAGAGCAGACCGTAAAACAGAATATCGGTACCGAACAGACTAATTCAGAAAGGCTCAACACTGAAAGGCAGAGTACAGCAGAAGCTACATCAGAAATATCTAAATCTCAGCAGACAAAAAAAGAATCATATGTAGAGCTTGAAAATGTCTTAGATGAAATAAATACGGAAATTAATCCGGGAATAGCCGGAAGCGGAATGAATTAGATAAAAGTTGCTTCACATTTATTAAAATGGGGAGTAGGCACCAGCATGACAACGGACGAGATTAAAAAGGAAACAATAAACTGGCTTTCTGATATGGGAAATTCTGATCAGGTTGAGTTTTCAAATAAGTTAGCTTTAGTTTATGAAGCATATAATAAACTACTGGGTTCGGATGCTAAGCAATTATTGGAAGAAATACAAAAATCAGAAGCGTGGGCAATTTGCATAAATGATGATATTGACAGCGTATTTAATATTATGTAAAATAGTGTCGATTAAGTTGTATATTTATCTTACAGTAATATACGTAAATGGAAAAATTAGTATTTACTTAAACCTGTCGAACGGCAGCAACACAAAGACAAATGAGCCTAAGGTTCATATCTGGAAGAATTACGATAGCCGGTTGCATCAGAGAGTGATTAGGATTGATAGGTGTTTTATGCCCGTTATGAGCCATCTGTGTAAGTTTGTCTTCGCAGATGGCTTTTTTGAACTTTTATGAAAAAGGAAAATATATATGAAGACAATTATAAAGTATGAATTGGTTATAAATGAAGCACGTCGATCAGCACTTAATTATGATACACCTGATGAACAGATAAATGAATTTATTCGCTTTTTGGTAAACATATCGGTTCCGACAGGATATATATTTTTGAGGATTGCGATAAAAGACATGCTACCGATAATACTTATGAATGGTGTGCTGATGGGATAATTCCTGAGATTGATGAATTGCAGAATGTCAATATGGATATCATAGACTGGTGGTACGAGGCATTTTCTAAAGGAGAAAGTATAATCATCACTGATGTAGAAGAAATCAGAGAAGAACATTGCATATCCTATAATATGCTGAAGGCACAGAATGTAAAAAATGTGGTAGTATGTCCTTTATACTATAAAAATGAGATAAAGGGATTTTTTGGTGTAGATAATCCTCCAAAGAGTGACTACAGAGGACTCACCACATTTCTGGACATGGTGGGAACGCTTCTTGTTTCGTTTTTGAAACTGCGTAATTCATTTATAAAATCAAATAATATGGCAAAGCTCCGCAGTTACTCATCACTTTCAAAAATTTATGAAGCTATGCATTATATTAATGTACAGACGGGCAGATATCATGTCGTGAAGACAACAGTACAGTTTACCGGAAACCTGGAAAAGGATGCTGGAAACATGGGAGAATATGAAATCAGGGATGATTTTTATGGACATATCAAACACTTTACAGAAAAAGTATGTATGGAATCACAACTTGAAGAAGCACTTGAATTTATAGATATCCGTACGCTTGAAGAACGGCTTCAGGGAAAAATCAGTATCACACATGAATTTACAGATAAAAGAACAGGCTGGTGCCGCAGTAGGTTTATTCCTGTAGATTATGATGAAAATGGCAGCCTTTTGCATGTGCTTTATTGTATCGAGTCTATAGAAGAAGAGAAAAAACGTGAGAATCGACTGCTTTATCTGGCACAGACGGATCTTATGACAGGAATATGTAACCGTGGAAGTGGAGAAAGCAGGATTTCTGCATATTTGAAGGAAAGAAAAGCAGGATTACTCTGCCTGATTGACTGTGATAAATTTAAATCCATAAATGATACATATGGTCACGCTGTAGGGGACAAGGTTATCATAGCCATTGCGGAAACTTTACAGAAATTATGCCGTGATAAGGATGTGGCTTTTCGCCTTGGAGGCGATGAGTTTGCAATATTTATGCCGGGGATGATGGAGCAAAAGGCAGCAGAGAAATTTTTTGCAAGACTTTTTGAGAATATCAGACAGATCGATATTGAGGAAATGCAGGGGAAAAGTATAGAAATAAGTATGGGAGCATGTTTTTACGAGGGAACTGAGGAAGTTTCTTTTGATGAGCTGTACAAAAATGCTGACAGTGTAATGTATCAGAGCAAAGAAAAACAAGGTTGTAGTGCTATGATTTACGGATTGTATACAGACAAAAAAGATAACTGAAAGGTGATAATTAAATATGAAATCAATGCAAAATGATATGACTGTTGGAAATCCAATGAAGATCATTTTAAGCTTTACGCTTCCGATTTTTATTGGAAATGTATTTCAGCAGTTTTACAATATGGCCGATGCCGTAATCGTCGGTAAATTTGTCGGTAATAAAGCGCTGGCGGCAGTTGGAAGTACGGGGACGATCATGTTTCTGATCTATGGGTTTGTTGTCGGCATGACTGCGGGATTTACCGTACTTACGGCACAGAAATTCGGGGCCGGAGATATGAAAAGCATGCGCAAGACAGTAGTAGGAGCAGGAGTGTTATCCTTTATTGTGGGTGCTCTGCTTACAGTATTGTTTATGGTATTTATGAAACCTCTTCTGACTTTGATGAATACACCGTCTGATATTTTTGCGGATGCGTATGCATATATCATGATCGTCAGTGGCGGAATCCTTGCTCAGATGCTGTACAATTTATTGTCCAGTATTCTGCGTGCACTGGGAAACAGTAAACTTCCACTGTATTTTCTGATTATCAGTGCACTTTTGAATATTGTACTGGATCTGGTGTTTATCATGGGATTCCACATGGGCGCAAAAGGAGCGGCAGTAGCGACCGTGATTGCACAGGGAACATCCGGAGTGCTTTGTCTGTTTTATATTATTGCGAAGGTGCCGGTGCTTCATCTGAAAAGGGAAGATTTCTATGTAGAAAGTGATATATACAAAACTCAGCTTCGTATAGGGATTCCGATGGCACTGCAGTATTCGATCACAGCTATCGGAACGATGATGGTACAGTCTTCATTGAATATTCTGGGATCTACACTGGTTGCGGCATATACTGCAGCAGGAAAAATAGAACAGGTCGTTACACAGGCATATGTAGCTATGGGAACAACTATGGCGACCTATGGTGCGCAGAATATGGGAGCCGGATCTGTGAAACGTATCCGTGAAGGATTCCGTGCCTGTACGATCATCGGCGCAGTGTATTCTGTTGCAGCAGCGGCGTTCATTATGACGGTTGGAAAATATATGACCTATCTGTTTGTATCAGAAGATGTAAATGTGATCATGAGCTCTGTCGAGGTTTATCTGAAGTGCATCGGAGTTTTCTTCATTCCGCTTGCAATCGTAAACATTTATCGAAACGGAATTCAGGGACTTGGTTATGGGCTTCTTCCGATGTTGGCCGGCGTGGCAGAGCTGATCGGACGTGGAGTTGTGGCAGTGATTGCCGGAGAAATGCGCAGCTATACAGGTGTCTGTCTGGCAGGACCGGCGGCCTGGTCACTTGCGGCAGCATTGCTGATCGTGATGTATTTCTTCATCATGAATGTACATATGAAAAAAATGTTTGGGACGAACGGGAAAGACTGATGTAGTCTTTCCTTTTTTACAAACAAATGTAGTAATAAAAACTACATCACAAAGAAAATAAAACAATAAAACATTGACATGCATGGTAAAAAGATTTATACTAACAAATAGTTTGATAATCAAAATAAATACAGGAAAGAAAAAGGAGATACCATGTATACATACAATACATCATTAAAACCACTTCAGATAGGAGAATTGACAGCAGAGAAACCAATCATCCAGGGCGGTATGGGAGTCGGTGTCAGCCGGAGCTCTCTTGCAGGTGCAGTGGCGGCAGAGGGAGGCATCGGGATTATTTCGACGGCACAGATCGGATATGACGAGGAAGGCTTTGAACGGGATCAGGCAGGATGTAACCGTATTGCTATAAGTAAACACATCCGTCGGGCAAAAGAGATCGCCGGCGGCAGAGGTCTGGTTGGCGTCAATATCATGGTGGCACTGAAACATTACAAAGAGCATGTGCAGGAAGCGGTGAAGGCTGGCGCAGACGTAATTATCAGCGGAGCCGGACTTCCGATGGATCTGCCGAAACTGGTCGGAGACAGTGTAACAAAAATTGCGCCAATCGTTTCTTCCAAAAGAGCTGCGCAGCTGATTTTGAAAATGTGGGCGCACCGTTATGAGCGTACAGCTGATTTTCTTGTGATCGAAGGACCAAAGGCCGGAGGACATCTGGGGTTTTCGCGAGAGCAGTTAAAGGATGTGGAAGCACTTGATTATGATCAGGAGATTAAAGAAATTATTGCATGTAAAAAAGTATATGAAGAAAAATTTCATACAAAGATTCCGGTAATTGTTGCAGGGGGGATTTTTGACAGAAGTGACATTGATCATGCACTGGAATTAGGGGCTGATGGAGTGCAGATTGCCAGCAGATTTGTGGCTACAAAGGAATGCGATGCGGCTGAAGAATATAAACAGGCTTATATAAATGCAAAGAAAGAAGATGTCCAGATTATTCAGAGTCCGGTCGGAATGCCGGGAAGAGCTCTTCGAAATGAATTTATCAAAGATCTGGAAAGTGACAGAAAACCGATCACAAAATGTTACAATTGTCTTGAGAAATGTGATCCGCGGTCAGTGCCGTATTGTATCACGAAAGCACTGATCGTTGCAGTCAGAGGAGACATAAAGAACGGTCTCATTTTCTGCGGAGAAAATGTGGACCGTATTCATGAGATGACAACCGTGCATGATTTGATGCAGGAACTTTGCTACTGAGCCGGTTCTCGATTCCGAAATCTTGCGTACAGTGCGTGAACGACGGTGATCAGAGCCGGAAGCAACATCAGGATTCCGTACCAGTTGGAATCGGATAAAAGTATCAGTGGAAGCACAAAAGCCAGAAAAAAACCAAAGTACAACATTCCGGACAGTATACATGGCAGGAAATGATTCCAGCCGATCAGGCCGGACAATGCGGCAAGAATCAGCATGAGAAATGCCATATAATTTGTAAGAGTATTTTGCGGAAAATCAAGCAGACCTGCGGAAATACTCATGGCAACACCGGTCAGCAGGAAAAAAACATTAAAAATCCGCATCAGGCGTGTTATAAATGGTGAACTGCCATTTGGCGAGCAGTATTCCCAGAGTTCGACTTCAAGCTTTTCTGCGAGTTCTCTTGCTGCTCTGGTAAAGGTATTGTTTGTCATGACCATGGCGGCATCGCAGTCATAGAAATCTGCACCGGCATAGGCTTCCTGAATGGCTTTGTTACCAACGGGATGAGAGTAATATTTGCATTGGATGCCATACTTCAATCCGTTTTTCTGCGCAAGAATGTCAACACCCTGGTCACCGCTTCCTTTGGTTACGGTAACTTTGTGAAATCCACGGTAACGTAATAATTCTGCACAGCGATGTTCAAACTGTAAACCATCCATGTCTCAAAAATCCTTTCTGTCAGTCCTGTCTGCTATTGCCTATTTTAGCTTTGGGGGAGGGAAAATGTCAATAAAAGAATCAGGGGAAGTGAAACATAAAGCTTGATAAAGTGACAGTTTCTGGTAAAATGAGGGGAAGGAGGCGACAGTTATGATTACGCTAAATGATTACCTTTATTCAGGAGATACGATCCTTCGTATTTTACATAATTATATTCATGATCTCAGAAAAGATGCAAAGAAAACGCACAATGAAATTGATATGATTCACTGTAATTTCCTGATTCTGATCAGAGAACTTCTGGAACATAATGATTTCCTTACTGCGCAGTCTCAGCAGATCAGAGAATTTTATAAATATATGGCAAAAGAATATCCGTTTCTTGCGTTTACATTTCGGGGGCGGATTAAATCTCTGATACGTGCAGAAGAAAAGTTTAATGGTTATGTCGTGGAATATATATACAATTATTATACAGAACATGGCAAATATCCGTCGCTTACAGAATTGAAAAACAGGCTCAGTTGTTTTCGTGATTTCATTGCCTATCGTATTGTCATCGCTATGCCGAAATGTCATTTGAAATGTGAGGAAGACCGCGAGTCGGAAGAATTAAAATATTTATATGAAATTGCCAATGTACTTCCGGGTTTTCTCGAGGAGAGAGGATTTACGGCGGAACCGGCAAATGGTATAAAAGAAAGTACCTCTTCGCTTTTAAATGAAGATGTACGACCATACTACAGGGATTATATCTGCGGGACAGAGCTGGATGAATATCAGTCTTTACATATTACATTTTATGATAACAGTTCAAGGTCTTATATGGAGGTTCAGCTCCGTACAAAGACAATGGATGACATAGCGGAAATTGGACCTGCCAATCATCTCGGATATGAGAAAAAGCAGGAGAGTGAAAGAGTCAGAAGAGATGCCATTCCGAAAGGGGAGTGCATTTATTTTGATGAAGCTTATGAGCGAGGGATGAAGCTTCTCGGACTGGAGTTGTCCGAATTGGATGTGAATATGTTTTCGGCAGTAAATAACAGTCTGATCAATGACGGCTGCGGATTGTACCGCGGCCGCCTGATTCTTCCATATGAACATCTTTCGAGATTTCAGAACGATCTGATCGACTGATAAAAGTGGACTGGCAGGGTATCAGCGTTCCATCATACTGATGGATTCGATACCCACACTGCCTCCGCGTACCACTTCTATATTTTTGAATTCTTCTTTGATCAGTTTGACAACCGCGTCATTTTTGGTTGCTGTCTGTATAAATTCGAGAAGCAGACTGTCTTTGCCATAGTCAATGACTCTGGCTTTGAAGGTTTCTGCAATCTGAAACAGTTCTACTTTATCAGCAGGAGAACATTTCCGTACTTTTATATATAAAATTTCTTTCATGCGGACAAACACATCGGTGAAGTCGATGACTTTAATGACTTCTACCATGCGGTTGAGCTGTTTTTTGATCTGCTCAAATGTTTCATCATCGCTGACGGTTGCAATCGTCATTCTGGAGACGGTTGGATCTTCTGTAGTACCTACAGTAAGACTGTCCAGATTATAGGACTTCCCGGAAAAAAGTCCGGAGATTTTGGAAAGTACACCGACCTGATTTTCAACGTAAAGAGAGATCCATCTAGTTTTCATTCCTTTATCCATTTTGATTCCTCCTAACAATCCATAATCAGATCAGCCAGTGTTCCTCCTGGTTTGACCATCGGATAAACCATTTCTTCCGGATCAATGATAAATTCGATCACGGTAGGTACCCTTGTGCTTTTACGTGCTTCTTCAAATGCAGCTGCAATTTCGTCACGTGAAGTTACGCGGATTCCCTTTGCACCATAACTTTCAGCAAGCTTGATAAAATCTGGAGTATATTTTGGATATTCCTGTCCGTCTGTACGGCGGGAAAGTGCACCGGATCTTAAGTTAGTCATGGAGTAACGTTTTCCGTAGAAAAGTTTCTGCCACTGACGTACCATGCCAAGGTAAGTATTATTGAAGATGCAGTTGATGATTGGCAGTTCTTCAAGAACAGCAGTTGCCAGTTCCTGAATGTTCATCTGCATACCGCCATCACCGGAAATGGAGATGACAGGAGTACCTGGATTACCAATCTGTGCACCGATTGCTCCCGGAAGTCCGTATCCCATGGTTCCGAGTCCGCCGGACATGACAAGTTTACGGTTCTCAGTGATATCTACGAACTGGGAGGTCAACATCTGATGTTGTCCGACATCGGTTACGATGATCGCTTTGTCAAACTGTTTATTGATCTCATTGAAAATATCCAGAGGTCCCATCAGCGGACGGTTCTTCATAGTAAGCGGATGTTCATTTTTCCATGCATCGATTTCCGCACGCCATTTTTTCGTATTACATTCAGTAACATATTCAGCCATTTTTGTGATGGCTTCTTTAGCATCGGCAACGATCGGGACATCTACATGGATATTTCTGGAAATAGATGCTGTGTCGATATCGATATGAACGATCTGGGCATTCGGGGCAAACTCGTGGAGTTTACCGGTGATACGATCGTTAAAACGTGTACCGATGGAAAAAAGAAGATCACAGTTGGTAACAGCCATATTTGCAGCATAAGCACCATGCATGCCGAGATTTCCGATAAAGAGAGGATGCTTCGTGGAGATAGCACCGCGGCCCATAACGGTTGTAACGACCGGAATCTGAGTTTTTTCTACAACGGAGGTAAAAATTTCATTTGCATTGGCAATGTTAACGCCACCGCCGGCGAGGAACAGAGGATTTTTGGCTTTTTGAAGCATCTTCAGAGCCTTCTTGAGCTGTCCCATATGTACGCTGGTGTTTGGTTTATAACCACGGATATTGACGTTCTTTGGATATTCTGCACTGCCGAGTTCTGCCATGACATCTTTCGGAAGATCGATCAGGACAGGACCGGGGCGGCCGGTTCTTGCGATATAAAAGGCTTCTTTAATGATGCGACCGAGATCTTCACGGTTGCGGACAGTAACACCGTATTTTGTAATACTACGTGTAATGCCGACAATGTCGACTTCCTGAAAAGCATCATTTCCGATCAGATGCCGTGCAACCTGTCCGGTAAAGCAGACAAGCGGTACACTGTCGTAATTGGCAGTGGCAAGTCCGGTGACAAGATTGGTGGCACCCGGACCACTGGTTACCAGACAGACACCGACCTTTCCCGTAGTTCTTGCGTAAGCATCTGCTTCATGGACAAGTGCCTGTTCATGGCGCGGCAGGATGATGTCGATGCCGCTCTGACGATATAATTCATCACTGATATCGATGGTGCATGCGCCCGGGTAACCGAATAAGGTGGTTACGCCCTCTTCTTTTAAGGCTTTTACCAGTAATTTATTTCCTGTAATCTGTCTCAATAGACTACCTCCTTCTATACCATAAAGCGGATAAATTTGCTTTAAAGTCTATAAAAAAATCCCAAGCATATAAAACACTCAGGACCGAAAATCCACGGTACAACTATGGAGATAATTATAAAATAAGAGACTATATTTGTCAATGTTCACAATTTCTGATAGAATAGAAAAAAGTGTGAATACTGTGGACAGAATGGGCAGTATCAGGAAGCATAAAAATGATATTTGGAGATAAAAATCAGATGAACGAAACAGATATGATCCTGCATTTAATGGAAGCCTGCAGGCTCTGTCCGAGAGAGTGTGACGTGAACCGGCTGGAAGGAAAGAAGGGATTCTGTGGCGTAGATGCAAAAGTGATGGTTGCAAGGGCTGCTCTTCATATGTGGGAGGAACCCTGCATTTCCGGAAAAGAAGGATCGGGAGCTGTGTTTTTTTCAGGCTGTTCGCTGGGATGCGGATTTTGCCAGAACAGACGCATATCAAGAGGACAGAGTGGGAAGCAGATTACGATCGAACACCTTGTGGATATTTTTTTGAATCTGCAGGAACAGAAGGCAAATAATATTAATCTGGTGACGGCGGGACAGTTTCTGCCACAGGTGGCGGAAGCACTGAAAAGAGCAAAGGCACAGGAACTGCATATCCCGGTCGTATATAACAGCAGCGGCTATGAGAAAGCAGAGATGCTTAAAATGCTCGATGGTCTGGTGGATATTTATCTGCCGGATTTTAAATATATGGATCCAGAACTTGCAGGGAAGTATTCTCATGCGAAGGATTATCCGCAGGTGGCGAAACTGGCACTGGAGGAGATGGTTCGGCAGGTGGGAATGCCGGAATTTGACAGCTGTGGGATGATGAAGCGAGGTGTGATCGTTCGGCATCTGTTATTACCGGGACATGTAAAAAATTCAAAAAATGTATTAAAGTATCTGTATGAAACTTACAGAGATAAAATCTATATAAGCATGATGAATCAGTACACACCGATGCCGACGATGAAAGATGATCCGCAGTTATCGCGAAAAGTAACAGACAGAGAATATGAGAGACTAATTAATTATGCGATTTCGCTGGGATTGAATAATGGTTTTATTCAGGAAGGTGAAACGGCAAAAGAAAGTTTTATACCGGAATTTGACGGAGAGGGAGTATAAATGGCCGAGAAGAAAGCAACGAAGAAATTTGGACAGAAACGAGATTTTAAAAGTGAAAAAAAGAAGATAAAAGACAACACATATATGAAAAAGAAAACTTATAAAGAAACGGCGAAAAAGCAAAAGAAGATAACAGACGAAAAATCTGAGCCTAAAAAAGTGACTTCAAAGAAGAATGAAAAATCACTTTGTCCGGTGCACGGAAAATGTGGTGGATGTCAGCTTCTGGATATGCCTTATGAGAAACAACTGAAAAAGAAACAGAATCATGTAAGTAAACTTGTTCAGCCATATTGCAGGACAGAGAAGATCATTGGAATGGAGGATCCGTTCCATTACAGAAACAAAGTACATGCTGTATTCGGCCATCGAAAGGACGGTACCGTGATTTCGGGAACATACCAGCAGGGAACGCATTTTATCGTACCCGTTGATGAATGTCTGATTGAAGATAAGAGAGCAGATGCGATCATCTGCGATATTCGCGGACTTCTGAAATCATTTAAGATCAAGACCTATAATGAGGACACTGGATACGGATTATTCCGTCATGTGCTGATACGCACCGGTTATCACAGTGGACAGGTGATGGTGGTTCTTGTACTTGGCTCCCCGATTCTGCCATCCAAAAACAATTTTGTAAAAGCACTTCGTAAACTTCATCCGGAGATTACGACGATTATTTTGAATGTCAATGATCAGAAGACAAGTATGGTTCTTGGCGAAAAAGAAACTGTACTGTACGGTAAAGGGTACATTGAGGATGAACTTTGTGGTCATACATTTCGTATCTCATCAAAGTCCTTTTATCAGGTTAATCCGGTTCAAACGGAAAAGCTATATGCAAAAGCAATCGAACTTGCCGGCCTGACAGGAAAAGAGCGTGTAATTGATGCATACTGCGGAATTGGGACGATCGGTCTGATTGCGAGTGATAAAGCAAAAGAGGTTATCAGTGTAGAATTGAATCCGGATGCAGTCAAAGACGCAATCGTCAATGCAAAGCGGAACGGAATCAGGAATGTACGGTTCTACCGGAACGATGCAAGTGTGTTTATGAGACGGATGGCTGATGAGGGTGAAAGTGCAGATGTTGTATTTATGGATCCGCCGCGAAGTGGAAGTGATGAGAAGTTTTTATCTTCTGTAGTAACGTTACATCCGAAACGAATCGTGTATGTTTCCTGCGAACCAACTACACTTGCACGAGATCTCAAATATCTTACCAGGCATGGCTATCGTGTAAGAACCGCTGTACCATTTGATATGTTCCCGGCGACCGAACATGTGGAGACTGCGGTGTTGCTACAAAGGAAAAATATGTAGAAATCCTTGAATTTACGCACTTTGTGGAGTTTTTCAGTTTCAGAAAAATAGGTGAAAATCACAAAGAAAAGAGCCTTGTGAAGAAAGTAACCGTTGTTGTTGCGTTAGACCTCGGTACGGGGAACACAAAAAATCCTGAATATGAAAGTGAATAGTGGACTATCAGATGTTTGATAGATTATAGGGATACTTGTTAAAAGCGAGTGTCCCTATTTTTTACTTTATAGGATTAGGGTGTCAAAAGCCCATTTTAATATTTGATTTTGCTTGTACCTTGAAAATTTAACACGAATTTGTGAAAGATATGATTTTTGTACCTATAATTCATTGATATTTTGAAACTGTGGTTCAGTGATTTTATGCTGTTTTCTTATTTGAAGCATACGAATCTAAGCTATTGGTATAATCTAATAGCTTTTGAAAATCTAATGCTGCTATTTTAAATCCGAAGAATAACCGGGTACGTTTTTTGCCATGCACAGGTATCTTGTCCACATGATATCTTCGACGAAGAAGAGAGGGAATTGCTTCTACTCCATTTCTAAATTTTGCGTATTCAGAAAATTCTTCCGTTTGCATGTACTGTAATTGTTTTGCACGACCAACGGATTTCCAAGATACTTTTCGGACTCGTGTTTTTAGAAAACGCGGTGGACACCGTTCTTTGTAAGGACATTCTTCGCAGTCACTTATCCTAAAATACGCAACGGAACGATCATTGCCCGGATCATAAATGCAGTCTTCAGGTACACAATTATTCTTACATTTGATGAGATATTTGCCCCATCGGCAACAATAAAAGAACCATCAGAAAAATCTTTTTTCTCATTAAGATAATCTTTCATAAACTGATTATCTGCGTAGATATTTTGCTGGTAATCATAGTCAATGACCAGACTGCTTTTTTCTTTGCCAGCTTCAACTACGTTTCCAACGTATCCAAGATGCGTGCACATGCTTTATATCGGAAAGTAGCTTCTGGATCAGAAGGATTAAGCAATACTTCAGAAGGATTTTCAACTTTCTCTTTTGGTCGAAGCCGCCTTAAGCCATCATCATCAATGATCGTGCGTTCCTTTAATAGGCGAATAAGAAGCTGGTACTCACTTGTATCATCAAAATCACCGGTTGAATCACAAATCTTTATCAAGATATCTGCATCTTTCATCACGATAAAGGTTCTCTCAGTTGCATCCATATCCCGCTTGTGATAAATGCATTTATTATAATCATCTTTTTCAATATAATGATGTTGTTCATCCGGAATTTTTGTTCCACGCTCATCCATTATTTTGCAAAGATTAGCAACACAAGTGTAAAACAATTCAAGCAATGAGAGGTTTCTGATATTTGCAGCAACCATTAAACTGTCCATACGTTGTTTATCCGGAGTGATGTTCATAAAATCAGATATTTCTTTTGCCATTTTTACAACACATTCATGAATAAGATCAACATCATTCTCTGTTTCGTAAGAAAGAACTCGTGCTCTAAACCTGCTGAGGGTCCTGTCACTAATTGGTTGCTCTTCAAAACTGGTTGTGTGCAGTGCGTACTGATAGCGAATATCAAATGCCATAGCTTCAACGATCTCATCGTCAGTAACATTAAGAGCTTCTTTAAGAATCAGTGCCCCAACAATCACATTGACCGGAGTATTAGGTCTGGATGCTTTTTCGCTGTAAAGAACAGAAAAAATATTTTCATCAATAGCAGGAAAACTTTGTCTGCAAAAGTTTTTGCCCATGATTTTTCTAACATTCGTTTTTCGCGTTCTGTAAGATTAAAAGTACTGTCTAAAACAGTAAGCTGTTGATTATCATTTTTAACAAAAGACATATGGATCACCTCATAAAATGCTACCTACATTTTACCAAAGAATCCAATGTTTTTACATATCGTGTTAAGTTTTCAAGGTATAAATTTATATCAAAGGTAATAAACCTTTTGACACCCTAATCTTTATCTAAAAGTTCTATTAGTCAAATCTGAAAGGGGACATTTCTATGTTTAATGTAAATTCCTATTATAAAACATTACTTTACAAGAAGAATAAAAAAGCATATAATTCTTTTATAATATATTTGATAAAAGAGGATAAGAAAACGGAAAATAAAGATAAAAAAAATACAACAAGAAAAAAAATAATTAATTATGTGCTGAACAATCATGTTACATCCAAGGCGGGAATCGCAAAAGAGTTAAACTTGAGTATGCCGACTGTGTTAGCAAATGTGAATGAC
>OLNC01001315.1_pt1 | contig 14514 bp, 24 predicted proteins | sample 1672011 | NCBI WGS metagenome assembly OLNC01 (sample SAMEA3136636, study PRJEB25190) | human gut metagenome | biome: human gut; feature: human-associated habitat; material: faeces | place: Austria | collected 2013 | reverse complement strand
TCTGCTGTCCCCCACTTGCTGCCGCTCTGAATTGCAGCATCCGGTTTCACCACAGAAAGGTCGTTTTCTGGCTGGTCAGAGGATTCGCCAGAATTCTCTGACGAATAATCTTTTCTTTTTTCTTTTGTAATAGTGTCTTTTGTGTCCCCCTGTTTTGAGGGATAGCAATCCCCCAATTTGAGGGATGTTTTATCCCTCGTTTTAGGGGATTTTCCCTCGTTTTGAGGGATGCACCATTCTGAGATGTTTTTGTTTGGTCCAAACATGCCGCCTTGCTGCTTGATAATATTCATTCTGACGAGTTCTAACTTGGCTTCATTGCACCGTTTGACGGGTAACTTTGTAATCTCGCTAAGTTGAGAATCGGTGATTCTGTCCATTGGTTTATTCCACCCATAGGTTTTACGCAGAATGGCAAGCAGCACTTTAAACTGTCGCTTGGTCAGATCTGCGCCTGAATAAGCCTCAAGCAGCATATTTGATAGTCTGGCGTAACCATCATCGAGATCTGCCACATTACGCTCCTGTTTGGCAAAGTTACCTCTGCAGAAGTTGAGTATTTTTGCTGTATTTGTCATAATGACTCCTGTGGATTGATCCAGTAATGACCTCAGAATTCCATCTGGATTTGTTCAGAACGCTCGGTTGCCGCCGGGCGTTTTTTATTGGTGAGTCCATCAAGCGCATACTTAAAAGCCCTGCTAATCGGACTGATGTCTGATGCCATTCCGAAAGCACACAAGACCGAAGCAATAAATCTCCAATCCGTTCTGCTTATCTTCGATTCATGACAGCCAATCATCTTTGCCAGACCGCGCTGGGTAATAGCTGACAGATTGATAAGTAAATCTGTTTCTGCGCGATCAACTTCACGCTGTGATAGTTTGCTGTAACTTGTTCTTTCCATTTCTTAAGATTTCCAATAGTGAATAGTTAGTTGAAAGGTATGCGTGGAAACGCATATGGCCTTAGTTGGTCAGATATCTTGGAACTCGCTTTTCAGCGACGTAGGACGAATGTCCGTTGTTACAAAGAGCGGATCCGCTTATTAAGCGGCTTTGTGTTCCGGCGGGAACACGTCATCAAGACTGACTTTTGCGCCTAACTTGTTTAGGCACGCAACAAGAGCACGGCATGTTTTAAGGTCTGGGAAGCGACGACCAGATTCCCAATGTCCGATAGCTCCCTGTGTGCATCCAACTGCCTTAGCAAGTGTTGTTTGAGAGATATTCAGTGACTCTCGATATTTTCGTAGGTTGCTCATATGCCCTCCATAGTAAACACGAATAAAAAATACAATATGTACTTTAAGAATACAAGTAAAAATACACATTGTGCATGGATGGTTCCAGTACAAAGCGTAATAATAAGAACATGAAAATGAAATGGTATGAACTGGCTAGATCCAGAATGAAAGAGCTCGGCATAACTCAAGAGAAGTTAGCCGAAGAGCTAGGTATGACGCAGGGTGGGATTGGACACTGGTTGCGCGGATCTCGTCATCCATCTCTTAGTGATATTGGAGTGGTGTTTAAATACCTTGGTATTGATAACATATCATTCAACCACGACGGGACATTTTCACCTGTTGGCGAATACTCATCGGCCCCAGTTAAAAAACAATATGAGTACCCTGTTTTTTCTCATGTTCAGGCTGGGATGTTCTCTCCAGAACTCAGAACCTTTACCAAAGGCGATGCGGAGAGATTGGTAAGCACAACCAAAAAAGCCAGTGACTCTGCATTCTGGCTTGAGGTTGAAGGTAACTCAATGACCGCACCAACAGGTTCCAAGCCCAGCTTTCCTGACGGGATGTTAATTCTGGTTGACCCTGAGCAGGCTGTTGAGCCAGGCGATTTCTGTATAGCCAGACTTGGTGGTGATGAGTTTACCTTCAAGAAACTGATCAGGGATAGCGGTCAGGTGTTTCTACAGCCACTAAACCCACAATACCCAATGATCCCATGCAATGAGAGTTGTTCCGTTGTGGGGAAAGTTATCGCTAGTCAGTGGCCTGAAGAGACGTTTGGGTGATGTGACTGCATGTAATTTATCAAAAGCGCACATACCCTATGCTAAACAACTTACTGATTAATTTACTGAAAATCATTTATTAAAAAATAAGGATTGCCAATGAATTTTTCGGAAGAAAAAAATAAAGATTTCCCCAAAAAAGTACAAACTTCGCTATTTGAAGTAGATTGTAATGACGGATGCTCATTTGTAGATGTCTTGAAGACATGCGAAAATTTCAAACAAAACTATGACTTTGAGTACTCTAACGACACTCGGGCAAGGATAAAAAGTCTAATAGTTAACGATGACCAAATCTTTGCTGGGATAACACTCTATGAGCCCAAAGCTTTGGTCCCGGTAACTCCAAAAGATGGAGACCATAACGATTTGCAGGATGTAGATAATTATGATAAATGCCATATATTCTTGCTTGCAACAGAAAGCAATATTCTAACAATTTTTCAACTATCAGGAACTCATCCTTTATCTAAGTTAAAAAAAATATTTAGCCTCATGAATATCAATGTGAATATTTCTGAGAAACTCAACAAAGATGCACTTGGCAAGATAATAAAAGATGGAATACGCTCCATCAGCCTAAGTATTGAAACAACAAAAGAAGATCTAGAAGAGGCAAAAGCAACATCATTAGGTATCACTGGAAAAGCTAAAGAAGCTTTGTCAAGATTATTTGAGAAAGAGCAAGATGATGACAACTCTTTCTATGGGCTTCTGACTCTTGACAAGAGACATAACCCAAAACTCTTAAATATTGCGAACAAAAATCCAAGCCTGATCATTGATGAATTATCGGAAGAGTTCTTCATCACAACATCAAAAGGCCAAGCGATCAAAAGCTCTGAAATCAAAACAAAAAAAGATTATTACACAAGAAAGTATGGCTCTACCACCATAAAAGCGGAACACGCTAAGGAAATTCTTGAGCACTTCAAGGATTTCATACTATAATGGAGGGTCGTACGTATAACCAAAGGGGGAGGTGTGAATGAGAGGTAAAGATTGGAGTTATATTTTTTCCATAATCTTTTTTATCTGCCTTTCTCTTGTATTAACTTATTATTTACATGATAAGGTTAGATATAACAAAGAGTTGCTTGGACTTGTGGCAAATATATTTTCAATATTAACAGGGTTTCTGTTACTTGTTATAACCACAAGTGGAGACGTAGCATCGTTTACAGAAGGTAAATCAAGATCAGAAAAGTATGCAACTAAGAGGAAATTCGAAATTCGGTTTTCTCGTTACATGATGCTTTTTTACCTCTATCTTACAGTCTTGTGCTTAATATTCTTCTACTACATGCTGCTGCCACCAGGAGACACCAGTAAAATCTTAGCAAGCAAGCCGCCTGTGACCAACCTGAGTCTGGCACTTGAGTTTATTATATGCTGGCTAAGCATAATTTCATTTGGATGCTCTTTTTTCATACCAATAAAGCTGAAACAGATTTATAACGAAAAACTCAAGCAACAATAACCCGGCCTCAGCGCCGGGTTTTCTTTGCCTCACGATCGCCCCACCTAAAAACACATAACCAATTGTATTTATTGAAAAATAAATAGATACAACCCACTAAACCACGCAATTCTGATCTCTCCTTACATCGCCGAGGCAATACATCCACGCTAAAAAACAACACTATTAAATACAAAGCGTTATAAAAAACCACGCCAACTTACAACAAATTGTATTGATCTTGTAAAGTACATATCGTACTATTTAACCGTCAGCAGGACGCTGGAAGCCAAATGGAACAGACTGGCAGGCTCTTTAAACAACGTCGACTCTCGACTACGTGGCTGAAAAGCCAGATCACCCAACCACATAAGCTGTGGGATGCAATGCCGAAGCAACCGTCTCAGGAGGAGCTTCGAGATTGCATCGCCAAAGTTTATTCGGGAGGAATCCATGTCCAGAAAAACAGAATTTAAAGGCACCGCAGCTTCTCGCCGTAGAGCTCGTCGCGCAAATCTGCAAAGTCAGGAGGCGATCAGCTCCGACAAGCTACACAGGCCAACCCCTTCACGAGTGGTCTTGCAATGCAAGCGCAAACCAGCAATGAGAGCAGAAGTGATAACTCTGACAACGTTGACCAGAAAATATGAAGGTTCAACTTGTCTTCCGAACGTAGCTCTTTACGCGGCAGGCTACCGGAAATCAAAACAACTGACGGCGAGATGATAAATTCATTTGCTAATTACTTGTTTTTGCCATGCTTATCCTGAGCGATAAGTTCATCCATAAGGCTGTCTGCCTTCCCGGCAAACCGAATGTAGCACTCATGTCTATAGCTTTCAGGAATAACAAAACGGTCGGTATCAGGATATCCAACAGCAGGAGGCCTTCGAACGAGGAGTCCTTTTTTGAGCAATGAAATTGATTCATGAACTCCCTTTTCCGTTTGTAGCTGGTTATTAGCGGCTACAGCGAATGCCAAATACGCTCTTTCTCCAAGAGTTAACGAATCAAACAAATCTTGCACATATTTTTCTTCTTTAGATTTGCGCTTCTGAGCAGCGGATACCTCAATTCTTTCAGTCACAGCGTGATAAGCGGAATTAACAACGCCGTTAAGCACATAGCTAACGCAAAACAACAGGATGTAATACATCCAGTAATGAGGAAGGATTTCTGGATTATGCAGGTTTATCCATTCTTTTACGCTTACCGGCATAACAATAATCAATATGATCAGGATGATTAGCATATGAATCAACTGTTTAAGTGTCATTCCTTGCAGGAAAAAATGCATTAGTTCCTGCCACCATGAGTTGTTCATCGGCGTTTCTCTTTTGCTCTCTGTAGGGGTGAATAGAGTTTATCCGATTTCTCGCTGTAGGGGTACACGAGAACCAGCGAGCCTGATGTGGTTAAAAGACAGGCACAATCTTTACTACCGCAATCCACTATTTAAGGTGATATATGGAAGAAGAATTTGAAGAGTTCGAAGAGCATCCTCAGGATGTGATGGAACAATACCAGGACTATCCGTATGACTACGACTATTGATAAAAATCAATGGTGTGGACAATTCAAGCGATGCAATGGATGCAAGCTGCAATCGAAATGCATGGTTAAGCCTGAAGAAATGTTTCCTGTAATGGAAGATGGGAAATATGTCGATAAATGGGCAATACGAACGACGGCAATGATTGCCAGAGAACTTGGTAAACAGAACAACAAGGCTGCCTGATGGTGGCCTTCATTTTTGGCATAAACAACAGAGGCGAAGATGTTGACAGTTGGAAAGGCATATTCAACTAAAAATGGAAAGACATTTAGTTGTGAAAAAGATATTGGAGAAATAGACACTATCTTTCCATTTGGTGGATGGGTATACAATTCTGATGGAAGCAAAGACAGATTTGCATATTACACCAGAGGAGGTACTTATAAACTAACCAAATCAGAATATGATTTAATTATTTAGCACAGAGAAGCACTGTGTATTCATTCCAACGAGTGAATACACGGAGCAATGTCGCTCGTAACTAAACAGGAGCCGACTTGTTCTGATTATTGGAAATCTTCTTTGCCCTCCAATGTGAGGGCGATTTTTTATCTGTGAGGATATGAACAGATGTCAAACATCAAAAAATACATCATTGATTACGACTGGAAAGCATCAATAGAAATTGAAATCGACCATGACGTAATGACAGAGGAAAAACTTCACCAGATTAATAATTTCTGGTCAGACTCTGAATACCGACTCAATAAACACGGCTCTGTATTAAATGCTGTATTAATCATGCTGGCGCAACATGCTCTGCTTATAGCAATTTCAAGCGACTTAAATGCATATGGTGTTGTGTGTGAGTTCGACTGGAATGATGGAAATGGTCAGGAAGGATGGCCTCCAATGGATGGTAGCGAAGGAATAAGAATTACCGATATCGATACATCAGGAATATTTGATTCAGATGATATGACTATCAAAGCCGCCTGAGCGCGGCGTTACCGCATACCAATAACGCTTCACTCGAGGCGTTTTTCGTTATGTATAAATAAGGAGCACACCATGCAATATGCCATTGCAGGGTGGCCTGTTGCTGGCTGCCCTTCCGAATCTTTACTTGAACGAATCACCCGTAAATTACGTGACGGATGGAAACGCCTTATCGACATACTTAATCAGCCAGGAGTCCCAAAAAATGGATCAAACACTTATGGCTATCCAGACTAAATTCACTATCGCCACTTTTATTGGCGATGAAAAGATGTTTCGTGAGGCCGTCGACGCTTATAAAAAATGGATATTAATACTGAAACTGAGATCAAGCAAAAGCATTCACTACCCCCCTTCCCTGTTTTCCTAATCAGCCCGGCATTTCGCGGACGATATTTTCACAGCTATTTCAGGAGTTCAGCCATGAACGCTTATTACATTCAGGATCGTCTTGAGGCTCAGAGCTGGGCGCGTCACTACCAGCAGATCGCCCGTGAAGAGAAAGAGGCAGAACTGGCAGACGACATGGAAAAAGGCCTGCCCCAGCACCTGTTTGAATCGCTATGCATCGATCATTTGCAACGCCACGGGGCCAGCAAAAAAGCCATTACCCGTGCGTTTGATGACGATGTTGAGTTTCAGGAGCGCATGGCAGAACACATCCGGTACATGGTTGAAACCATTGCTCACCACCAGGTTGATATTGATTCAGAGGTATAAAACGGATGAGTACAGCACTCGCAACGCTGGCAGGGAAGCTGGCTGAACGTGTCGGCATGGATTCTGTCGACCCACAGGAACTGATCACCACTCTTCGCCAGACGGCATTTAAAGGTGATGCCAGCGATGCGCAGTTCATCGCATTGTTGATCGTCGCCAACCAGTACGGCCTTAATCCGTGGACGAAAGAAATTTACGCCTTCCCTGATAAGCAGAACGGCATCGTTCCGGTGGTGGGCGTTGATGGCTGGTCCCGCATCATCAATGAAAACCAGCAGTTTGATGGCATGGACTTTGAGCAGGACAATGAATCCTGTACATGCCGGATTTACCGCAAGGACCGTAATCATCCGATCTGCGTTACCGAATGGATGGATGAATGCCGCCGCGAACCATTCAAAACTCGCGAAGGCAGAGAAATCACGGGGCCGTGGCAGTCGCATCCCAAACGGATGTTACGGCATAAAGCCATGATTCAGTGTGCCCGTCTGGCCTTCGGATTTGCTGGTATCTATGACAAGGATGAAGCCGAGCGCATTGTCGAAAATACTGCATACACTGCAGAACGTCAGCCAGAACGCGACATCACTCCGGTTAACGATGAAACCATGCAGGAGATTAACACTCTGCTGATCGCCCTGGATAAAACATGGGATGACGACTTATTGCCGCTCTGTTCCCAGATATTTCGCCGCGACATTCGCGCATCGTCAGAACTGACACAGGCCGAAGCAGTGAAAGCTCTTGGATTCCTGAAACAGAAAGCCACTGAGCAGAAGGTGGCAGCATGACACCGGACATTATCCTGCAGCGTACCGGGATCGACGTGAGAGCTGTCGAACAGGGGGATGATGCATGGCACAAATTACGGCTCGGCGTCATCACCGCTTCAGAAGTTCACAACGTGATAGCAAAGCCCCGCTCAGGAAAGAAGTGGCCTGACATGAAAATGTCCTACTTCCACACCCTGCTGGCTGAGGTTTGCACCGGTGTGGCTCCGGAAGTTAATGCTAAGGCGCTGGCCTGGGGAAAACAGTACGAGAACGACGCCAGAACCCTGTTTGAATTCACTTCCGGCGTGAATATTACTGAATCCCCGATCATCTATCGCGACGAAAGTATGCGCACCGCCTGCTCTCCCGATGGTTTATGCAGTGACGGCAACGGCCTTGAACTGAAATGCCCGTTTACCTCCCGGGATTTCATGAAATTCCGGCTCGGTGGTTTCGAGGCAATAAAATCGGCTTACATGGCCCAGGTGCAGTACAGCATGTGGGTGACGCGAAAAGATGCCTGGTACTTTGCCAACTATGACCCGCGCATGAAGCGTGAAGGCCTGCATTATGTCGTGATTGAGCGGAATGAAAAGTACATGGCGAGTTTTGACGAGATGGTGCCGGAGTTCATCGAAAAAATGGACGAGGCACTGGCTGAAATTGGTTTTGTATTTGGGGAGCAATGGCGATGACGCATCCTCACGATAATATCCGGGTAGGCGCAATCACTTTCGTCTACTCCGTTACAAAGCGAGGCTGGGTATTTCCCGGCCTTTCTGTAATCCGAAATCCCCTGAAAGCACAGCGGCTGGCTGAGGAGATAAATAATAAACGGGGGGGGCTGTATGCACAAAGCATCTCCCGTTGAGTTAAGAACGAGTATCGAGATGGCACATAGCCTCGCTCAAATTGGAGTCAGGTTTGTGCCAATACCAGTAGAAACAGACGAAGAATTTCACACGTTAGCCGCATCCCTTTCACAAAAGCTGGAAATGATGGTGGCGAAAGCAGAAGCAGATGAGAGAGACCAGGTATGACAACCACTGAATGCATTTTTCTGGCAGCGGGCTTCATATTCTGTGTGCTTATGCTTGCCGACATGGGGCTTGTTCAATGACACCTCAGCAAGAAAACGCCCTTCGCAGCATTGCCCGTCAGGCTAATTCTGAAATCAAAAAAGCCAGACAGCATTTTCCGGATAAAAACGTCGATGACATTTGCCGTAGCGTACTAAAGAAGCACCGCGAAACGGTAACGCTGATGGGATTCACACCGACTCATTTAAGCCTGGCGATCGGCATGTTGAACGGCGTCTTTAAGGAACGGTGAACATGAAAAGCAAAATCATCAGGGAGCTACAGGCTCCTTTTTTATTATTCGCATTTACCCTCAAGCGTATTAACCAACAATTCAGGGATTAATGAAAGATGGCAGACATCATTGATTCAGCATCAGAAATCGAAGAATTACAGCGCAATACAGCAATAAAAATGCGTCGTCTGAACTACCAGACTGTATCCGCAACTCATTGTTGTGAGTGTGGCGATCCGATAGATGAGCGAAGACGCCTGGCTGTTCAGGGTTGTCGGACTTGTGCGAGTTGCCAGGAGGAGATCGAACTTAAGAACAAACAATGGGGACTGTGATGGCCTCAAAGCAGCAAATTTCAACATCGTCCAACTGAGGTGTAAAAATGTTCAGAATCATTTTTCCTAACACCTGGTACGTCGACCACCACGGCACTCCCTGCAAAATCCTGCGTTCTACCCACAACAAAGTTCACTACATCCGAAAAGGCAGAACATGTATCGCCAGCATGTTCCGCTTTAATCATGACTTTGAACCTGTGAATAAAGCTGATGCAGATCGGATAGCAGAAGAGATCGAAACGGCAGAACACATTAAGAAGTTACGTGACATGCGTTCAAAAAGCAGAGGTAACCATGGAATCATACAGCCTCACACTCGATGAGGCCTGTCAGTTTCTTAAGATATCCAGACCAACCGCCACCAACTGGATACGAACAGGCCGCCTACAGGCAACACGTAAAGATCCAACCAAGCCAAAATCTCCTTACCTCACAACACGGCAAGCCTGCATTGCGGCGCTTCAGTCTCCGCTGCATACTGTCCAGGTGAGCGCGGGTGATGGCATAACAGAGGAAAGAAAATGTCACTCTTCCGCAGAAATGAAATATGGTATGCCTCGTATTCGCTCCCGGGCGGGAAACGAATTAAGGAATCTCTTGGCACAAAGGACAAGCGGCAAGCTCAGGAGTTGCACGACAAGCGAAAAGCAGAACTCTGGCGAGTAGAAAAGCTAGGGGATTTACCTGATGTCACTTTTGAAGAGGCCTGCCTAAGATGGCTTGAGGAAAAAGCTGATAAAAAATCTCTCGATTCAGATAAAAGCCGGATTGAGTTCTGGCTTGAACATTTTGAGGGTATAAGGCTTAAAGATATCTCGGAGGCAAAGATTTACTCTGCTGTAAGCAGAATGCATAACAGAAAGACGAAAGAAATATGGAAACAGAAAGTTCAGGCCGCCATCAGGAAAGGTAAAGAACCGCCTGTTTATGAACCAAAGCCAGTATCAACTCAGACAAAGGCAAAGCATCTTGCCATGATAAAGGCCATTCTCCGTGCTGCAGAACGCGACTGGAAGTGGCTGGAAAAAGCGCCTGTCATCAAGATACCAGCGGTCAGAAACAAGCGAGTCAGATGGCTGGAAAAGGAGGAAGCAAAACGCCTTATTGATGAGTGCCCCGAACCACTGAAATCTGTCGTCAAGTTTGCGCTGGCAACTGGTCTGAGAAAGTCGAACATCATAAATCTGGAATGGCAACAAATCGACATGCAGCGACGAGTTGCCTGGGTGAATCCAGAAGAGAGCAAATCAAACCGCGCCATTGGTGTGGCGCTGAACGATACCGCCTGTAAAGTGTTGCGTGATCAAATAGGCAAGCATCACAAATGGGTGTTTGTACATACCAAGGCGGCTAAGCGAGCAGATGGAACATCAACGCCTGCGGTCAGGAAGATGCGCATCGACAGCAAGACAGCATGGCTATCAGCTTGTCGTCGTGCAGGAATTGAAGATTTCCGTTTCCATGACCTCAGACACACCTGGGCAAGCTGGCTGATTCAGTCAGGCGTCCCATTATCAGTGCTTCAGGAAATGGGCGGATGGGAGTCCAGAGAAATGGTTCGTAGATATGCTCACCTTGCTCCTAATCATTTGACTGAGCACGCGAGGAAAATAGACGACATTTTTGGTGATAATGTCCCACTCTGGAATTATAGAAGAAATAAAGAAGGCGTAACTGATTGAATTTTAATGGCGCGCCCTGCAGGATTCGAACCTGCGGCCCACGACTTAGAAGTTCCTAGAACGACATTTTAAGTCAACAACTTACCGCGCCATCTCTGCGCTCACACGTCCCACTACCTCAAAACATGTAAAGCCTTGCAAGCCATTGTGAGGCCTTATGTGTCTCAGTTTTGTCCCTCTTTTTTGTACCAAAAAACATAGCAATTGAGGATAAACCTCATGCTATTTTCGCTTATATGCCTCTAAAGGCATGGCGCTTAAATAGATAAAAACACCACAAAAGCATAAAAAACCACACAGTAAAACCGCAACATAAAACAATAACAGATAATTAAACCAAAAACAGATAGCGCATTGTGATAATCATTCAATACTAAACAAAATATAAACAGTGGAGCAATATGTAATTGACTCATTAAGTTAGATATAAAAAATACATACTCAATCATTAAAACGATTGAATGGAGACCTTTTATGCGGGCGAAACTTCTGGGAATAGTCCTGACAACCCCTATTGCGATCAGCTCTTTTGCTTCTACCGAGACTATATCGTTTACTCCTGACAACATAAATGCGGACATTAGTCTTGGAACTCTGAGCGGAAAAACAAAAGAGCGTGTTTATCTAGCCGAAGAAGGAGGCCGAAAAGTCAGTCAACTTGACTGGAAATTCAATAACGCTGCAATTATTAAAGGTGCAATTAATTGGGATTTGATGCCCCAGATATCTATTGGGGCTGCGGGCTGGACTACTCTCGGCAGCCGAGGTGGCAATATGGTCGATCAGGACTGGATGGATTCCAGTAACCCCGGAACCTGGACAGATGAAAGTAGGCACCCTGATACACAACTCAATTATGCCAACGAATTTGATCTGAATATCAAAGGCTGGCTCCTCAACGAACCCAATTACCGCCTGGGACTCATGGCCGGATATCAGGAAAGCCGTTATAGCTTTACAGCCAGAGGTGGTTCCTATATCTACAGTTCTGAGGAGGGATTCAGAGATGATATCGGCTCCTTCCCGAATGGAGAAAGAGCAATCGGCTACAAACAACGTTTTAAAATGCCCTACATTGGCTTGACTGGAAGTTATCGTTATGAAGATTTTGAGCTAGGTGGCACATTTAAATACAGCGGCTGGGTGGAAGCATCTGATAACGATGAGCACTATGACCCAGGAAAAAGAATCACTTATCGCAGTAAAGTCAAAGACCAAAATTACTATTCTGTTGCAGTCAATGCAGGTTATTACGTAACACCTAACGCAAAAGTTTATGTTGAAGGCGCATGGAATCGGGTTACGAATAAAAAAGGTAATACTTCACTTTATGATCACAATGATAACACTTCAGACTACAGCAAAAATGGTGCAGGCATAGAAAACTATAACTTCATCACTACTGCTGGTCTTAAGTACACCTTTTAACGAAGTTAACCAGATTTTCTCCCCGGTGGTATTGTATAACCCCGGGGAATTTGTTTACAGTTACAAGTAGACAATATCCACTAATTTTGTAAGCATTTAACCTATGTCATAACGTGTAATCTCTTACCGCAACACAAGACCTCAATATATTCAAATCTTATCTTTATTCCGATATTCAGAGACACAATGCGAAAAATAATTACTCATTTCAAAGTTGTTTTAACGTTACTTCTACCAGTAACCGTATCTGCCCAGCAGATACAGTGGCAATCCTGTATGGCCAGTCAATTCAACCACTGGTTTGGTGAGGAAAAACCGTCTCCTGACTTACTATGTGGTTATTTGTCTGTTCCATTAAAATATACAGACACAGGCGGAGATGCTTCTTATGAAAAAAAATCACAAGTCAAACTAGCGTTGACAAAATTGCCGGCAAAAAGCAAGCATAAAGGAAGTATCCTGATAATAAGTGGTGGTCCCGGGTTACCAGGCATAAATCCTTATATTAACTTTGACTGGCCAGTCACAAATCTTCGTGAGTCATGGGATATTATTGGATTTGATCCTCGAGGCGTCGGACAGTCCACTCCGACAATAAACTGCCGGCAATCAGATACAGAGACTCAGGAAAACATAACCGAAAAGCAACAAGTATTAAATAAAATTAATGCCTGTATCCATAATACCGGAGCCGAAGTCATTCGCCATATCGGCTCTAACGAGGCTGTATACGATATTGATCGTATTAGGCAAGCCTTGGGGGATAAACAACTGACAGCCGTGGCGTATTCGTATGGAACTCAAATTGCAGCCTTATATGCAGAACGTTTTCCCTACAACGTAAGATCTATCGTTCTTGATGGAGTCGTCGATATCGATGACCTGGAGGACAACTTCACATGGCAACTCAAACAGGCACAGAGTTATCAGGAAACGTTTGATCGCTTTGCATCCTGGTGTGCGCGTACAAAAAGTTGCCCGCTTTCTTCAGACAGAGATAAGGCAATAACTCAGTTCCATGAGCTATTATCAAAATTACATCACAAACCTTTATTAGACAGTAAGGGAGAAAATATATCTTCAGATGAACTCATATCATTAACAACAGACCTTCTGCTATGGCGTTCATCATGGCCAACCCTTGCAACTGCCATACGCCAGTTCTCTCAGGGGATTGTCAGTAATGAAATTGAAACTGCGCTCAGTGCTCCGATAGCCTCAGAAGAGTCAAGCGATGCTTCGGGGGTAATCCTCTGTGTAGATCAGGGGGATGAGCAATTAACACCAGAAGAGCGAAAATCCCGAAAAGACGCTCTTGCGAATGCCTTCCCGGCCATTAACTTTGACAATGGACGTTCCGATTCACCTGATTTTTGTGAATTATGGCCAATACATAGCGACCTGAACAAAACTCGCCTGAAAAATACTGTTCTGCCCTCTGGTTTACTGTTTGTAGCACACAAATACGACCCAACAACGCCCTGGATTAATGCCCGTAAGATGGCAGAGAAATTTTCCAGCCCGTTACTAACAATAAATGGTGATGGGCATACATTAGCTCTCACCGGAGTTAATTTATGTGTAGATAAAGCAGTTGTACATCACCTGATCACTCCACAAAAAATAGAAAATATATACTGCCCAGGAAATTCTGAAGCAGAAATACAATAATTTCAAAATATTCCGCTATTTGCTCCCAATGCAAAACATATATTGCATTGGGAGCATATTCATATTTTTGTTATTCTTGTATGAAATCGTCTCATATACACGGTCCTTTTTTCGCCGAAAACTGATATTACTTTAATCAAAAGTTGACGTGCCAGATTCGAAGTAAATTTATAAAATATCAAATCAATATACATTTTGCACCTTCGAGATAGTAATGGTTGTTACTGTAACATGAGTTACAAACAGCTTCATACCCAGAGCTACTGATGTATCAACACGATTCAACAATACCCGATATTTATTCCATGCCTCCAGCAACGATCTTTCTTCCTCCGTTGCGATTTCCCAGCATCCTGCAGTGGCGCAATATACTCACTGAATTCCTGGATGTAGAACTGTGTGGTGACGGTCTTCCAGCCATTCGGCTCCTGCTGTATCGAAGCATACCAGGCTATTTCAATATCGCTATGCTGCGGCAGCATTTAACCCCTTGTAATTCATCGCCATAATTGATTTAATTCACAAATAAAACTATAACATGGTGAAATTAATGAAAAAAAACACAGATGATGGGGCTAAAATTTACACACCACTTACCCTA
>OLNC01001311.1_pt1 | contig 14535 bp, 13 predicted proteins | sample 1672011 | NCBI WGS metagenome assembly OLNC01 (sample SAMEA3136636, study PRJEB25190) | human gut metagenome | biome: human gut; feature: human-associated habitat; material: faeces | place: Austria | collected 2013 | reverse complement strand
TTCGATTTGGTTTACTAACATTCAAAGTAGTGAAGTACTTAAATTAAAGGCTTGCACTCAAAGTAGCAACGCACTTTAAATTGAACAACTCTCTTTGTTCACCTATATTATATTCAACTTCCATGAAACGTGTTTACTGTGTTATGATCATCGATGACCATTCCCGGTTATTAGTCGGAGATTCCCTATTTTATATTGACACCACCTATAACATCATCGCAATAAAACAAAGGCCCCACAGGCAGAAATCGTTTTCTTATCGTTTTTAAACAGATGCTGTCTGCGGAGCCTCGTAAAATGAAAGCATTTTCCAAGTCTTTTCAGTCTCTTTGTTATTCTATTGATTGTTTACCAGATATTCTATTCTGTTTTATTAATTACTTTTAATCGTCTACTGCCTAACGACTATCCGAGGCTATGACAGTCAGGAAATTGTCTTACTCTTGGCTAAAAATTCCTCCTGAGTCATATCCATAAGAGTTGCCGCTTCTTTAACAGTTACTTTTCCTGACTGGATAAGCGTTGTCAAAAGCTGAAGCCTGCCTTCGGCAACCCCGGCAAGTCTGCCCTCACTCAGCCAATCATCCTTCTTCTCATCTACAACATCCTGTACCATATCCTCGATTGCCTTACACATATTCACGTTTCCCATGCTGTCCACCTCCTCTTTTTCAATCTCTATCTGTGTAATCATTTCAATCACCCTGGCTGCTTCAATCTCCATATTCATTCTAGGATTATCCTGAATAAAATTCGCCAATTTGTTTTTGTCTTTTGAATATTTAATGCATCCTATCACTTCTCTCAGGCTGGAATGAAACTTCTCCAACTCATCATCAGCAATTTGCTGCGGACTGATAATATGCAGCTTATAGTCCTGCGCATATTTCTCAAAAATCGGATTTGACATATCCAGCATATCAAACAGCGAACGCGGCCCATCCCACTCCCCGGCGTTGAAAAACAATACCAGTGTAATCACCGGGATTAACTTATCATCTTTATGGAAGCCAGACAAAAACTCTGCATTACTAATCTTTTGTTTCTGCTTGTCTCTACGGCTTTTTTCTTCCTTATGCTTCGCGGCAGTATCGGCAACCTGCTGATTATACTGCATGGCATCATACAGCATATTTCTAACCGGCATTGCGTAATGCACTTCCGTCTGGTTCTCTATTCCCAAAAGCACATAAGCCGCCTCACCATCTTCCATAATGGCGGCCGATTTCAGAAGATCACGATATTTCTGTACCGGCTTCGATTCGGATGCGTTGTTATCTTTATTATATTTTCTATCTTTTGTATTTTTATTATCTTTAGTATCTTTCTCATTCAAAAGTATCGCTATCTCAGTGGTATCCAGCTCTCTTAACTGTTCCGGTCGAATCTTCTGTTCTCCATCATACATAAAGTAGTTGAATGCGTCTGCGAATACTTCGTTTTTTCGTATGTAAGCCTTTGTAACTGCATCTGCTGCTCCTATGTTGTACACTCCCCTTACAGTGTTTAGAGACATCCAGATGGAAAGTGCTTACGTCATCTTCATAGTAGCATCAAATACTGTTGAATGCAAGTTGTTTTGTAGTCCCAAAAAATATAAAAAATTCCCGATTTTTATTTATGCTTAATCGGATGATAACTTTCTGAAAACGTTGGGCAATGAGCCCCATACACGTAAAAAATTCCCGAGGTCTTAATTCAACCTAGCTGATGATATCCTTCTGGAAACAGTGGGCGATGAGCCCGTTTCCAGAAGGATATCATCAGCCAGGTGATTAAACCTCGGGAATTATCCTTTTATTTTACAAGACCAATGAGTTCATTGATATCTTCCACGCCATGTCTTCTCATGTACGCTTCAATACCATCAATAACTTCTACGGTTGTATATGGATTTGTAAAGTTCGCTGTACCGATTGAAACAGCTGTTGCACCGGCCAGAATAAATTCCATGGCATCTTCAGCTGTACAGATACCGCCCATACCAATGATTGGAATCTTGACCGCATTGGCTACCTGATACACCATACGGACGGCAACCGGCTTAACAGCAGGACCTGAAAGGCCGCCTGTTTTGTTGGCAATGGCAAATGTCTGTCTTTCGATGTCAATCTTCATACCGGTCAATGTATTAATCAGAGACAGGCAGTCTGCGCCGCCGGCCTCAGCAGCTTTCGCCATCACTGTGATATCTGTGACATTCGGGCTCAGTTTCATGATGATCGGCTGTTTGGCCTTGGCCTTGACAGCCTTTGTAATGGCTTCCACTGCCTTTGGATCCTGCCCAAAAGCAATACCGCCTTCCTTGACGTTCGGACAGGAAATATTGATCTCCAGCATATCCACTCTCGGTTCATCTGCAAGACGCTCAACCACATCCAGATATTCTTCTGTAGAATGTCCGCACACATTGACAATGACCTTTGTATCATATTTCTCCAAAAACGGCAGATCTCTCTTTGAGAAGAGATCAATGCCCGGATTCTGAAGTCCGATGGCATTGAGCATGCCGCTGGCTGTCTCCGCAATACGAGGTGCCGGATTGCCCGGCCATGGTACACTGGCTACCCCCTTTGTCACAACCGCTCCAAGACGATTCAGATCAACAAATTCGCTGTATTCTGCACCGGAACCAAATGTACCTGAAGCAACCATCACAGGATTCTTCAGCTCAACTCCGGCAAGATTCACCTTTGTATTCATTACAGTTCCACCTCCTGTGCATTAAAGACCGGGCCATCCTTACAGATACGCTTATTGTGTACATTTGTATGATGATCCACATCCTTTGACTTACAGACACATGCAAGGCATGCACCGATACCGCAGGCCATCTTCTCTTCAAGAGAAATCCATGCCTCAATACCCTTGTCAGCTGCATACTGTTTCAGTGCACGCAGCATCGGCGTCGGTCCGCAGCTGTAAATCACCCGACCATCTACACCTTCCGCACGAATAGCATCCAGTACATTGCCCTTTGTTCCGCTGCTGCCGTCCTCTGTGGCAATAACAACTTTGCCATATTGCTCAAATTCTTTATTCAAAAACAACTCATCTCTATAACCGAGAACGATGGTCTTCTCACAGTCCAACTCTTTGGCAAGCTCCAGCATCGGAGGCACACCGATACCGCCGGCCACAAGGATTGCCTTATCTTTCTTCAATGTATAACCATTGCCAAGAGGCCCCATAATCTCCAATGTGTCCCCTGCTTTGCATCCTGAAAATTCTTTTGTACCATAACCAACAACACGGTACACAATTCTCAGTCTGCCGTTTTCCCTGTCGATTTCACAGATACTGATCGGTCTTGGAAGCAGTTTGCTGTCATCATTCGAATAGACAGAGATAAACTGTCCCGGCTTTGCTTCAGAGGCTATACTGCCGACTTCCAGCCACATACTGAATACATCAGATGCAAGCTGTTCCTGAGAAAATACAGTTGCTTTGATTTTACTTACGCTCATGTTTTTGTCCTTTAATATAATCACTGTTGAATTGCTTTATCTGGTTTCATCATTCTATATCATCTGCAGCAGAAATCTGCCCAACCAGCTTTTACAGTACCGATGCGATATCTTTCTGCATATCAATAACTGCTGCTCTGGAAGCATCCGCAAAATGCTCTGCGCCAAACTTCGCATACTTCTCCTGCTTGTAGGCAGCGATAATGCCTCTTGATGAATTCACGATCGCACCAAGGCCATTCTCATCAAAATTAGGCAGCAGATCCTTCGCTGTAGCGCCCTGTGCACCATAACCAGGTACAAGAATATAAGCCTTCGGCATCAGCTTACGTGTAATTCTTGCCTGTTCAGGGTATGTGGCACCAACAACGGCACCTACATAGCTGTATCCGCATTCACCTACATAGTCACTGCCCCATTCATTGACCTTCTCAGCAACGTACTCAAACAACGGACGGCCATCGATCAATCTATCCTGGAATTCACCGCTTGACGGATTCGATGTCTTGACGAGGATAAAAGCACCTTTCTTCTCTTTCTTTGCTGTATTGATAAAAGGATTGATACTGTCTGAGCCCATGTAAGGATTCAGGGTAACAAAATCTTCATTAAAACCATATAATGAACGGCTTCCTACTTTTACAGGACCCAGATGGCCTCTTGCATAGGCTTCTGAAGTAGAACCGATATCGCCTCTCTTAATATCACCAATAATAACTAAATCCTTCTGACGGCAATACTCTACTGTTCTGTGAAATGCTTCCAGACCCGGCAGACCAAACTGCTCATACATGGCAATCTGAGGCTTTACAGCCGGAATCAGATCATAAACAGCATCTACAATCGCCTTGTTGAACTGCCAGATGGCTTCAGCAGCACCTTCCAATGTCTCACCATATTCATCAAATGCCTTCTTCTGAATATGTTCCGGTACAAATGCCAGATTCGGATCCAGTCCGACAACGATTGGTGCATTCAGTTTCTTAATCTTTCCCACCAGTTTATCAATCATGTACTCTATATCCTCCTTAAACACAATTTTCCTTAAACATCCCTTTCATTTTAGCATATCCGCCATTTTGCCGCAAGTCTATCACTATGATAAATCCGAATCGCCGCAATAAACTGCTCTGTGCCTATTGCATCTTTTCCTACTTTCTTACATTTTTTTACATTTTATTGTTAAATCGCACGATATTTTCCAACTTTGTAAATTTACTGATTATACGCCTGTTTTTTCAAAATTTCACGTACTTTTTTCTAAAATCTTCAATTTTGTAAAATTTTTATTAAATCTTTGCTCTGTCATCCCTGTTTTTTGTGGATTAATTTTCCAAATCATGGGTTGACATCTTACATACACGTCAGTATAATGTTAGGCATAAAGTTTCCCACAGCATTGTGGTGAATCAATTCAATAAAGTTCTGTTACAGATGATATCGAAGGAGATATAGATGGAAAGACCGGTTATTCCATCTGTATCTCCTTTTTTGTTTCAGAAACTTGAACAGGAGGAATAGTTATGGAATCTAATGCAATCTTAGAAACAGTTAACAGTATTATTTTTGGAAGCCATGGCGTCTGGTTTCTGATCGGCGCGGCTCTGGTTTATTTCATGCAGGCTGGTTTTGCAATGTGTGAAGCTGGTTTTACAAGAGCTAAAAACGTTGGCAATATTATTATGAAGAACTTAATGGACTTCTGTCTTGGTACAGTTGCTTTCATCTTTGTTGGCTACAATATTCTTTGTGGTGACGCTTCCAAGTTCTGGGGCGGTTTTACAATGAATCCTTTTGATTTCGGCAGCATGGACTGCTATGGATTCGTATTTAACCTTGTTTTCTGTGCAACTTGTGCAACAATCGTTTCCGGTGCAATGGCTGAACGTACTAAATTCCTTACTTATTGCATTTACAGTTTTGTCATCAGTCTTATTATCTATCCAATCGAAGCACACTGGGTATGGGGCGGCACAGCATGGTTAACCGATCTTGGCTTTACTGATTTTGCCGGATCCGCTGTTATTCATATGGTTGGTGGTATCACCGGTTTCATCGGCGCCTGCTTCCTTGGACCTCGTATCGGTAAATATGACAAAAACGGTCATGCAAGACCAATCCTCGGCCATAATATCAGTATTGCAGCGCTTGGTGTTTTCATTCTCTGGTTTGGCTGGTATGGTTTCAACGGTGCCGCAGCTGCAGACGGACAGCATCTTGGACAGATTTTCTCCACAACAACACTTGCTCCTGCATGTGCAACCGTTGTCGCTATGATTTACACATGGGTACGTTTTGGTAAACCTGATGTTTCACTTTCCCTGAATGGTTCTCTTGCCGGTCTTGTAGCCATTACAGCAGGCTGTGATAATGTTGATAACGTTGGTGCTATGATCATTGGTGCTGTAGCCGGTCTTCTCCTTTGCATCTTCGTTCCATTTATTGATAATGTTCTGAAAGTTGATGACCCGGTTGGTGCATGCTCCGTTCATGGTGTATGCGGCTGCTTCGGTACACTGGCCGTTGGTCTCTTCGACTACACAGATGGCCTCTTCTATGGCGGCGGTGTTCATCATCTGCTGATCCAGTTACTGGGTGTTGTCTGCATCGCAGGATGGGCAATTGTATGTGATTTGATTCTCTTCACAATCCTGAAGAAAACTGTTGGTGTCCGTGTATCTGAAAGAGAAGAACTTGAAGGTCTGGATGCAACAGAACATGGTCTTGAAACTGGTTATGCCGGATTCTTAATGGACAAAGATAACTAAAACTAAATTCGCTCACTCATTATTTTAATAGAATTCCTTCCATATAAAATAGAGTCGATATCGTAATATGAAAATCTGATATCGGCTCTATTTTTTACATTTTCCATATCCCATCGACATCCTGCCCATTCTATCGACACAATGTGAAAATTTATTCTTGTATCCTGCAGTTTTGCATGGTATGATAAAGCTACGGGACGGGCCATTGTCTTTATTCGATATGATGGATTCTGATATTCAAAAGCACGACTATGCAAAATATATACAAAACTATCACCTACATCTCATTGAACCATCAAAAATTTCAGATGAAGATTTGAACAAATTTGACTCCAGCTTAAGAGAAGTACTCGGATGTATCAAATACGCAAAAGACAAAAATAAATTAGCTGATTTTATTCATAATAATCCCAGAATGAATATAGATATATCAGCCGCACGTGTTATTGGCGCAATAACCAATACCCCTATTCACTTTCAGAAAGGAGATGAACAAATCGATATGTGCCAGGCAATTGAAGAGATGATACAGGATGGCAAAACCGCTGGAAAAATCGAGGGCAAAATTGAAGGTAAAATTGAACTGATATCTCAATTATTACGATTAAAGAAAATTACAATGAATGAAGCAAGTGTTCTGATGCATATGAGTAAAGAAGAATTAGAAAATAAAATCCAGTTTTTCTCTTAACCAAAATGAATGAGATGAAATATTCCCTCTATATTTCATCTCATTCGTTGCTTCTATATTGTTTCAATAGCATATACAATTTGAAATTTTTTTAACTTTTTGATCTTTTTCTGTTGACAAATCCTCTTTCATATAGTATAGTATCCATGTGCTTGTGAATAGCACTTTTTATGCGCGAGTGGCTCAGTTGGTGGAGTACGACCTTGCCAAGGTCGGGGTCGCGGGTTCGAGTCCCGTCTCGCGCTCTTCACAAAAAGTGAATATTATCTTTATTATGCGCGAGTGGCTCAGTTGGTGGAGCACGACCTTGCCAAGGTCGGGGTCGCGGGTTCGAGTCCCGTCTCGCGCTCTTCTTATATACAAAAGGTATCCTAAAAGGATACCTTTTGTATATAAACGAGTCCTGCCGGACTCGAACGGTTCATATCTTCGTTCCACTTCGGTCGGTGCTAACGGAAGTCCAATGGACTTCCAGCACCCCGTCTCGCGCAATGAAGGACTCCGCCGGACTCGAACGGTTCGAGGTCTCCGCTCTGCTCCGGTCGGTGCAGAACCGACATCCACCGGATGTCGTGCACCGTCTCGCGCTCAATCAGAAAGAGGTTAGAATCGATATATATATGCAAGAGTCCTGCCGGACTCGAACGGTTCGTATCTACGTTCCATTTCGGTCGGTGCAGGGGCAGGATTATTTTTTTAGTTTTATAAGAAATGAGGGAGTAGCAGGCGCGTTTTTTCAGCGTAACAAGTCAACATACTGGCCATTGGCCTGGCTTGTTTTAAATAGCGAGACTCATGTATAACTGACAGGCTATACGTGCGTCTTGTGTGAATACAGAATAAATGACAGGTATAGTCGATGGACTATACTTTTTTTATGTCGTCATAGGATTAATTAAGAGAAAAATTGGGAGGTTAGTATGAGCTGGAGTTTGGTTTTTGTGGTCAATAGTATTTTGCTGGGTGTAGGACTTGCGATGGATGCTTTTTCTGTGTCCATGGCGAATGGTTTGAATGAGCCGAATATGAAGAAGAGAAAGATGCTGGGGATTGCTGGGACTTTCGGTGTATTTCAGGCGTTGATGCCGATGGTCGGGTGGATATGTGTCCATATGATCGTAGAATACTTTTCAGCATTTGAAAAATTTATTCCGTGGATCGCACTTATCTTGTTGGGATATATCGGCGGACATATGATCTATGAGAGTGTCTGTCCCAGGGACAGTGAGGAGGAGGAAACCGGCGTGGGCTTCTGGGCATTGATGGTCCAGGGGGTAGCCACATCCATTGACGCACTGTCCGTAGGATTTACGATTGCTGAATATGACTGGCTGATGGCTCTGGTCTGTTCCCTAATCATTGCAGTTGTCACATTTCTTATCTGTATTGGAGGGCTGTTCATTGGCCGTAAATTCGGAATAAAGCTGGCAGGCAAAGCGCAGATATTGGGCGGTGTGATTTTGATCGGTATAGGTCTGGAAATTTTCATCAGCAATGTATTTTGAAATTGATTGAAAAGACAATTGGTGCTTTTTTCAGAACGGGTAGAAATGCGTTTTGCTTTTCTTGACAAAAACATATCTGTATGTTATCATGATAGCGCGTTAGTAGAGTAAAGAGAGTGAACCGTGAAAACGTAAGATGGAGGCATTTATGAAAAAGGGTTTAGCTTTATGCATGGCTGCAGTATTAGCCATGGGATGTTTGTTAACAGGCTGTGGAAGCAGTGATACAGGCGCGAAGTCAACAACAGAAAGTGCTGCGGCAAGCACGGAGGCAGTGGGAACGGAAACTGCCGGAACCGAGGCTGCCGGTACTGAGACGGCCGGTAATGGCAAGACATTTACCGTTGGCTTTGATGCCAGCTTCCCGCCATATGGTTATCAGGAGAATGGCGAGTATGTCGGTTTTGACCTGGATCTGGCGCAGGAAGTCTGTGACAGAAATGGTTGGGAACTTGTGAAGACACCAATCGACTGGGATGCCAAGAATATCGAATTAAATGGGGGTTCCATTGACTGTATCTGGAACGGCTTTACGATGAATGGCCGTGAAGATGATTATACATGGACACCGGCTTATATCAACAATACACAGGTATTTGCAGTGAACAAGAACAGCGGTATCAAAAAGGCAGCTGATCTTGCAGGCAAGAATGTCCTTGTTCAGGCGGATTCTTCAGCACTGGCAGCACTTCAGGATGAAGAAAACACAGATATCAAGGCTTTGGCAGATTCTTTCGGCAGCCTGACACAGGTACCGGATTATGAGAGCGCGCTGATGGAGCTTGAAGCAGGTTCCGCAGATGCCGTTGCCATGGATGAAGGTGTTGCGCTGACGAAGCAGGCCCAGAATGACAATATTGTGATCCTTGATGATGTGATTTCACAGGAACAGTATGGCATTGCTTTTAAGAAAGGCAATGATGAATTGAGAGATCAGGTATGGTCTACATTACTTGAAATGGAGAAAGACGGCACTGTAGATAAGATTGCAGCGAAGTATCCATCCATCAATACAGCCAATATCTGTATTAGTGACAATGAATAAGAATTGAATAGAGCATCTTGGCTGCTGCAAAATTCATCAATTGATTTTGTGGCAGCTCTTTTGCTCTTATAAAGGAGGAAATGAGAATGACGGTCATGCAGATTGTCCAACAGTTATTTGGCAGTATGGGTATCACGATGGAAATCTTTTTTGTTACACTGATTACATCGCTGATTCTCGGCCTTGGTCTGGCCCTGATTCGTATGTCAAAGAATCCGATATTGTCAGTGATTGCCAAATTTTATATTTCTGTCATGCGTGGTACACCATTGATGCTGCAGCTGCTTGTTGTATATTTTGGCCCTTTTTTTATTTTCGGGATGCAGATCACGCCATCTTACCGCCTGAAAGCTGTCCTGATCGGCTTTGCTTTAAATTATGCCGCTTATTTTGCAGAGATTTACAGATCCGGCATTGCAGCGATTCCGGTTGGTCAGTATGAGGCGGCCAGAATGCTGGGATACAGCAAAACACAGACATTTGCCTATATTGTGATGCCTCAGGTCATCAAGCGGATTATTCCGCCGGTAGCCAATGAAACCATTACCCTGGTCAAGGATACATCTCTGGCTTTTACATTGGCGGTAGCAGAAGTATTTACCGTGACGAAACAGCTGGTGGCTTCCCAGTCATCCGTTGTTCCGTTTATTGTGGCGGGTATTTTTTATTACATTTTTAATCTGATTGTGGCGGTATTTTTTGATTATCTTGAAAAGAAAATGGATTATTACAGATAGGAGGAGAGCCCATGCGTTTACTGGAAATGAACCATATTAAGAAAAGCTTTGATGGGCAGGAAGTCCTGAAAGATATATCTATTCATGTGGATGAAGGTGAAGTTTTGAGTATTATCGGGCCCTCCGGTTCCGGTAAGTCTACCATGCTGCGGTGCGCGACGATGCTTGAGACCATTGATGACGGAGAGATTATTTATCTTGGGGATAAGGCGGCTTTCAGCAAGGAGGGACATGCAGTGTATGCCAAGACGGCGGATTTGAAGAAGATCCATAGTTACTATGGACTTGTTTTCCAGAATTTCAATCTGTTTCCGCATTATTCCGTCATAAAAAATATTACGGATGCCCCATTGAGAGTGCAGAAAAGAAATAAATCCGAAGTTTATGCAGAGGCAAGAGAACTTTTGAAGAAAATGGGCCTTGAGGACAAGGAGAATGCCTATCCTTATCAGCTGTCCGGCGGTCAGCAGCAGAGAGTATCTATTGCAAGAGCCCTGGCAATGAAACCGAAGATTTTGTTCTTCGATGAACCGACATCTGCGCTGGATCCGGAGCTGACAGGTGAGATCCTGAAGATTATTAAGAATCTGGCAGCAGAAAAGATGACAATGGTCATTGTTACCCATGAGATGAATTTCGCCAAAAATGTGTCGGATTATGTGGTTTTCATGGACAAGGGTGTGATCGTTGAGGAAGGCAAACCGGAAGATGTGTTTAATTCAGAAAATCCTCGAATGAAGGAATTCCTTGGCAAATTTGAATCATAAATCAAAAATAGCGTAAAAAAAGGTTTTTTTTCGGTGTATTCAGTGGTATGATAGTCAATGCTGATCAAGTCGTGTGTGTGTCCAGCTTGAAATAACAGTTACAGAAAGGATTTGTAAGACGATGTTATTTTGCAGTATAGAATTCATATTTCTGTTTATGCCGATTTTTTTGTTGATTTATTATACTGTTCCGGAAAAATATGGCAACCTGATACTGTTTTTGGGAAGCCTGTTTTTTTATGCCTATGGTGAACATCGGTTTTTCTGGCTGATTCTTGTTTCGCTGGTGATCCATTACGCATTGACCAGGTATTCCCAGGGAAAAAGCCGGAAATGTCAGAGGATTTGTCTGGTGGTCATGCTTATGTATGGCTTTGGCATGCTGTTTATATTTAAATATATGGATTTTTTTGTAGCCAACTGGAATCATCTGGCCGTCTGGCTGGCGGACAGGGGAAGCAGTGTGAAGCTGCCCCATGTGAATGCACCAGAGGTATCGCTGCCTTTGGGCATCAGTTTCTATACTTTCCAGATTGCAGCTTATGCCATTGACGTTTACAGAGGTCAGGTGAAGCCGGAGGAACGTTTTGTTGATCTGGGCGCTTTTCTGAGTATGTTTCCTCAGTTGATCGCCGGTCCGATTGTATTGTATCATGATGTGTCAGCGCAGCTGAAAAAGCGTGTTTTGAGTTGGCGCCATATGGAAAATGGTATTAAGACCTTTATCATTGGTCTGAGCCTGAAGATGCTGTTGGCGAATACCTTTGGGACTTTGTGGAATCAGGTTCAGACGGCAGGTGTCAGTGCAGCGTCTGTTCCAATGGTTTGGCTGGGAGCACTGGGATATACCTTTCAGATTTATTTTGACTTCCAGGGCTATTCTATGATGGCTATGGGGCTTGGAGAAATGCTGGGATTTCGAATTCCCAGAAACTTTCGGCATCCGTATATGGCGACTTCTGTTACAGATTTCTGGCGTCGCTGGCATATGACTCTCAGCGGATGGTTTAAGAATTATGTCTATATTCCTCTCGGCGGTAGCCGTCACGGCAAAGTCAGAATGCTGTTCAATATGTTTGTGGTCTGGTCTTTGACCGGGTTATGGCATGGCGCCGGATGGAACTTTATTCTGTGGGGCATGTATTATTTTGCCCTGTTGATGATAGAAAAGCTGTTTTTGCTGAGATTTTTTGAGAAATATCCTGTTGTCGGATGGTGTTTCACATTTCCGGCAGTGGTGACCGGATGGGTAATTTTTGCATCGGATAATCTGAGTGCAGTCAAAACCTATCTGATGCAGATGTTCGGACATTTGAGTGATGCCGGTTACTGGACAATGAATCTGGATCTGTTTGGGCAGACTGTACGGCAGTATGGTATTTATCTGGTGTTGGCCTTTATCTTTTCGACGGCGTGGCCTTATGGGAAATACCGTGAGAATAAGAACAGGCTGCTGACAATTTTGATTCTCCTTGTCCTGTTTGGCCTGTGTGTCTATAAGATGCAGACAGCAGCCAGCAATCCGTTTTTATATTTCAGATTTTAGGAGGTGCAGAGGATGCGTGGATGGATCGATTGGGCCAGAAAGTATCCGATGACGATGCTTTTGATCATCTGTTGCCTTATTGGCGGCCCTTACTTTGGCGGGCAGCGTGCGATCGAGGCCTACAAGAATTATACAGGGAAGGCAACGGCGGCGGATGTCCTTGGTACATGGACCCAGAAGGCAGCAGAGCATCCGACACTGCTGAAAGCGGATGCCCAGGGAACGAAGGAACAGCAGGCCGCCAAAAAAGGCGGACCGTTTACGGATGTGGATCAGAGTTATCTGGATGATGCGGTGTTTATTGGTGATTCCAGAACGGATACATTGAAAATGTATGCGGGATGGGAGAATACGACGTACTATGTTAAGACCGGAACTAACATCTGGGATATCATGGATGTGGTGCCGGATGATGAAGACAGGACCATTGATGAGGAACTTCAGAATAAACAGTTCGGCAAAGTTTATATCATGTTGGGAGTGAATGAACTGGGAACCGGTACAGCGGAAACCTATTACCAGCAGTTCAAAAAGGTTGTGGCGCGTATCAGGGAACTTCAGCCGAATGCGTTGATCTTCGTGGAGTCTATTATTCATGTATCCGCCGAGAAGGATGCAGAGGGTACAGTGATCAACAATACAGAAATCAACGCCCGCAATAAGTGGCTTAAAAAACTGGCGGACAACAAGATGATTTTTTATCTGGATTACAATGAAGTTCTGGATGATGAGAACGGTGCATTAAAAGCCGATTCCACCTTTGATGGTGTTCATTTGCAGGCGGATAAGATTGAGCCGTGGAAGCAATTTATCCTGAGTCACGGCGTGAAATAGGGCAATCGATTTATTATTTAATGCGGCCGCTTTCCCTATGGCAATCTTATATAAAATCTGCTAAAATAAAGTATATGGAAAATCATTTTCATGAGATGACTTGATTTATGGATATTCAGAAAATAGCAAAACGCTTGTTATTCTTGGATAAACATTTAAATTAACAGTTCGCAGCAGGCGGTTCAACATCGCCGGTCCTTAGGCGCTGTTTTTTAGCGCCTTAGTACCGTTGCAGATGTTGTGCAGCGGAAGCGTACCTGCGGTGAACTGTTAATTTAGATGTTTTCGAAGAACAAGGAAGCATTTTGCACCATCTGAATTTACAGAAAGGGGGATTTTTATGGGATTAAAGACGGTTGTTTTGAATTCAGAGAGGATGAATTACGATGGCAAGCTGGATTTGTCCGTTTTGTCATCTGAGGTCAAGGAATATGCTTCTACAGAGCAGGATCAGATTCTTGAACGTGTGCAGGGGATGGATGTTGTTGTGACGAAGGAGATGCCCGTTGACGGCGATACAATTGCCCGTTTTCCGGATTCTGTTCAGTTGATCTGTGAGGCCGGAACAGGATACAACAATATCGATATTGAAGCTGCAAGGGCCAGAGGTATTACGGTATGCAATATTCCGGCTTACAGCACAGAACGTGTGGCCCATACAGCGATTATGATGATTCTGAATCTCAGTTCCTCCATGCAGATCCAGCAGGCAATGCTGGCAAGGGGAGACCGAAGCAATTTTACGAAATGTATGCAGGTCAGTCATGTGGAAGTCAATGGCAAGGTCCTGGGTATTGTGGGAGCCGGAAACATTGGACGTGAAGTGATCAAGGTGGCACAGGCCCTTGGCATGAAAGTACTTGCTTATGTAAGGACACCGAGAGCCGATGAGGATAATCTTAAGTACGTTTCCTTTGAAGAATTGCTGAAACAGAGTGATTATATCAGTCTGCATTGTCCGCTGACACCGCAGACAAGACATATGATCAACAAAGAGACCATTGCCATGATGAAACCGACAGCTTACATTATTAATACCGGCCGCGGTGCCCTTATTGATGAACCGGCGCTGATCGAAGCGCTGAAAGAGGGAAGAATTGCCGGTGCAGGTCTGGATGTACAGGAGACAGAGCCGCCGGTACAGGATAATCCGCTTTATGATATGCCGAATGTTA
>OLNC01001310.1_pt1 | contig 14544 bp, 15 predicted proteins | sample 1672011 | NCBI WGS metagenome assembly OLNC01 (sample SAMEA3136636, study PRJEB25190) | human gut metagenome | biome: human gut; feature: human-associated habitat; material: faeces | place: Austria | collected 2013 | reverse complement strand
CAGAAGGGCGAAAAATTGATACAAAAACGGTGGAAAAATATCTGGAGGCTTTTAGTGAGAGCTATATTATTTATCAGGCAAAGCGTTATAATATAAAGGGAAAACAATATTTAAAAACCCTTGAAAAATATTATATAGTTGATATTGGAATGAGGTATATGCTTTTAGGCTCGAGGCAGGCAGATTCAGGACATGTCCTGGAAAATATAGTTTATCTGGAATTGTTACGTCGGGGATATGATGTGTATGTTGGAAAAATTGATTCATATGAAGTGGATTTTGTGGCACAGAATAAAAAGGGAACGGTATATTTCCAGGTAGCACTGACTGTACGAGATGAAAATACACTTTTGAGAGAATTAAGACCATTACAGGCGATACGAGATCATTATCCAAAGATTATCTTAACAATGGATGAAGAACCAGAAGAACAATATGAGGGAATTCGACGTATTAATGCCCGAGACTGGTTACTGGGGATTGCAGACTGAGCAGAATGTCTGATCACAAATCCTGACAGAACTGTATAAGGTAATAATGAAATTGAATATGTCCGGAAGAAGCGGCAGATAAAAAAATAATTCTACAAGGTATATCTTTATAATGCAAGTGTATGATACAATTAGTTGTGAATACTAAGAACTAAGGAAAATCATATATGCTAAATAAAAAAGATTTCTTAAAATACGCTTCAAAACTAGCGTTTCCGATCATGATCCAAAATCTGATCGGAACTTTGGTAAACATTGCTGATACGGTAATGCTTGGATATGTAAGCCAGACTGCCATGTCGGCTTCATCCCTTGCGAATCAGTATACTTTCATTCTTTTCTGTTTATATTATGGTATGGCCACGGGTGCTTCAGTTTTATGTGCACAGTACTGGGGAAAAGGTGATAAAAAGACAGTAGAAAGAATTCTCGGCCTGGCGGAACGAATCTCACTGATCGTTTCTCTCGTGTTTTTCGTGATTTCTTTTTCTATGCCAACTACGATCATGAAGATCTTTACAAGCAGTCCGGATACGATTGCTGCCGGCAGTGAATACTTAAAGGTAATTTCGTTTTCATTTATGTTCATGGGATTCTCTCAGGTTTTTATGAGCGCCCTTCGAAGTATCGGAAAAATAATGCTGCCTTCTGTCACGTACATTGTTTCGCTTTGTGTCAATGTAATTTGTAATGCCACCTTTATTTTTGGTCTGTTTGGACTTCCAAAGCTCGGTGTTACCGGTGTGGCTCTTGGTACTGTCATTGCCAGAATTACAGAAGTACTGATCTGCCTCATTTACTCATTAAGAAGTTCCGATGTCAGATTCCGCATAAAATATTTCTTTGCAAAATCAGGTATTCTTTTTCAGGACTTTATGAAAATTGCGACCCCGGCTGTAATAAATGATGTTGTCTGGAGTTTTGCCAGCTCAGCATTCGCAGCAATACTCGGCCATATTGGTGATGATATGGTTGCCGCAAATGCAGTTGCTGTTATGGTGGTAAATATTGGTGCGATCGCCTGTCGTGGTTTTGCCAATGCGACTACTATCATTGTCAGTCAGGAACTGGGTAAAGACAATATTGATGCAGCAAGAGAATATGGAAAGCGCATGCTCAGAATAACAATGGTTGTAAGTCTGGTCGGATGTGTCATTATTCTGGCACTTCGGCCTCTGATACTGGATTTCTATCGGGATAAACTGACAGAGACGGCCATTTATTATCTTGGCATTTTTATAATCATGACAACCTGGCGTCTTGTGGGAGAAGGCATCAATACCTGTCTTATATGCGGCTGTTTCAGAGGTGGTGGTGATTCCAGATTTGGAATGATCATAGATTCCATCTTTATGTGGCTTGTTGCAGTTCCACTCACCTTCCTTGCAGCATATGTCTTAAAACTGCCGCCTGTCTGGGTATACTTTGTAATGACTCTGGATGAGTTCGAAAAAATGCCCGTGGTCTTCATCCACTATATCAGAGGTAAGTGGCTCACAAACATTACCAGAGATTTTGATTGAAAAACACCTTCAGGCTATAATAAAATAGCTTGAAGGTATTTTTGCTTTATAGGAAATTACTCCGTAATGTTCCAATAAAGCAAAAATGCTCCGCGAGGATGTGACCAGATGCAAGAGGAATATGTCTGCTAAAGCAGACTGCATCTGGCACGCAAAGCGTAACAAGTCCCTCAAAGATTGAGGGATGCAGGGAGTTTGAAGCGGACTTGTCCGCTTTGTTCTTTACAAATGCCAGTTTCAATGATTTAATGAAAAGAACATATGCATTAACCAGAGGTGCGAAACATGACTATCAGAAAAGCTGAAGAAAAAGATATTACAAGAATTATTGAGTTACTGGGGCAGGTGTTGCAAATCCATGCGGACATAAGACCAGATATTTTTATTCCCGGTACAACAAAATATACAGTAGAAGAATTAACAGAGCTTTTAAAAAATAAAGAAAAACCGGTATATGTTGCTGTGAACGAGGCTGATGTTTGTGTAGGATATGCCTTTTGTCAATTGCGGAAACAGCCTTTCTCAAATAATATGGTGCAGTTTAAAACGCTGTTTATAGATGATCTTTGCGTTGACCGGCAGGCACGAGGTCAGCATATCGGCGAAAGTTTGTTTGAGTATGTAAAAGAAGAAGCCAGAAAAATGAACTGCTATGAAGTGACATTAAATGTATGGTCAGGAAATACTTCCGCAGAAAAATTCTATGAAAAAATGGGAATGAAAACAAAAGAGAGGCAGATGGAATACATTCTGGAAAATTTACGAAAAAACATTTAAAAGATTTGAATAAGAACATACACGAGATATAAAAGGAGGCCGGATAACAGATGATTCGTCTTCAGGATATTGCCGAAATGGCTGGTGTCAGCCGTACCACCGTATCAAATGTCATAAATGGAAATACCAAAAGAGTTTCCCAGAAAACGATTGATAAGATCACAGCGATTCTTAAAGAACAGAATTATGTTCCACATATGGGATCAGTGATGCTTTCCGGTCATGGTTCCAGAATTATAGGAGTAGTGCTGGGGTTTACTTATGCTCATGGCATGCAGTCCCTTCAGGATCCGTTTGTGGGAGAACTTATTGGAAACATCCGTATGGAAACGGAAGAAAAAGGATATTATGTTATGCTCATCGGTGGTGAAGACATTCAGAATGTAGTAGACATTGCTTCAAAATGGAATGTTGAGGGACTGATCATCCTTGGGTATAATGAAGAAAGATATCGCAGTCTTTCACGTAAGCTGAATAAGAAAATGATTATGATCGATGCTTACCCTGAAGGTGCATATACCTTTCAGAATGTCGGTGTAGATGATTACTCCGGAGGATACCAGATAGGAGAATATCTCTATTCCTGCGGGTACAAAAAGGCTTTGTTTATTGCAGAAACGGATAGAGACAGTGATTATTATCGATGGATGGGCTTCAAGCAGGCGATGGAAAAGAAGGGGGGATTCTGCAGTCGTTCCCGATACATTGTTGTTCCGGGCGAGAAGAAATACCGTCTCAGGAAATACGAAGAACTTTTACCGCATTTTCTTGAAGCTAAAGCACTGGCTTTTTCGTCAGACTATGATGCAATTGAAGCAATGAACTTCTTCTCTGATAAGGGAATCAGGGTTCCGGATCAGATTTCCATCACAGGTTACGATGACAGCATGTATGCGAGTATGGTCCGTCCAAAACTGACGACAGTTCATCAGAATGTCCAGCAAAAAGCACATATGGCACTGAAACGTCTGATGCAGCTGATTCAGGGAGAAGAATTGAAGGAATTAAATATAAAAAGTCCGGTTTATCTGGTAAAGAGGGATTCTGTCAGAGAATGACAGAGTCCTTATTTTTTTGTCTAATATGCATAAAAATAAAATTAAAACTTTGGTTAGATTTTGAGTTTCGCGAGAAACCTGTTGATTTTACTGAGATACAGGGTTTATGATAAAGTCACCGAAAGGGAACAGGACAGACGTGTCCGGTGTGGCATTTCCCAAATCAATGGTGCTGTACAGCTTTCATACTTCTAAAAACATCATGGAGGAAAGAAAAGATGAAAAATAAAAAAATTGTCAGTTTGTTACTGGTTGGTGCTTTAATGGCAGGTATGTTTACAGTAACCGGATGTGGCGGATCATCCGACGGAAAATCTTCTGCAAAGGGTGGAAAAACAGAGCTGGAACTGTTTTCCAGTAAAGCAGAAAACAAAGATGTTCTTCAGAAGCTTGTAGATAAATTTAACGAATCACATGAAGACGTGACGATCAAGATCACAGCACCGGCAGATGCAGGAACAGTATTAAAGACCAGAATGGCAAAGAATGACATGCCTGATATTGTAATGATGGGTGGAGATAACAACTATACAGAAGTAGAGAGCGCAGGAATGCTGGTTGATTTAAGTGACCAGGATTATATCTCCAATATTCAGGATTCTTACATGCAGATGGTTTACGATGTAAACAAAGATAAAGAAGAAAAAGCATATGGTGTTCCATATGCGACAAATGCATCTGGTGTCATCTATAACGTAGATAAATTTGAAGAACTCGGACTTGAAATTCCAAAGACATGGGATGAGTTTATTGATGTACTTGACCAGATTAAAGATGCAGGAGAGCAGCCGCTTCTTATGACTTACAAAGATGCATGGACAAGCCTCTGCCCATGGAACAGCATGGCACCTGATCTTCAGCCGGATGGATTTACAGATGACCGTAAAGAAGGCAAAACAACATTTGCAGGAACTCACGAAGAAATCGTAGAAAAATACCTGACACTCCTTGACTATGCACAGGATGACTTCATGGGCCTGACCTATGATGATGGAAACAAAGCATTTGCAAATGGTGATGCAGTTATGATTATCAATGGAAACTGGGCAATCAACCAGTACAAAAACGCTAACGCAGACATTAATGTAAATATGTTCGCACTTCCGGCATCCGATGATGAATCCAAAAACTATGTAACATCAGGTGTTGACGTACTTATCGGTGTATGCAAAGACAGCGCGAATGAAGAAATGGCAAAAGAGTTCGTTTCCTTTATGATGGAGACGGAAAATGCACAGACCTATATTGATGACCAGTTTGCATTCTCTGCTATTAAGGGTGTAGAGCAGAATAATGAAACAGTTGCCGGTGTTAAAGAAGATATTGCCAACGGCAAAGTTGCGAATTTCCCGGATCACTACTATCCATCAGGATTTGATCTTTCCGCACTTATTTCTGAAATGTGCTTGAACTATTCAAATGGAATGGACAATCAGGAAAACATGGACCAGTTCCTGAAACAGTGCGATGAAAAGTACGATATTGCTAATGTAGATTAAGTGAGGAGATGATCCCATGAAAAATAAAACAGCCCGAAAAAAACCTGCTGTTAATAAAATTTACTACATTTATGTAGGAATCCTTGCGGTATTATTTTTTATCTTCCATACAATTCCGTTCCTGCGAGGTGTTTTGTACAGCTTTACAGACTGGAAAGGTTATGGAGACTGGAACTTTGTAGGTCTGCGCAACTACCTGCATATGTTCACTGATGTAGATACAGGAAATGCATATCTGTTCACGTTTAAATTTGCAGTGATTGCAACAGTCCTTGTAAATGTGATCAGTCTGATTCTTGCGTGTGCATTGAATTCAAAGATCAAATTCAAAAACACGATCAAAGCTTTTTATTTTCTGCCATATATGCTTGGAAGCCTGATCGTCGGATTCATTTTCAACTATATTTTTGCAAACCTGATCCCACAGCTCGGAAAGAGCCTTGGGATCCAGGCATTAAGCGTAAATATACTTGGTACTGATCATGCAATATGGGGAATCATTGCTGTCGCAGTGTGGACAGGATGTGCGTTCAATACTTTGATCTATATTGCAGGTCTTCAGTCCATTGACACAGATGTATATGAGGCTGCAGCCCTTGATGGAGCGACAGGGTTCCGCAAATTTACAAAGATTACTTTTCCTCTTCTGGCACCATCATTTACCATTAATATGGTACTCTCTGCAAAGGGATACCTGATGGTTTACGATCAGATCATGGCAATGACAGAAGGCGGACCGGGAACCAGCACAACTTCTATCGCAGTACTCATCTACAAAAAAGGATTTGGCGGCGGTCAGTTCTCCTATCAGTCAGCAAACGCAGTCATGCTGTTTATTGTAGTAGTACTGATTTCTGTGTTCCAGTTACGTGTGCTTGAGAAGAGGGAGGAGAAATTAGGATGAAAAGTCAGACAGTAAGAATAAAAGAACGTTGTAACTGGCCTGTGACTATTCTTCTGATCGCGGGAATCGTGCTGATCATTCTTTTGCCTCTGTATATGGCACTGATGATCGCAATCAAAGATCCTTCAGACATGAATAATATTCTGGCACTTCCAACAAAACTCAGACTTCAGAATTTTGTCGATGCCTGGAATATGACAAATTTTCCGAGAAAATTTTTTAATACTGCTTTTATTACGGTAATCAATCTGGGATTTACTCTGGTTACAAACTCGTTCGCTGCATATGCGATCACAAGAAACAGAAAGAAGAGTAAATTCTTCTCAATCTTGTATTATTATTTTATCAGTGCAATGTTTATACCGTTCCAGGTAATTATGCTTCCATTGGTTGTACAGGCCAATACATTCCATCTGGACAATATTTATGGAATCACATTCCTGTATATTATCTTTGGACTTCCAATGAATACATTCCTTTATACAGGCGCTATTAAGGCTATTCCGGAAGCATTAGATGAGGCTGCAATGATCGACGGTGCGAACCCGATCCAGATATTCAGTCGAGTAATTTTCCCGGTATTAAAACCTACCACAGCAACAGTGGCAATCCTTTCATTTATGTGGACATGGAATGACTTTACCATGCCACTGGTATTGTTAAGTGATGAGAGTCAGCAGACTTTACAGCTTGCACAGTATGTATTCAAAAAACAGTTTTCAGTAGATTATAATCTGGCGTTCGCGTCTTACTTGCTGGTACTTATTCCTGTACTGCTTGTATATCTTTTCTGTCAGAAATGGATTATGAATGGTGTTGTTGCCGGAGCAGTCAAGTAAAGAGTGTAGATTACGGGAGCTGTGCTGCCGCGGAGTGATTCGCAGGTATCTGTGAATAAAGAATTATTAACAGGAGATTAATAACATGGAGAAAAAATGGTGGAAAGAAAGTGTGGTATATCAGATATATCCAAAAAGTTTTAAAGACAGCAACGGAGATGGCGTAGGGGATATCAGAGGAATCATACAGAAACTTGATTATCTCAAAGAGCTTGGTGTAAATGTGTTATGGATATCTCCGATGCTGGAATCTCCTCAGGATGATAATGGTTACGATATTTCTGATTACCGCAGGATTTATAAAGAATATGGAACTATGGATGATTACGAAGAACTTCTGTCAGAAGCTCATAAAAGAGATATCAGAATACTGATGGATCTCGTAGTCAACCACACATCGGATGAACATAACTGGTTTGTTGAAAGCCGAAAGTCAAAAGATAATCCATATCGTGATTATTATATTTGGAAAGATCCTGTAAACGGAAAAGAACCTAATAACTGGGGTGGGGTATTTGGAGGTTCTGCGTGGGAATATGATCCGCAGACGCAGATGTATTATATGCACCTGTTTTCCAAAAAGCAGCCGGATCTTAACTGGGAAAACGAAAAAGTACGCCAGGAAGTTTATGATATGATGAAATTCTGGTGCGATAAGGGAATCGATGGTTTCCGCATGGATGTGATCAGTATGATCTCAAAAGACCAGTCATTCCCGGATGGAGAAATGAACAACAGCCTTTATGGTGATTTTGGACCATACTGCGTACATGGCCCAAGAATTCATGAGTTCCTTCAGGAAATGAACAGAGAAGTTCTTTCAAAATACGATATCATGACAGTTGGTGAAACCTCAGGAGTAACAATTGAAGAGGCACAGAAATATGCAGGTGAATCCAGAAATGAACTGAATATGGTATTCCAGTTTGAACATGTTGAGAACGGAAGCGGTGATTATGGAAAGTGGACAACTGAAAAATATGATTTCAAAGAGTTCAAACGTATCATGCTCAAATGGCAGGAAGAACTTCAGGGTAAAGCATGGAACAGCCTGTTTCTTGGAAATCATGACCAGCCGAGAAGTGTCAGCCGATTTGGAAATGACAATCCGGCATACAGAGAAACTTCTGCAAAAATGCTTGCAACCTGCCTTCATATGATGCAGGGAACACCATATGTATATCAGGGCGAAGAGCTTGGCATGACAAATGTTTACTTTGATAAACTGGAAGATTATCGTGATATTGAGAGCATCAATTTCTTTACAGAATTTACGGAATCAGGTCTTATGACTCCGGAATATATGATGAAATGTCTGATGCTGAGAAGCCGTGATAATGCCCGGACTCCAATGCAGTGGGATGATTCAGCACAGGCCGGATTTACAGATGGTGCTCCATGGATCAAAGTGAATACGAACTACAAAGAAATCAATGCGGCACAGCAGCTTGAAGATCCGAACTCTATTTTCCATTATTATCAGAAACTGATTCGTCTGCGTAAAGAAAAAGACATTATTGTTTACGGCGGATTTGAGACCCTTTACCGTGACGACGAGCAGATTTTGGCATATATAAGAAGACAGGCTCAGGAAAAACTTCTGACAGTCTGCAATTTCAGTGACAAAAATGCAGAGATGGAGATTCCGGAAGAATTCAAAGGAGCAGAATGTCTGATCACAAATCTTGACAGAACTGTATTTGAAGGCAAAATTGTTTTGAAACCATATGAAGCATTTGTACTATATAAAAAATAAGAGGTAACACAGAGATGATCAGAAAATACAGATATGGAACTCCGTTTGACACGGAGGCACTGACCGAAAAAATCGAAACAACTGAGAGCGCTTTTCCATATGGAGAGATCAGCCAGAATGATGGATTTGCATTTACCTATATTATGGACGAAGATGACATTGTCTATGGCCTGGGCGAATCCAACCGTGGAATCAACAAGAGGGGTTACTGTTATATCAGCAACTGCACAGATGATGCAATTCATACAGAGGACAAACGTTCTCTGTATGGAGCTCACAATTTTATTGTCGTGAGCGGCAAGACTACTTTTGGCCTGTTTTTTGACTATCCGTCAAAGCTGACCTTTGACATCGGATATACCAGAATGGACACTCTCAAAGTATCCTGCGAAAATGCAGATCTGGATATTTATGTGATTGAAGGTGAGAATGCTTACGATATCGTAAAACAGTTCCGCCATGTGATCGGACGCAGCTACATTCCGCCAAAGTTTGCCTTTGGTTTTGGACAGAGCCGTTGGGGTTATACAACAAAAGAAGATTTCCGTGCGGTGGCAAAAGGATATCGTGAGAATCATATCCCGATCGACATGATCTACATGGATATTGACTATATGCAGGATTTTAAGGACTTCACAGTTAATGAGAAAAACTTCCCTGATTTCCCTGAATTTGTAAAGGAAATGAAAGACCAGGAGCTTCGCCTGATCCCGATCATTGATGCAGGTGTCAAGGTGGAAAAAGGCTACGAGATCTATGAAGAAGGTGTAAAAAACAACTACTTCTGTAAAAGAGAAGACGGCAGTGATTTTGTTGCAGCTGTGTGGCCGGGAGATACGCACTTTCCGGATATGCTGAATCCGGAAGCCCGTAAATGGTTCGGGGATAAATATCGTTTTCTGATCGATCAGGGAATCGAAGGATTCTGGAATGACATGAACGAGCCTGCAATTTTTTATTCTTCAGAAGGACTTGCAGAGGCAAAAGAACTTGCCGGAGAATTTGCAAAAGACACAGAAGGTAAGATCCATCCGTGGACTATGCAGGCAAAGATGATAAACATTGCCAACAGTCCGGAAGATTACAGAAGATTTTATCACAATGTTGATGGTAAGAAAATCCGCCACGACAAAGTACATAATCTTTTTGGTTACAATATGACAAGAGCAGCAGGAGAAGCATTTGAGCGCATTGATCCGGAAAAACGTTTCCTAATGTTCTCCAGATCTTCTTACATCGGAATGCACCGCTATGGTGGAATCTGGATGGGAGATAATAAATCCTGGTGGTCACACATTCTTTTAAATCTGAAGATGCTCCCATCTCTGAATATGTGCGGCTTTATGTACACAGGTGCGGACCTTGGCGGATTTGGTGATGACACGACCAGAGATCTGCTGCTTCGTTTCCTTGCACTCGGTGTGTTTACACCTCTGATGCGCGATCATGCGGCAGAAGGAACAAGAGAACAGGAATGTTACCAGTTCGAAAACATCGAAGATTTCCGCAGTGTCATTAACACCAGATATCGCCTTGTACCATATCTCTACAGTGAATATATGAAAGCTGCACTGAATGACGATATGTACTTTAAGCCACTTGGATTTGTTTATCCAGATGATAAGATGGCAATCCGTGTTGAAGACCAATTGATGCTTGGCAACGAGATCATGATCGCACCGGTTTATGAGCAGAACGCAAGAGGCCGTTACGTTTATCTGCCGGAAGAAATGAAATTCATCAAGTTCATGCCGGATGGAACCATTTTCGAAGAAGTCCTTGCAAAAGGAGTTCATTATGTGGATGTTGCCCTCAATGAAGTACCACTTTTCATTCGAAGCGGCAAATGCATTCCGGTTGCAGAAGCAGCTGAGTGCGTAAAGGATATTGATACAGACAGGCTTAAGATGCTTGGATATGAAGGCAGCAGCTATACTCTGTACGAAGATGACGGAATCCATAAAGATTATGATAAGAAAGAAAATTATAGGGTTCTGACGAAATAAGGTAATAATGAAATTGAATATGTCTGGATGAATTTAAGGCTGACAGTCGTGTGAGGGGACTGTCAGCCTTAATCTTTATTGTAAAGTACTGTTTGTTTGAGTATAATTTAACTAAATAAACTGTGGAGAGTGTAGAAATGCGGGTAAGCGACTTTTTCAACTGACAAAATTACTGCCCCCAGATGCCTGTGCTGAATTTTTAATTTCCCTGAATCTTCCCAGCCAGGTAAAGCAGCACCGCATTCTGGAATTTTCTCGGATTCAGTGAACATTTCTTCTGAATCGCATTCAATTTATATTGTAATGTATTTTTATGGAGAAAGAGTCGTTCGCTTGTGGCGGTAAGAGACATTTCTTCGGAAAAATAAACTTCAAGCAGGTGCAGTTCCTGTTCATTGAGCGGGGCGATTGTCTTGGCTAAATATTCTTTCTGATTTTCCGGTGTGATCGTAGAAAGAATTAGTTCAAGTGTCAGATCGTCGAAAACAACATAGTGCTCAGACGAAATTGTAAGGCTGTGCAAAGCAGTCTCAGCAGATTGATAGGAGATGTGGAGCTGGAAGAGTGATGTCGGTTTTCCAACTGCAATATTCAAAATATCAAAATGTTCTTTTGCAAAGAGTTTAAAAATATAATTCTGCTTTTCAAATTCATTTTCTTCAATCAAAGCAATAAAATCACCCGGATAATTAAATGTGTGAAGGCAGACATGTGCCTGTGCAAACATTTGTTGAATTTTCTGCTCTAAAATAGAGCGGTTTGTAATTGTATTTTGTTTGTTTATGCGAATAAAAACAATTCTTTTCTTTGTGTTGAGATCAATCTTAAATTCATGCAGGCAAGAGGTGAGGTATTCCTGATTGTCGGTTTCATTTCTGACCAAAGACTGAATGACAAAATGCTTTTTATCAGCTTGTCTGCGGCTGTATTGATTCAGTTCCTGCTCGCGAATCAGAAGATTGGTGATACGTTCTGCGAGATAGGCATAACTGCGGACTTTATCAGGTGCGCCGGTAATTCCGATGACAGCAAGCAGATATTCATTATGATAAAGTGGAAGATTGATTCCTTGCTTTGTGCCGGAAAAATTGTTGTCTTCTGTTACTTCCAGCACAGAACCGGAATCAGCGGCCTGTTGTCCAATCTCGTGAAAGGTTCCGACACGGGATGAATCTGTGCTGGCGAGAATAATGCCGGATGGAGCAATAAAGTTGATGTCATGATCACAGACATCTTTGATCGTATTTACGATTTGTTCTGCGAGTTCGCGGTCAATTTTAGTTATCATAAATTTTTGTTATATCCTTTCTTTCGACATGACGGATTACAATAGGGGATGAGTTTGAAGATAAATTCTTTTCTGTAATTTTACTATAAAATGTTATACATAACAAATAATAATAGAATAAATTTAAAATAATGTTATGTGTAACATGTTTGTGAAACAGGAAATTTGATATCCTAATATTAATAAAACACGGAACAGACATGGAAAGGAGTTTATTATGAAAATAATAACAGCAATTGATTCCTTTAAAGGAAGTATGACTTCTATGGAAGCAGGACAGGCAGCAGCAGAGGGAATCCTCAGAGTGGATGCGGATGCAGAAGTGATCGTAAGACCGTTAGCCGACGGAGGGGAAGGTACAGTAGAGGCTCTTGTATCCGGAATGAACGGAACATTACAGAAAGTACAGGTGACAGGACCGCTCGGTGAGCCGGTGATCTGTGAATACGGTATTATTGAAAGCACGAAAACAGCTGTGATCGAGATGGCGGGGGCCGCAGGAATTACATTGGTTTCTGATGAAGAGAGAAATCCGTTGAATACGACAACATACGGCGTGGGAGAAGTGATCCGTGATGCGATTGACAAGGGATGCAGACGTTTTCTTGTCGGAATCGGAGGAAGTGCAACAAATGACGGGGGAGTCGGGATGCTGCAGGCATTAGGTTATGGTTTCCTTGACAAAGACGGAAATCAGGTTCCATTTGGCGCAAAGGGATTGAAAGTTCTGGAGAAAATCACAGATACTTATGTGCTTCCGGAATTAAAAGAATGCAAGTTTAAGATTGCGTGTGACGTGACAAATGCTCTTTGTGGAGAGCAGGGATGCAGTGAAGTATTTGGTCCTCAGAAAGGTGCAACACCGGAAATGATCCGCCAGATGGATCAGTGGCTTGGATATTATGCAGCATTGGCGAAAGAAAAATTCCCAAAGGCAGATGCAAAGCAGGAAGGAACAGGAGCAGCAGGAGGACTTGGATTCGCGTTTCTTACATTTACAGATGCTGTTCTGGAATCAGGAATTAAAATCGTGCTGGAAGAGACACAGCTAGAAGAGTATGTGAAGGATGCAGACCTTGTCATCACAGGGGAAGGTCGGATGGATGGTCAGACAGCAATGGGAAAAGCTCCGGTTGGAGTGGCTGCACTTGCAAAGAAATACTGCAAGCCGGTACTTGCATTTGCAGGTGCAGTCGAAAGAGATGCCAGAAAATGTAATGAACATGGTATTGATGCATTTTTCCCTATCCTGCGAGGTGTAGTTACGCTGGAAGAGGCAATGAAGAATGAAAATGCAAAGAGAAACCTGGCAGATACTGCGGAACAGGTGTACAGAACATTTACAATTCTTTGACCATACAATATTGTTTTAACTGAAAATGAGGTTTCAGATGGCAGCGGAAGGAACAAGTTTGGCAGATATTACAAGGGAATTGAACAGACAGGCGATTGCTGCTTGTGATGAGCAAGTAGCGAAGCGGATTGCGAATGTCCACTGTTATGACATATACGAATGTGAATGGATATCTGATTCCCAATCTCACCGATAAATCCGGTGAGCAGATGGAGCAACTTGGCAAGTATGGTTTTCTTCGAAGAGATTATCCTGAAAGAATTGATTTATGTAGTAAGAAACAAACAAGTCATGGTGGATAGTGATCTGGCAATGCTTTATCAAGTAGAAACAAAGGCTTTAAATCGTGCAGTAAAAAGAAATATAAAACGATTTCCAGAAGATTTTTGTTTTCAGCTTACAACAGAAGAAGCAGAATCTTTGAAGTGCCAATCTGGCACCTCAAAAATACAAGAGTCAGAAAAAAGGATGGACGAGGCGGCAGACGTACATTACCGTATGTATTTACTGAGCAAGGAATATCTATGTTGGCCAGTGTATTACATAGCGATGTGGCAATCAATGTAAGCATAGGTATTATGCGTGCATTTGTTGAAATGAGACGTTTTATAGCCAATAATGCACTTCTATTTGAGAGGATTAGTAATGTTGAATTAAAACAACTGGAGTATCAGAAAAAGACAGATGAAAAGCTAGAGCAGATTTTTGAATATATATCAGATCATGAGGAATCTAATCAAAAGATATTTTTTGATGGTCAGATATATGATGCATTCAGTTTACTGACAGGACTGATTCAGAAAGCAGAAGCGGAAATTATTCTGGTGGATGGATATGTAGATGTAGGAACATTGAATATTTTGTCAAAAAAGAAAGAAAATGTAGCGGTGACAATTTATACATTGCAACGGACAAAATTATCTCAAACAGATGTAGATAATTTTAATGCACAGTATCCTTAATGTGATTGCTGTTCGCTCCGTTCACAGCAACTTGGTCAAAATCCATTCCACTTGCTGTAAACTGTCAGGAATGCTATATTATAGAAA
>OLNC01001309.1_pt1 | contig 14548 bp, 9 predicted proteins | sample 1672011 | NCBI WGS metagenome assembly OLNC01 (sample SAMEA3136636, study PRJEB25190) | human gut metagenome | biome: human gut; feature: human-associated habitat; material: faeces | place: Austria | collected 2013 | reverse complement strand
CGGCTCCGACAGAAGAGCCTACACCCACTCCGGCTCCGACAGAAGAGCCTACACCTACTCCGGCTCCGACAGAAGAGCCTACACCTACACCGGCTCCGACAGAAGAGCCTACACCTACACCGGCTCCGACAGAAGAACCTACACCTACACCGGCTCCGACAGAAGAGTCTACACCTACACCGGCTCCAAATCCGAACCCGAACCCGGCAACACCTACTCCGGCGCCGGTAGCTCCGGTCATTCCGGCTACGGTTGCAACACCCACCCCGACACCGACTGCCACACCTTCCGCAACGCCGAGCGATAACGGCGGAAAAGGCGATGGCAATAATGACGGCGAAATAGGCGAAACGATTAACGATAACGATACACCGCTTGCAAACGGTGAAGACATCGCAGACAACGCAACGCCGCTCGCAGGTCTCGGCACGGGCGCTTGGGCACTCATCAACCTGATCCTCACCATCGTGACGACCCTCCTTTCCATCCTCCTTCTCATCGGCTATATCGGCAAGAAAAAGAAGGCGTTGGAAGACGAAGACGGCAACGTGGTTCTCGATGAGAACGGCAAAGAGGTTATGGAGTACGAAAAGAACAAGAAGGGCCTTTGGAGACTCATCAGCATCATCCCGGCTCTGATTGCCATCATCGTCTTCATCTTCACCGAAGACATGACCCTGCCGATGATCTTCGTCGACAAGTGGACAATCCTCCATGTTGTAATCGCGCTGGTACAGGTCGTTGTTATGGTCCTCTGCAAAAAGAAGAAGGACGAAAACGACGAAGACGAGAACGCAGCAAACGCGTGATGGAACAAAAGCATAAGGCGTAAGCCAAAGTAAGACGGGATGTCCCCCAAAAAGGGACATCCCGTTTCTTAGGCGCGTTGTGTTTTCCACAGAGTTTTTTTGTATTGTGGAAGAATCAGCTGCACGTGCATAGACCGCACGGCAAGCTTTGCGCAAAAGAATACCGCACAAGGTGAGTTTACCCTGTGCGGTATCTCTTTTTATAGCGGTTTAGTTTTCAAATTTCGCATCTGCAAGGTACAGATAACCGACGGCACGCAGCGAGGCGAACGCGCCCTCCACTTCAATGCGAACGGTGGAAGCGCCGGAAATACTCAGGCTCAGCGCGCTTGCGGGGCTGTTCACCGTGAGCGAGGAAACTTCATATTGCAAATGGTCGTCCACATAAATGCGAACCGTGCCGATGAAATCGTCGGAGGTATCGCCCTCCACGACCCATGTTCCCGTCAGGCGCTTATATTGTCCGTTCGGGGCGTATTCGGTGTAGACGGTTTTTGCGATGACAGGGTACAGCGAGAAGTTAAGGCCGTTGCTGTACGCATTGCCGTTTACGTCATAGGCTGTCCAGTTCTGGCTGCAATCTTCGCCGCCGCTTGGGGAAAGATCTGTCAGCGAAACGGGGTAAAGCGCCCTGTATTCTTCAATCTTAGCCGCAATATCGCTGTCGCCGGAGAGGATGTCGTCGGCGTTTTGCAGCGTTTCCACCGCGTCAGAATAGCGGCTTTCACCGGCCTGCTTTGCGGCAGCATCGAGAATTTTTTGCTTATACTGGTTTTTGTAGGTGGCAATCTGCGCGTCGATGCGCTTGTCGCTGCGTGTGGCGCCCTGCAGCACGTTAACAGCGCCGGGCAAGTCGCCGTCGTCCGCGAGCGTTTTGGCGGTGCTGAGCAGCGTTTCCACGTAGTTATTGAGCTCTGCGTCCTTAATCTCTTCCAGCTTAGCCTGGATGTCTTTATCATCGCCGAGGATATCGACGCTGTTCATCAAAATGGCTTCGGCACCGAGGAAATCTTTCTCGTCCGCGCGGCTCTGCGCATCGCTTAACACTTTTTCTTTGTATGCGGTGCGGATGTTTTGAATTTGCGTCTGCGCGTCGTCGTGGTTCACATCGGCGTGAATGACCTTCTGATATTCCGTAATGGCGCGGCCGTCTTCGCCCTGTGCCTGCAGGCTTTTGCCGTTTTTGTAGGCCTCTTTGGAGTCTTTCAGCGATTGAATGCCGTTGAGCTGATCGTCGAGACCGATGTTCGGGAACAGCTTTTGCAGGCGGTCGAGCAGTTCATAGGAGCTGTCGTAGTTCGCTTCGCTTTTATTGTAGCGGTCGATGACCGTCTGGGCATATTCCTGCATTTGGTCGGAGACCGAAGCGAGTTCGTCCTTTGAAAGCGTGGGAAGTACCTGCGCCGCAGCGGAATAATCGTAAGCGTCAAGCGCGCGGGTGAGCTTTTGCATGGGTGCATTGTACCACCAGAAAATGCCGCCGATTGTAGCGCCGATGGCGATGAGAATGGGAAGCACGATGAAAAGCCATTTAAAAGAACGCTTTTTCTTCGGCTTTTCGTCGTATTCCTCGTAGGCGTAGCCGTCGTTATACGTATATTCTATGGGTTGCACGCGCGGCTCCGGCCCTGAAATTTCCTCCGGGGTTGGGGAGACGGTGAATGTACCCTCGTGCTCCATGCCTTCGGGTTTGTCGCCGAGCGCATCGCCGGAGGAAATATCCTCCGTGAAGTCCGTCGGGGAATGGCTGTAAATATCTTCGTCGTCCGGACTGTTTGAAGGGGTATCTTCAGCTTCGGGTGTCGGTTCCGCTTCGGAGAGGCTCTCTGTCGAATTTGAGGAGATGTCTTCCACGGCAGGCTCCGTGGGCGTTTCCGGCGCGGGGGCAGATTCCGGCTCCGGTTCTTTTGCGGGCGGTGCAGTCGCTTCCGGCGGGCGCACAACGGGGTTGCCGCAGAGCGTGCATTTTTTCGCGCCCTCCGGCAAGGTGGCGCCGCAGTATATACAAAACATAAGTGACCTCCTAATGTTTGTGGTCCCGCAGGGAAAATCTGCGGTGTTTTCCATAGCATACAATATTCCGGGAAATCTGTCAAATGTTTAGAAAAAATGTGGGAGATAAAGCAAAGAGAGGGAACGAAGCGTTCCCTCTCTTATCCCCAAAAGTGCCGCTAATCGGCTATTTTAGTCTCCCAAACATGTTTCTGTTCCGGCGAAACGGTCTTCAGCGCGGCGAGCGAATACGGTATCCCCAGCGCGTCCCATTTCGTTTTGCCGATGTCATGGTATGCCATGATCTCGGCCTTTTCAATACAGGTATATTGATGCTTGAGCGCACAAATCGCCTCAAAGTGCGCGTCCGTGTCGTTCACGCCCGGAATGACCGGGCAGCGCAACCACACATGCGCATGCGCGTCCTCAAGGGCTGCCAGGGACTCGAGGATCGGCGCAAGCGGCGCGCTTGCCCATTTTTTGAGGGCATCGGGGTCGCTGTGCTTAAAATCGAACAGAAAAAGATCGGTGAGCGGTATCAGTTCTTTTAAATGTGCGGCAGAGATCAACCCGTTTGTCTCCAGCGCGGTGTGGTACCCTTTTTCGCGGCAGGCTGTAAGCAGCTTTTTCAGGAGTTCAAAGTGCAAAGAAGCCTCGCCGCCCGAAAAGGTGACGCCGCCTTTTGACGAGCGGTAATATTTTGCGTCCTTGTCGATCTGCTTCATCACGGCTTCCACCGTCATTTCGCGCCCGGAAAGCTCCAGGACATCGTTCGGACATACTTCGGCACATTTGCCGCACGCCGCGCATTTTGCACGGTCAAAAACATGTGTGCCGTCTGCTTTTATTTCATGCGCTCCGTTCGGACATACCGCAGTGCATGCCCCGCAGCACGTGCATTTTTCGCGGCGAAACAAGAGCTCGGCATCGGTTGAAAAGCTTTCCGGATTGTGGCACCACGCACAGTGCATGTTGCACCCTTTGAAAAACACGGTGGTGCGAATGCCCGGCCCGTCATACACGCAAAAACGTTGAATATCAAAAATAAGATCCCGCATATCGGCCTCCGCTTACGCGCCGTAGGTCGTACGCTCAATAATCTCGCGCTGCACAATAGGATTCAGCGTGACGAATCTCGTGGAGAAGCCGCCGATACGCACGAGGAGGTTCTGGTAGTTTTCCGGGTGCACCATGGCGTTTTCAAGGTCATCCTTGCCGATGACGCACAGGTTCGTCTGCACGCCGTCGTTGTCGTAAAACGCCTTTAAAACGGCTTCTACTTTATCCATAGAGCCCTTGAAGAGCTCCTTTGTGAAGCGCACATTGTTGATAACACCCACGTGCTTTGTATTATCAAACTTCGACATGGAGTTAAGCAGCGCCGTAATGCCGCACTTATCTGCGCCGATGGAAGCGCCGTTGGCGTTTGCCATGGGGCTGCCGGCCTTTCTGCCACAGGCAGATGCCGCACAGAAGTTGCCCCATTCTGCGCTCATGGAGTTGTTGACGCTGACAATATTGTAGTGGTCAAGCCCCGCAGCTTTGCCCGCTGCCACGGTAAGGTCGGCAATATCGGTGAAAAGGCGCGTTGCGATGTCGTCAGCCGTGTCGTCGTCGTTGCCGTATTTCGGTGCGGAAAGGCACATGCGGCGAATATCGTCGTGCCCTTCAAAATCGTGATCCAGCACATCGATGAGCTCCGGCAAAGTGAGCTTCTTCTCGTCGTAAACGAGCGTTTTAATGGCCGTTAGGCTGTCTGCACAGCTGATGATGCCGAACATTTCGCTGGAAGCATTCAGGTAACGCACGCCGCCTTCAAACATAGCCTTGCCGCGCGCGATGCAGTCGTTCAAAAGCAGGCTGAGGTGCAAATACGGCGCGTTTTCGCCCGCAATTTTATAGTTGAGGTATTTGTGTACAGCAAAGCGGTCAATGGTCGGCTTGAGCTGTGCAAGCACGGCGTCATACAGCTTTTCAAAGGTATCAAACTGCGCCGGGTCGCCGGTCTTTTCACCGCAGGGAACGTTCTGGTAGAAATCAAGGCCGTTGTGCAGCGCAATTTCCAGCGCTTTCAGCACGTTGATGCCGTTGTTCGGTGTGCCTACGCTGTAACCGACCATGACATATTCGCCGCAGCCGAACGGCACATATTGCTCGGCTTCCTCATGCGAAACGCCAAAGACCTTTTCCACAGCCGGTACATTCGTCTCATCGGAGTAAATAATCGGGAACGTGGTGCCCTCCGCATTTACTTCCATCGCCTTGCGGAAAACGGTCTCGTCCATGTCGCTGTAATAGCGCAGGGTGAGCTGCGGCACAGTCTCGCGGAAGCGGCGGGAAGCTTCCATGATGACGATGGCGAGGCGGTCGGCTTCCTTCTGGTGCTTTCTGCCCACGCCGCCGATGATTACGCGGCAGTCATGGATCTTGTTAATCTCTTTAAAGTGCTTATAGAGATACAGCACGGTCTGCACGGCTTCTTCTTCCGTGATGCGCCCCACGTCGATATCCGCAGCGTAGAGCGGCCCAAGGTAATCGTCCATGCGGCTGTAATTCATAATGTCGCTGCTGACAGCGTAAATCCACATCAGCTGCACGCCCTCAAGGAACGTCTTCGGTGTGCTGTGCTGAATGTTTAAAAGTGCTTCGGCAAGCTTTGTAAAGCGCGTTTTGGCTTCTTCGGTCTCTGCCTTTTCGGCAAAATTCAATGCCTGCACGCGGTAACGCTCGCATGCGCCGCGCAGGCTTTCAATCCACAGCTTTAAAGCCGTGTAGAACGAAGACGCGCCGTTCACTTCCGCCGCGCGGTCGATCTCCTGATCGAGCCCGTCAAAGCCGAGACGAATGAGCTTTTCAAAATCAAGGTTTGTACCTGCCACGCGGCAGTCGCAGTTGCCCACGCCCGCACCGGGAAAAGCTTTCGGCGGCACATAGCCGTAGCGCTTCGAAAATTCCAATTCAACCTTGCGCGCGGTGTTTTCCTCGTGCCAATAGGCCTGCACAGCCTGCAAAGCGTAGTCCTCCGCAGCGGTGATCTCACCGTTTTGCTTACAAGCCATGTATGCGTTCAAAAATTCATGCTCGTTAAAGTAATACGTGTAAATGCCGCCGACCTGCGAGGAAAAGCCCACAAAGTCGTGCTCATAGCGGCCCGCGATGCCGTCGTTTTCATCCATCGGCACTAAGATATGACGGAGCTGAAAATCCATGCAGGCGGCTTCACGCAGGTAAATGTCGTTTGCGTTCTCTTTGTAAACGCGCGTGAATTCCAACGCATTGCGCAGTTTTTGAACATCGGTCTTGAACATACCGTTATCCTCCCCAATTTATATTTAAAATTTCTTGATTCCGTTTTTTTGACGCGTTATAATAGCAGAAGAAAGGGGGTGCCGAAATGAGCGACGTTGAGCTTCTGCATTTTTCCGAAGAAAATCTGCACACCGGTGAGGGTGCGCGCGTTCTGCACCAGTGCGGTGTGCCGGCGACATATAAAATTCACACGCATGATTTTTACGAGCTGTTTCTCGTCTCGCACGGCGGGGCCATCCACGCCGTGAATGGACGCTCGCAGCTGCTTTCCGAGGGCTCGTTCGTTTTGATGCGCCCGAGGGACGTGCACCGCTATGATTTTTTCAACAACGCGGATTTCGAGCTGCTCGATATCGGTATTCCGCGCACGGTGTTTGAGCGCTTGTGCGATTATTTGCAGCTTGACCGCGCCATATTCGATACGCCGGAGCTGCCGTTACATTGTGTGCTTTCCGGCCACACCTTAACGGATGTGCAGGAAAAGCTGTTGAACACGAACCGCTTTGCCGATAACGAAACGGCGTGCCGCTACATTTTAAGCCTGTTTCCGTATTTGGTGCAGCTGTTTCTTACGGCACCCGCGCCGGAAGCGATTTTGCCTGCGTGGTTTTCGGAGCTGCTTGAAAAAATGGAGCAGCGCGAAAACTACATCGCAGGTCTTTCGCGTCTTTTGGCACTTGCAAACATGTCGCAGGAGCACCTTACGCGGTCGTTTCGCCGCTACATCGGCATGACACCGACGGAGTACATCAACGGCAAGCGATTGTCTTTGGCGGCGCAGCTGCTTTTGCAGGGGGACATGCCCGTCATTGAAATCTGCGGTGCATGCGGCTTTAACAGCTTAAGCCGGTTTTACCGCTTATTTACGGAGCGCTACGGCTGTGCACCGAAGGCGTTCCGCACGCAGTTTGCGCATGCGCAGTCCGGGCAAGGTTCGCCTATATCTTTATCATAATCGTTTTGCCGTTTGATTTCCTCAAACGCATTGACTGAAACTTCCACTATATTGATATTCAAAAAATACCGCACAAAGTGCAAAACGCAGCTTTGTGCGGTATGGCAGAAAATAAAAAATGCAGCTCTCTCGAATAGAGAAGGCTGCATTTTTGTGCGTTAACCCACCGGCTGTTCCTCATCCGTAAACTGGCTGCGGTACAGCTCGGCGTAGAAGCCGTTTTTCGCAAGCAGAGATTCGTGGTCGCCCTGCTCTACGATGTTACCGTCGCGCATGACAAGGATAACATCAGATTCCTTGATGGTCGACAAGCGATGTGCGACGACGAACGAGGTGCGTCCGCGCATCAGCTTGGCAAACGCGCGCTGAATGCGCAGCTCGGTACGTGTATCGATGGAAGACGTCGCTTCGTCCAGAATCAGCATAGGAGGCAGCGTCAGCATGATGCGCGAGATGCACAAAAGCTGTTTCTGTCCGGCGGAAAGGCTGCCGCCGTCTTCGCCAATCTGCGTATAGTAGCCGTTCGGCAGCTGCTCAATAAAACTATGTGCGTGCGCGGCCTTTGCGGCGGCGATAACATCTTCTTCGGAAGCGTCCGGGCGGCCCATGCGGATGTTATCGAGCACAGTGCCGGTTTTCAGCCATGTTTCCTGCAGGACCATGCCGAAGTTACGGCGCAGTGCGCGGCGCGGGATAGTCTGCGTATTCGTGCCGTCCACGCTGATGCTGCCGCTGTCCGGGTCGTAGAAGCGCATGAGAAGATTGATCATCGTCGTTTTGCCGCAGCCCGTCGGGCCTACAATGGCGACGCGGCAGCCTGCCGGTACATCCAAGCTGAAATTGCGGATGAGCGGGCGGTCTTTTGTATAGGAGAAGCAAACGTTATCGAACGTGACCTGTCCTTTTGCGGTCTCGCTGTGCTCCGGCAGCAGTTCGGGGTCGGCAGGCATTTCTTCGCTGTCGAGGAATTCAAGCAGGCGGTCTGCGCAGGCGAGCGCGTTCTGAAGCTCGGTGATAACGCCGGAAATCTCGTTAAACGGCTTCGTGTACTGGTTTGCGTAGCTCAAAAAGCAGGAGAGCATACCAATGGTGAAGCCCTGTCCGGTCACGGCCAGAAAAGCGCCGATGAGCGCGACTGCCGCGTACACAACGGAGTTTACAAAGCGCGTGGCGGGGTTTGTAATGGAGGAGAAGAATGTCGCCTTTAATGTGTGGTGGCGCAGCTCTTCGTTGATGGTGTCGAATTTCTCCATGTTCTCGTCTTCGTGTCCGTATGCGCGCACGACCTTCTGGTTCGTGATCATCTCATTGATGAATGCCGTCTGGCGGCCGCGTGTTTCGGACTGTAAGCGGAACATGGCGAACGTTTTCTTTGCGATGAAGCGCGCCACCAAAATGGAAAGCGGCGTGACAAGCACCACGACAAGCGTTGTCCAAACATTGACGGAAAGCATGAAGCCGATGGTGCCGATGATCGTCACAACGCCGGTAAACAGCTGTGAGAAGCCCATCAAAAGGCCGTCTGCAAACTGGTCAACATCGGCAATGATGCGGGAAACGATGTCGCCGGTTTCGTGTGCGTCGAGGTAAGAAAACGGCAGACGGTGAATTTTTTTAAAGGCTGCCTCGCGCATATCGCGGATGGTGTTGTACGTGACCTTGTTGCCGCAGACATTCATCAGCCACTGGGCGAGCGCCGCGCAGCCGATGAGCACCGCGCAAGTGAAGAGCTTCGGCAGGATAACGGCAAAGTTGACCTGTTCCTTGCCGATGATGGCGTCGATGGCGTCGCCGACGAGCACCGGGATGTACAGCGAGCACAGCACGCTGACTACGGCAAGTGCAAGCAACAAAATGATGGTCGGCAGATACGGACGGATTTGCAAAAGAACACGTTTAATGGTACTGTTTTTGTTATTTATCTTGCTCATTTCGCAGCTGCCTCCTTTCCGCCAAACTGAGAGTCGTAGATCTCGCGGTACACGGAGCAGTTCTCAAGGAGCACATCGTGTGTGCCGCAGCCGACAAGCGCGCCGTTGTCTAAGACGAGAATCTTATCCGCGTGCCGCAGCGAAGATGTGCGCTGCGAGACGATGAACACCGTCGGCTTATTCGGCAGTGCGGAAAGCGCGCCGCGCAGTGCCTTTTCGGTCACATAGTCGAGCGCGGAAGCGGAGTCGTCCAGAATGAGGATCTCGGGGTTACCCACAAGTGCACGGGCAATGGAAAGGCGCTGGCGCTGTCCGCCCGAAAGGTTGCGGCCTTCGGCGGTAATCTTCATATCGAGCCCGCCCTTACTCTGTACGAAGTCTGCGGCCTGCGCAGCCGTTACGGCTGCCTGCATCTCTTCGTCGTTGGCATTTTTATTGCCCCAAAGCAGGTTTTCGCGCAGCGTGCCGCGAAACAAGACCGCGCGCTGCAATACGACGTGCACCTTTTCGCGCAGTTCTTCAAGCGAATAGGAATTTACGTTGCGGCCGTTCACGCGGATGGTGCCGGAGGACGCATCATAGAAGCGGGGAATAAGCCCCACAAGCGTCGTTTTGCCGCTGCCTGTGCCGCCGATAACGCCGATGATCTCGCCCGGCTCGGCGGTGAAGCTGATGTTTTCGAGCGCGTCCTTCGCGCCTTCGTTATAGTGCATGGAAACGCGGTCGAACTCGACGGCGTGGGTATTGTAGATTTTCTTGTCGTCGGAATAAACGGTGTTTGTGTCGAGCTCGAGCACGTCGCGGATACGTGCGGCGCTTGCAAAGGACTTTGTTACGGTGATGATGAGGTTTGCAAGTTTGATGAGCTCAACTAAAATCTGGCTCATGTAGTTATACAGCGCCACGACCTGACCCTGCGTCAAAATGCCGGTGTTGACCTGAACAGCGCCGTAATGGATGAGCAGAATGATGCCGACGTTAATCAGGATAAACGTAACCGGGTTCAAAAGTGCGGAGATACGGCCCGTGGATTTCTGGAGCGTGGAGAGCAGCGAATTTTGGCCGATAAATTTTTCTGTTTCGGTGTCTTCACCGCAGAACGCGCGTATGACACGTGCGCCGTTCAGATTTTCACGTGTGGTGTTCAAAACGGAATCCAGCTGGTTTTGAATAGCCTTGTAGCGCTTGATGGTCAGCAGCATGATGCCGAATACCACAACAGAGAGCAGAGCGACCACAATGAGGAACAGCAGCGCGCTGCCGGGATCAATGGTAAACGCCATAACGCATGCGCCGAACACAATGAACGGCGAGCGCATAAACAGGCGCAGTACAAGGTTCACACCGTTCTGCACCTGGTTTACGTCATTTGTGATGCGTGTCAGCAGCGTGGAAGTGCCCACACGGTCCAAAAGAGAGAAGGAGAGTTCGTTGATTTTTTGGAACAAGCTGTGACGCAGCCCGGTGGCAAAGCCCACGGCAGCCTTTGCGGCAAAATACTGCGCCGTGATGGCACTGACCATGCCGACCACACCGAACCCGACCAGAAGCAGACAGCGGGAGATGATGAAGCCGATGTCACCGGTCTGAATGCCCACGTCGATGATCTGCGCGATTACGAGCGGGACAATCAGCTCAAAGGTGGCTTCGAGCAGCTTGAAAAGAGGCGCTAAAAACGACTCTTTCTTGTAGTCTTTCATGTAAACGAGGAGCTTTCGCATGGCGTTCGTCCTTTCCGAACAGTTTAAACGGCATAGTTTTCCATACAATTCCGTTTTTGTCAGTAATTTTCATTATACCGCCTATTATCGTGTAAGTCAAATCGAAACATACCCTGCCACGGAGCGCAGCAGGGTATGTTCTATAGAACTATTTATTCACAGGAAAGCTCTACCGGGTCTGTAAAGTGTTCGTTGTTGTAGATGTCGCGCAGGGTGTATTGGATCACCGTGCGGTATTCGCCGATTTCCTCATAGGCGACGACGGGTTCATTTGTGTATGTTATCGGGTCGCCGAGCGTGTAGTCCCGGTCGTAGTTGAAATCGTAATCATAATACGAACAGGTGTACTGAATCTGATCCGTCTCCGTAAAGCTGTGCAGACCCTTTGCCGCTACCGTAGGCTCTTCGGTCTTTAAGCGGTAGCCCGCAACAAAGCCGCTGTCATGGTCGCTGTCCCAGCGCAGAACGATCTCAATATCGGTGCTGCCGTTTAGTTCGGCCGGTACATAACCCGTTGTGTACCAATAATCGTCCGTCTGTTCCTCGGTTTCGGCGTAGAACGGCACAATCACGCCGTCGATCGAGATCCATGTATAGTCAAAATCGACTTTCAGGTCGCCGTCGTCGTCAAACTCGTACACGTTGTCATTGCCAAGGTCAATGTATCCCTCGCCGTCGTCGAGGTAAACGGTCATATCAATGTACGTGATGAGGTTCCATGCTTCATCGGAAAGAGAGAGTGCATAATAGTCGCCCTTGTCGATGAGTTCAAAATCGTTGTCGTTTATTGTGGTGACGTTTTCGCCGTCAACCTCGGAGGAATCGAACCAATCGTAGTAGGAGTAAAAATCGATATCACTCTGCGAAAGCGACTGCCCGGAGAGCATCGTGTTCATGAATTTATCGTAGAATTCAAAATACGATTCCGGGAAGCCGACGCAGGTCATTTCAAAGCGTGTATCGCCGTAATAATCCGGCCACAGGCACGGAAAATAGACCGCAATGCCCGCAGCGGACTTTTCATAGGTGACGTTATACACCACCATGTTCTGAACGGCGGCCTGCACATCGTCCTCGGTGCCGAGGGAAAGGCTCTGCTTTGTCAGTGTGGCGAGGTCGGAAAGATCGACCTGGTCGTATTCGTTGTCGCCGAATTCTCGCACATTGTTGCGCACCTGCGAAAACGCACCGTAGCTGCCGCTTTGCAGTGCGGCGTAGGCGCTTCCCCAGTAGCTTTCCAGCGCGGCGTATAATTCCGGCACATAGCGCAGGTCTAAAACGGAAAGCGTCGGCATGTCGGCGAAAATATAGGCCTCAAGGAAATCGTCCGCCAGCTTTTTGCCGAGCTCCGCCGTGGGTACGGCGGGGTTTTCCGCCAGCATCGTAAGCCAGTTTTTGTACGCCCAGCCTTCGCCGGGCTCGGATTCTTCGGAAGCGATGAGGTAATCCGCATACGGATCCAAGGCGTAGGCCACCTCTGCCGTCGCCATCAGGCAGGCGTCAAAGCCGATGAAATCAAACTGCACGCCGCCGTTATAAAGTGCTGTGGAGAGCGACGAGAGTGTCAAAGAGGTATCTTCGTACAGCTCGTCGTAGCCGAAGCCTGTCATGGTGCCGCCGCCGTGATCCCACAAAATGAGCTCGTAGCGGTCTGCGGGGTAGCTTTCGGCGGAGAAGCGAATGAAATCGGAGAGCGTGTCGGCGTCCGTCATATTCATGCTGCCAAGGCTTTGGAGCAGCGTCATATCGCCGTTTTCGATCACAAAGCGCTCACTTTCATCGTCTGTGCAGACATCGTTCCACCAGGTTTCGGTGCCGCCGGTCTGGAGTACAAGGTGAACGTTTTCGGAAAGCGCGGCATCTGCCATTTCCAAAAGGTCGTCGGTCGCGGAGCCGTCCTCACTCTCTAAGTCGGAGCCGATCATGTACACCATTACCGTGACACTTTCAGCGTTTGCAACATCCGTGTAAAACGCACGCAGGTCGCCGTCTTCAGTCGGCACAGGGGTGGAGATGACGCCGGAGGACGCGGAGCTTTCCGAAATCACGGAGGACGAAGCTTCGCTGTTTTCACGAGCTTTACCGGCTAAGACCAAAACCGTGCTGCATCCTGTGCAGTTAAAAATCAAGCCGAAGCTGAGCAAAAGGGGCAAAACGCGGGATAAAAACCGTTTCATACAAAACTCCTTTTATGGCTGTGGGCGGAAAACGACCGTGCCGGTTGCGTCGTCCATGCTTTCCACAATGGCGAGCGATTCGAGAGGGTAGCCCATCTCGCGAATTTTCGCGCCGCCGGGCTGGAACCCCTTTTCAATCGCGATACCGATGCCTTCCACCGTGCCGCCCGCCTGATCTACAATAGAGATGAGTCCCTGCAGCGCACAGCCGTTTGCAAGAAAATCATCGATGATAAGAATGTGATCCTCGGGGCCGAGAAATTTTTTCGAAACGATCACGCGATTCACACGCTTATGTGTGAAGGATTCCACTTCGGAAACGTATACATCACCATCGATATTCACACTCTGGCTCTTTTTCGCGAAGACGACCGGCACGTCAAAGCATTCCGCCGCCACACATGCAATACCGATGCCGGAGGCTTCAATCGTCAGAATTTTGTTGATGGGCTTATCTGCAAAACGTCGCTTGAACTCTTCGCCCATTTGGCGAAACAGGCGCACATCCATTTGGTGGTTTAAAAAGCTGTCTACTTTCAATATATTGCCGGCTTTTACAACGCCGTCTTTTACGATACGTTCTTCAAGAAAATTCATACTGTTTTGTCCCCCGAGGTTCTTGTTGATTCTATTGTACCGAAGCGGAACGGGAATGTCAATTCCGAATGCGCATAGGAAAGCGCGTCTGCCCTGCGAAGCTGCTTTCCAAAGAGAAATCAAGAAACCCTCCCGTGTCGGTCATGGATATGCTTCCTTTATAGGGTACATATCCATCACTTCGGGAGGGTGTTTTTGCTTTTATTCAGAAATTCTTATTGTTTTCCGGCGGCGTCCAGGTGAAATCCTCGGCGGAAAGAAGCGTTTTGCCGCTGTGAAAGCGGTCAAGCTCCGCGGTGCACAGCCGCACGGCGTCTTCAATGTACGTGTCCGCCATGGCAGCCGTAAAAAAGTAGGGGGCATCCGCCGGCGCGGGCACAAAGTTTTGATGAATCGAACGCAAAAGACCTTCGGCGTCAAACGGCTCAAAAGCGAAAATCGGTTCCTGCGGGAAATTTTCCGGGACGGCAAGGTCATCCCGAATATTATACTTTTGAATGAAATGACGGTTTAAAAGCGTGTAATCGTGGTGCATGCGCGCGGTGCTTTCCGGCGTGTAGGGATTCCAGCCGAAGGTGTCGTACAGTGTTTTGCGGTACAAAGCATCCTCGACGAGGTGCAGATAGTAGCCGAGGTAAAGGTCGTCTTTTTGCATACGCTCGCCGAACTGCGCGCGGTACGATTCAAGATCATAAAGCCGAATGCCGAGCTTTTCATTGTAAATGCGAAAATGTGTTTTCCGCTTGTTTACGGAAGCGTCCGGCAGCACCGCGCCAAAGCGCAGCCGCGCACCGTCGTGCATAGGAAACAGTTGCAAAATTTTATCCGTGATCGCGTAGTGCATGAGACTGGAAGCCATATTTTTTTACCTTTCTTCCGTAATTTTCGGGAGCGGAATTTGCAAATATCCGCAGGCGGGAATAACCTTTTCGGTAACGGGGCGAATCATGGGAAAGCCTTCTTTTGTTTTAATTCATCTTATCCAACCGTACGACGCATTCAACAGTTGTTTCAGTTTCCAAGGGAAGTTCTTTCACTTCCTCACCATCAACAGGCA
>OLNC01001308.1_pt1 | contig 14569 bp, 16 predicted proteins | sample 1672011 | NCBI WGS metagenome assembly OLNC01 (sample SAMEA3136636, study PRJEB25190) | human gut metagenome | biome: human gut; feature: human-associated habitat; material: faeces | place: Austria | collected 2013 | reverse complement strand
GTCTTGCTCGACAATCCAAAGACAATTGAGAGGCTAGGACTTTTGTCCCAGCCTCTTTTCTTGCTTTGAAGGGGTATAATAAAAAAAGGTATTTGATGAGGTACTCCTATGTTTCACAAAGATAATCCTGAATATAATCGTCGTCAAGTAGGTTTCTATACGCTTGATGAGCTTGTGCCTAAAGACCATTTGAATGTTGTCTTTACACTACAAAGTCGTGCCTTTTAAAGTGTAAAAGCAGCATTTTGGGGGACACGACTTCTTTACATGAAATATCTCTATTAAGATGATGAATAAGCTAATATTTTATTTTGCTATAAAACAAAGGTCTAAACGTACCAAATTTGGTGCGTTTTTGCTTTTTATGGTATAATAAAAGAAAATGAGGAGGTATCCTATGATTGGAGATAACATAAAATCTTTACGAAAAACACAGGATTTAACACAACCAGAATTTGCTAAAATTGTAGGTATTTCACGCAATAGCTTGAGTCGCTATGAGAATGGAACCAGTGCAGTTTCGACAGAGCTGATTGATCGTATTTGTCAAAAGTTTAACGTGTCATATGTTGATATCGTGGGAGAAGATAAAATGTTAACACCTGTAGAAGATTACCAGCTGACTCTCAAAATGGAAGTGATTAAAGAACGTGGTGCTGCTATCCTTTCAGAACTTTATCGCTACCAAGATAAGCATGGCATCGCTTTTGATGACGAGACAAATCCATGGATTTTGATGAGTGACGATTTGGCTAATATCATCAATACTCAAATTTATCTCGCAGATACTTTTGAGGAATTGGAGCGCTATGATGGCTATTTAGATGGTATTGAGCGTATGTTGGTGATGACTCGTCATCAGGTGGTAGCCTAATGAAACTTGAAGACTTTAGTAATTCTGACTTTCAACAGGTTGTAAAGAGAAATATTCGTACCCTAACTCTTGGGAAAACTGTTTCAGAACAACCACAAGCTATCTTGCTTGGTGGGCAAAGTGGTGCTGGAAAAACAACGATTCATCGTATTAAACAAAAAGAATATCGTGGGAATATCATTATTATTGATGGCGATAGCTATCGTTCTCAGCATCCTCATTATCTAGAATTGCAGGAAAAATATGGTAAAGATAGTGTTGACTATACCAAAGGATTTGCTGGAAAAATGGTAGAAACACTGGTCGACGCACTAAGTCAGTTAGGCTACCACTTACTAATCGAAGGAACGTTAAGAACAACAGATGTCCCACGACAAACAGCTCAATTGTTGAGAGCAAGAGGCTATCAGGTATCACTAGCACTAATTGCGACAAAACCAGAGTTGTCCTATCTCAGCACTTTGATACGTTATGAGGAACTCTATGCTAAAGATCCAAATCAAGCTAGAGCAACGCCTAAGGAACATCATGATTACATTGTTAATCATTTGGTTGAGAATGTCAGAGCGTTGGAAAACGAGAAGTGTTTTGAGCAAATTCAAATTTACCAAAGAGATAGAAGCTGCATATATGATTCTGAAACAGACGAAGGTTCAGCTGCAACAGTTTTACAAGAATGTCTCTTTGGTAAATGGAGTAAGGTGGAAGAGGATATGCTTAGGTTGGAACGAGAATTGCTAGGGAAGTCACGTAAAGGATATAGTAAGAAAAAGGATAGGTAGTATATGCATGAGATTGACATTAACTTAGAATTTGAAGAAATTTTTTCTGATATAAAAAAACGTTATTTATCGACAACTAATTTTCCGAAATTTATTATTGGTACAGGGTTATCTATAACTTTTGAGATTCCAGGTATGTCCAGATTAGCTGAAGAACTAACTGTTAATTTTTCTAAACATGAAAATTCTAAATATAGAGATGCTTGGGACAAGTGTGAGTCTATAGTGAAGAAAAACGGACTTGAAGCCGCACTTTTAACTGTTCCAACAGATAATGACTTTGTTGAAAAAATTCGGGAAATTACAGGTAAATTTATTTTAGAAGCTGATTATAAAGTACGAGAGAATATTTTAAGGAATAAGTCTGCATTTGAAGAATTATTAGGCTATCTCATCAGGAGTGTCAGTGTTAATAAAAAAATTATTGATGTAATGACTCCGAATTATGACTTAATCATTGAGACGGTTGCTGATAAATTAGATTTAATAACTACCTTAGGTTTTAAAGGAAATTTATTTCAAACTTTTGATCAAGAGATATTGAAGAATCCTAACAATTATTTTAATAATAAAAATAACACGATACTAAGAGTCTTTAAACCTCATGGATCAATAAATTGGATAAACCGAAATGATCATACCTACCAAACAAATGATTATACTTATCTAGAGAAGAACAGTAATTTTATTGAAGTTGTTGCCCCAGGAAGTATGAAATTTCAATATGGAATGACTCATGATTTGCTTAGACAACACCGTGAAATTTTTAATAGTGTTTATACAGATAGTACAAGTAACCATTCTATTTTTATTTACGGATATGGGTTTAATGATCAGCAATTTGATACTGTACTTGAAAACACGAAAAAAGATGTGATTGTGTTATCTATGGAAATAAAAAAAGATATTATAGATAGAGCTCTTTCTAATATAAATTGGACATTATTTTATAAAAATGTTGCAGGTGAAGATAAGGTCACTGATGATTACTCATTTATGGTTCACAAAGGTAAACAATATAAACTAGTTTCTGACGAAAATTCTGGATTAGATCCTAATTTATGGAATTTGGAAGTTTTTGTGAAATCATTTATAGGATAAAGGTGATAAAATGACAAATATACGAGACTACCTACATGAAGCTATTGGAAATGTTCAAAATGTTGATACACAAAAAGTTATAGTTAATGTTCAAAAAGAAGAACTTTTAAATAAACTAAAGATTAACGATCTGGCTATTTTGTCTGGTAATAATGCAGATGAAAAACTGATAGGAATTGTAACAAAAGTTAGTAAGAAAAGTATTGAATTTGATGAAACTGAAATTACTGAGAGTATTCCGATTGAGTATTCTTATAACTTTTGTAGCATAACATTAGTTGGAACATTCTATAGTAAAATTTCACCAACTAAAAAAAATATTTTTAAAAGAGCTGTAAATACTTATCCAGAAATAAATAGTCCAGTTTACTTAGCGGATGATGATGCACTTTCTTTGATTATGAATTCTTTAGCTGGTGATTTACCAAGTGATCAGAATTTAAAAATAGGAAAATATGCTAGTAATCAGTCTGTTGCATCTATTCTAGATGGGAACAAATTTTTCCAAAGACATGCAGCTATTGTTGGCAGTACAGGGAGTGGTAAATCATATACAGTTGCTAATATTTTAGAAAAAGCTGATAAGTTAGATTATTCAAATCTTATTATTTTTGATTTGCATGGTGAATATAACGAATTGACTTATGCGAAGCAAATAAAAATAAGTGATACAGAGCATGATTTACAAATTCCTTTATGGTTTTTTAATTATGAAGAAATTCACTCTTTGTTTATTGAATCTTCTGAAGGTACTTCTTCAAATCAAAGAGCTGTAGTAATCAAACATATTCTTGAAAAAAAGAAGGATTATGTAAATGATACAGAAAGCTTTTCTTCTGATATTGTTACCGTAGATACTCCTGTACCTTTTTCTGCAAAAGGATTAAAAGAGTACTTGGAGATTGAAAATGTAAAAGAAGAGGAAACAGGAGAGGTATACAAGAGTGGTAATAAGAAAGGACAGAAAAAAACAAAACAAGGTCAATATTTTGGAAAACTAACTAATCTAATTACAAGATTACAAACAAAGATGGATGATAAGAAATATGGCTTTGTGTTTAATGAAGAACATACTCAAAAGTCTGATTACTTAAATAGATTCATTTCAGAAATAATGGGTAGAGATCAACATATTAAAGTTATCGATTTATCCGAGGTCCCATCAGATATGCTATCAATTGTCATTGGTATTGTAACAAGGTTGGTATACGATGTACAATTTTGGATGAGCCCCAAAAAAGATGAAACAAGACATCCATTAGCCTTTATTTGTGATGAAGCACATTTATATATGCCAAGAGATGTAACAAAGCTAAAAGCTGTTGAAAAAAAATCTTTAGAAATTTTTGAAAAAATTTCTAAAGAAGGACGTAAGTATGGAGTCTCTTTAGTGGTAGTTTCTCAACGACCAGCAGAATTGAATACAACTATAATTTCTCAATGCAATAATATCATTTCATTAAAAATAACAAATGATAGGGATAAAGCTGCAGTTGCAACTATGTTAACTGACTCATTAGTTGGATTAGTAGAAGCTTTACCAAATCTTGATGTAGGTGAATGTATTGTTATTGGAGATGCTATAAAATTACCAACAAAGATATTATTAGATAAACCCGAAGAAGAACCTAAAAGCTCAACTATCGACTTTTGGGATAGATGGTTTGATGGTAAAAAAACTGTGTTTGATATCGACAATTCAATAGTAAATATGATAAAACAGTCACGGTAATTTTTATCAATAATTTATTTGTATTAGTAATCGAAATACTACTCTACATTATTTCAAGTGAATCTATGTTATCCTTTAATGTACTAGATACTCGCAATTCTAGAGGTACCTTATGGTTTTAGATGTAAATGAAGAAAAGATGACTATTATGGGTGTATCTTTTATAGACAGAAATATTTTTAAAAGTGTTTGCTATGCTCTAAGTACGAATATGATAGATGGCTGGAAACCCACTGTTGAAGACGTTGAAAGACTGAAAGCTGAGATGATTACCTTAAGTATTAGTGATGAGACATAAAAGGTCTTCTTTAGTTCTATCAAAAAGTAACATTGAGAGGAATATTATTAAGTTTTTGGTAGATAATATCAAATTACTTAAACTTTTTATGTAAAGTCAACTTTGAGATTTTATTTCAACTCATTTTGAGAGCTTTTAGTGTGTTTTTTAATAGTTACTAGGCTGCAAGAAACTAAAACGAACAATAAGACGCTTGCAGCCTTATTTTTTTGTGCAAAAAAGGAGGAAAATCAACGATGCAAGTTGCAACAAGAGTTATTATTGATATGGGGGCAGTCGTTAGTGCTGTCGGACTCGGATGGCTTCTAACGGGAGCTTTTGATTATTTTGCAGGGCGTAAAAATGGGAATCCGAAGATGATGGATCAAGGCATGACTTCTATGATCTCTGGTGGAGTGAACACAGTTATTTTAGGTGGAGTCGCTACAGCGATTGTGGCTGCCATGAATGCATTAATTTCTAAGTTCAGTGGAGAACAGCTTGTTTTTTAGGCATTTTATAGCTATACTAAGACTAACTTAAGAATCGTTTGAGAGGTGAGGAAGATGACAAAAGCTTTTGATGAAGCGACCTATCGACAAGATTTTGAAGCCATCAATGGACGGCAACCGTCAGAGGAAGAACTGGAGCATGCAAAGTATTTGGTAGATCGTTATATTGTCGGTAAAGACGATGATAGTGGTGTTGTTACTTATCACCCAATCAAGAGGTCTCTCTTTAAAGCTTTGCTGGGATCTACCTTTGGTTGGATTAGGAGAGGCGAGGTATTTCTTGTCATGACACCTGTCTTTCTCACAAAACTCTTTTTCAACCTCATCGGGTCCACCATTGGGGTATTTGTGATCTGGTTTGTCTCTAAGCTCATGCTTGGTTTTATCTTTATGGGAATTGTTTTTCTCTGTGATCAGGCGGCTTTTAATGAGCCTGAAAAAACATCAGGTCTACTACGAGATATTGGCACTTTCCTCTTTGGAGAGAGGTTCTTTACCTACGGTGTGCCAAACTTTTTCCCTCATCCTACAGTAGATGCGTGGATTATTGGGATTGCCATCGTGGTTTGTGCCTTTGGTATGACCTTTCCTCGCAAAGAAGCCTAATAAAACAACTAGAGCCTTACTGTGTAAGGTTCTCAGATTGAAGACAAAGAGTCTGGGACAAAATAGTTCTCAACCACAAAAAAGCTAGAGATTTCCAATTGCGGAACTCTAGCTTTTTAATTTTGAGTCGTTCTCTTATTGTATTTTATGAGGTTATTAGCCATAAGTACCAATCCCATGTCAATTCTCACTTGACGCTTCCCTCTCAGATTACATCTCTTGTAACCCAAACAAGCCTTTATCTGCCCAAAGACAGGTTCCACATCAATCTTGCGTTGAGCGAAAATCTGTCTACCTTGGGGAGATAAAAGCGCCTGTCATTCTTTAGTTTTCAAGTTTTGATAGCGTTCGTTCATATACAGTCCCTTTTGAGGGGCTGATTTAGGTTCATCAGCGTAGTAAACCTTGATTTCCTGTTGAAAGTCCGTCTGTGTTTTCTGATGTTTGGTATGGTGAAAACGATAGCACCAGCCATCAGGATGTGTGTAGCTATCCTCCTTATCATTATAGTGCCAATTCGCTAAGTTTCTAGCTGACTGTTTATACCCTCTCTTCTGTTCCTTATCAAACATGGCATATTTAATCAGGTGGTTCACCCCCTTTTTATCTAAACGAAGGAGGTTATCTTCACTTCCATATCCAGCATCTGCGACAACTGTCTTTAAGTCATGCGGATAGGTTTCAAGGAATGGCAGAAGAGTCTTGGTATCTGTAGGATTTGAGAAGACATCATAGTGAAGAACAAATTGGTTTTCAGTAGCGATTTGAAGATTATAAGCAGCCTTGAGTTGGCCATTTTTCATATGGTCTTCTTTCATCCGCATAAAAGTGGCATCTGGATCGGTTTTGGAAAAACTGTTACGCCCTTCAAATGTCTCCTGATAGTTCTCATATCTTGTAGCACGTACTGAAAAATCCTCCTTGACTTTACGCAAGACTTTCTTGAGTTTACGACGTTGGGTTTTACGTTCATCCTTTCCTTTAACGGGTGTCTCCTCAATGTCCTGGCTCAGTTTTTCCAATTCTTCTTCAAGGACTTGAGCGAATTCAAGCAACTGCTCTGAAGAAATCGGCTCTTCTTCATCTAGCTTAATGGCCTGATAGATAAGGGGAGTAATTTCTTCTTGAAAATAGACCTGTATCTGTTCTTGAAGTTTGGCGGAAAACTTGTCCGTTGCTTTCTTCCACACGAAACTTTACTTGTTGGCATTAGCTTCAATCTTAGTCCCGTCAATAAACAAGCAATCTAAGGTCACTAACTCTTCCATTTTTAAACGAAGATTGAGGTCGACGAAAAGATTCCGTATGAGTTCTTCCATCCCTTCAGTGACACGAAAACGATTGATGGTGCGGTAGCTGACAACCAACTGTTCTGTTAGGTACTGCATAGCCAGATTTTCAATCATCATTTTTTCAATTTTTCGTCCAGAGAAAATCCCTTGTGAATAGGCAAATAGAAGAGTAGATACAAGCATTTTAGGATGATAAGACGGGCGACCAAAGGCATGATAGAAGGCGTGGAAGTGACAATCTTCCAAGGTATTCACCACTTTTTCAATAGTAAAGACGAGATGATCTTGTGGCAAGAAAGAACAGATTTCTAGTGGTAAAGTTGTTTGATTTGTGTTATAGTGAATACGCATGGGATAGCCTTTCTAAATGGTTTATTGTACAATTCTATTTTATCTAGACTATCGCAACCATGCAAAAAGAGTCTAGAAATAAGAAAACGACGAAGGTCCGGTAACTCGAAGAGTTCGATTTCGTTGTCTCACCCTCGCAACGATGACTAGGTTTGAAAAAGCTTGGTAAAGCGTATTTCAAACCAGACAGCGACTGCGTCAAGAGATTAGATGAAACTTCGTTTTCTATCTGTTACTGAGTTTAGTCTTTTTACCCCGAGTCTAAAAATAAGAAAACGACGAAGGTCCGGGGGGCCTTTTTAGCTTATTGTCTTGAGATTAGGAGGCAAAACAAGTTTCAATGGAGATTGAACAGAAATCATCTATCAGAAAGCGAGGCAGCATCATGAAAGCAATCGGTACGAAAATATTACAGACAAAACGTTTGATTTTAAGAAGATTTGTGGAAAGTGATGCAGAAGCCATGTTTCAAAATTGGGCTTCATCTGCTGAGAATCTAACCTACGTCACTTGGGATCCTCATCCTGATGTCGAGGTGACTCGGAACTCGATTCGAAATTGGGTTGCCTCCTATGCTAATCCCAACTATTACAAGTGGGCCATTTGCCTAAAAGAAAAACCAGAGCAAGTGATAGGAGATATCAGCATCGTTGCAATAGATGAGAACGATTCTTCTTGTGAAATTGGCTATGTGCTAGGCAAGGTTTACTGGGGAAATGGTATCATGACAGAAGCCTTGAAAGCTGTCTTGGACTTCTGTTTTACTCAAGCAGGTTTTCAAAATGTCAGAGCACGATATGTCAGTCTCAACCCAGCTTCAGGCCGTGTCATGGAGAAGGCTGGAATGTCCTATCTAAAAACTATTATCAATGGTGTAGAGAGAAAAGGCTATCTTGCGGACCTTATTTATTATCAGATAAACAGGGAAGAGTAGTAAATTTTCTTTTCTGTTTCCATTAAGAGTCTGGGACAAAAGTCTAACCTTAAATATAAAAAGCGAACAATACAGAATTCTGAGTATCAGATAACTAGTTTTGTTTGCTTTTTTTGTCTAATCTATCGATTTTAAAAATTATAATAAAGAGTTACTAAAATCAAAATCTTTTTGTCCCAGACTCTTTTCTTGCTTCGAAGGAGTATAATAAAAGAAAGTGTGAATATAAAAAAGACAAACATCAAAAATGATGTTTGTCTTCATTCTGAAACAGGCCTTTAAATTGGCTTGTTTTTTTATTTCTTAACTAAAAAGAAGAGGAACAGAGGATTGAAAAGACTAATGATGAATAGAATAATACCACAGACAATAAATAAACCAAATACTGGGAAAAAGAAACCAGAGACAGCTCCTATGATTATTCCTACAGAATGGATAATACCATGAAGTGTCATCAATAAACAAAATAGTGCAAAGATTCCAGTTAAAGCCAAAGAAAATTTAAGCCAAATCATTTCTGCAGCATCGCTTACCATAGAAAAAAGAAGTGTGATTAGGAGGCAGGCAATACCGATGAGTGCGGAAAAAAGTAACCATTTAAATGAGGTCCAAGTGCTTATATAGAGTGAAAAGTAGAAATCTTGTAAAATATCTAGCATCCTAAAATCCTTTCTAGAAAGTTTATGTTGTCCTAATTGTTTTGATTGTATCAATTTTTAAGTAGCTAGACAAGGACAGAGAGCCCCAAATAGAAGTAAATAGTCAAAATCATGGGGAAGTATGAGTAGCTAATAGGTGTCACTGGGTTACGGACGCCCTATAGTGTTCTGTAGAATAGGGAAGAATAATGTTTATGGAGGAAATCATATGCCAGGTTTAATTGAAGAACCAGTATTGACAAAAAAAGAACTTAGAAAAAGAAATAAAGAACTTAAGAAACAGAAAAAAGAAGAGACACGTAAAAGTAAACAAGCTAAGAAGAAGGAAAAACAAACACAATATGAAAGTATCGACCTTGGTGAACGTGCCGGAGAGGAATTTGTGTATGTTCCACTTAACAAGAAGAAACGTAAAGATTTTTTAGACACTGTTGCGATAACTGATGTGAAGTCTATCCTATATGGCTATCCTAATCAACCGATAAGATTAGCTAATGGCTATTCAGGATATGTGCAGATTTTTGAGGTGTTTGGGCAAGATATTCAAGCGATGTCTAATGAAGAACAAGCAACCATTAAGGTAGGCTTCACTCTTTTTCTGTCTGGTACTACCTTTGACATGATGCTTCAGACAACGAAATTGCCAACAGATGTCTCGAGTCAATCGAATGAATTCCTACGTCTGCTAGATGAAGTCAAACAAGAACAGAACGCTCCAGAATTGATTGTCAATGATGGTGATGACATTGATACCATTTCACGTAAAGAGAGATTAGTTTATCAGCTAAGACAAAGAGAAGATATTTTGAAAACAAAATATCTCGTCCAACAAGTCATTGCGATCAATCAACAAAATATCGAGTTCTTTATTTGGGTGTTTGGAGATACTTTGGCTGAAATTGATTCCAATACACGTACCACACTAACTATTGCTTCGAGCCACGGATTTGCCCCTAAAGTTGTATCTGTCGAAAAGAAGGAAGAGTTATTGACGCAATATTACAACTTTAATGATTCACTGAATGTTTCGCCTAACCAGTATTAGAAGGAGTTTACATGGATTTAAGTTCACGAAAAATCAAGAAATATATTCGAGAGGGTTATGACCTCAATCTTATTAGTAGGATTCAAAGTGATATTCCAGATTTTAAATATGATGATAGATATTGGAGACAAGCAAACGGTTATTATAAGATTGCTCATGTTCCATATGACAGATATCCAGAACACGGTTTACCTGACTTTTGGATGAGTGATTTAATGCTCGTTGATAATGTAATCAGTTTTATGTCCTTAGAACATGCTTCAAATAGTGAAATGTCCGAACTAGCTTCAAAAGCTATTTCGAATATGTTAGCCACTCAAAATACAAAGGCTGCACAAGATGCCGATGATAAGATGCGTATCAGTTCTTTATTAGACTATCGTGAAAAACTAGGTAACAATGTTCCTTCTAAAAAAATTCACACTCGCTTTTTATTAGCTGCAAATACTTTGAATGAACTGGTTGAACGAGAAGCTGATCTTAAGCAACAGTTGAATCAGTATTCTATCTCTTCTTCAGATGGCATGCAAGACGTCGAATATCACACAGCCTTTATCCCAGCTTCTCGTTTGGAAGACACCCCACTACGTCGAAAAGGACAAGCAGCATCCGTTTGGGATTTAGGTGCTGGCTATCCTTTTAACCATACAAACTTAATGGATACCTATGGTGTTTACTTAGGAGAAACACGTACTGGTGGTGTGGTTAACTTTGACCTTTTGCATGAAGATAGGGAACGTAAAATTCCTTCAATGCTGATTGCCGGAGCAGGAAACGGGAAAATGAAACTGTTAGGTAATTTGATTGATACCTATTTTGCTAAAGGCCATACCATTTTTAACATTGACCTTACTGGTAACTTAAAAGAACTTACGGAACTTCAAGGTGGTCGATATGTTAAGATGTCTGGTACTAATAATCGAAATCATATTAACCTCATGCAAATTATTGCGACGGCTTCCTCTGCAGATGGAGAAACAACGGACCAGGTCCAGTCTTTCTATGCCCACCGTAATAAACTACGTGCTTTAGCTCAAATTCTTGATCCAGGGTTAAAGAACTCTGACCTCAATAATTTGTCGTCTGCTTTAAACGACTTTTATGAAGACCGTAGTCTGTGGAACCGTAATGCAGAAGTGATGGACCAAGAAGACTTAACGATTACGAATGTCATTCCTGAAGATTATCCAACTCTATCTCATTGGGTAGAACGCTTAAACAAGCTTAAAGAGGACAAAATCGCAGAGGGAAATGAAATTGATGCTGAAAGTTATGACCGTCTCTTTAATGCTTTCTCTGGTCTCTTGGGGGATTATCGCTTCTTAAATGCGACCTCACAGTTTGAAGATTTCTCAAATGAACAAGTTGTAACCTTTGACCTCTCTGGGATTCAAGATACTGAACTTCTTAATATTCAGCTTTACCAAGTGTTATCTATCATTTCATCATACGCTGTAGCAAATGGTAGAAGGGTCTCTGAGTATTACCGTAGAGGGATTATCGGGGGAGCTAAGAGTCAACGACCTCATAGTATTATTACCATCAACGGAGCACATAAGCTCTTTAATTATCGTTATTCAGAGTCTCTTAACTTTCTAAAGGATTTGATTGAGAATGTAAGTAGTAACTATTCTGCATTTATTATGGAAATGAGTTCGTTAGATAACATCCTCTTGAATGCAAACTCAACGGACGCAGTTGACTACGTTTTAGCGACACGCGCGATTTTCTCTATGATGACGTATCGTGTCTTTTCTCAATTAGGTGATTTGACTATCCCTCGTCTAGCAGATGCTTTACAAGGGGAAATGACCGAGAGTGAGCTTTCGTCACTAAAATATTTAAGAGATGGTGATTTCTTCCTAAATATTGCTTCTGTCAAGAACTTAGTCTTCAATCATCAACTAGCGGATAATAGGTCTTATGGTAAGTATCCGTATGATGAACATGTTCGCTATGCATTCTTACCTTAGAAATGGTGAAAGGGGGAAATACAATGAACCTACAGCAACCATATTCTGATGAGGCATTCCAACTACAAACTAAAATTCTGACAGAGGATAATCCGCATGATTTGGAAAGAATTGTAAATGATTACTTAGAGATCTTGGCTTACAAAAAGACCTGTCGTGTTGTTGATATTACTTATCAGATGCGAAAAACACATCTTTTAAGTAGTTTATGTGGCTTATTTGGAAGTCAGCAAGTGGATGAGTACTCAGCTATGATTGTCTACCAAGAACCAGCTCGATTTGAGTCGAGAATATTTGAAACAGAAGAAGCACCAGAGGAGGAAAATTAATCAATGACCACACTAATGCAACTGTTACTATGGGTTAACAATATTGCTTATGACATTAAGACACTACGTTTCTTTAGGATAGTTTCCTTTATTATTAGTTTAGTTCTTGGTTTGGTTGGTTTCTATAGCTATCTCATGCTCTATCAGACACTTTTATTCGCCTACGGTGTTCATTTTATGGCTATTGCCTATACACCGTATGTGTTTTGTGCCTTGATTGTAGCCATTTATCAGCTACTTACTGGTAAGAGACGTGAACGTATCAAGAAAGCAAAGCGTATCCTTATGTTTAGTCTTCTACCAATCTGTTTGATGAATACCTGGGGTTTTATCACGCTAGTGACTTGGGGGCTTGCATGGGTTATGGCTAAACTAGAATATAACCATAGAAAACGAGCTGTTAAGATCGTATCATTCTTCTCAAAGGAATATTCACCTCTTTTTGAAAAGAGATTGGCTAATCGAAGTAACTATTATGCTTATCAATCTGCTTATCGTCTCCTAGACTTGATTCAGGTATCAGCTTATGAAGAACTCTTTAAGGAAGAAGTGACGGAAAAAGATTATAAAGCTGGTCTTGTTGTTAAGGAGTTACACCGTACTTTTAAAATCAAAGGTGTACCTTTTTCTAAGGTAACAGTAACAGATAAACTCTATATTGCTCCACAAAAAATGCCTATTATTGGCTTAAGGAGGTTTTAATATATGGTATCTTATCGTTTTAAACGAGATGGTCAGTATATTCAGCGTGAACTAGAACTAGATCCTCTTGATGAGCATCAAGACCAAGTCTATCCGGAAAGCCTTGAAGAGCAAGTAGATTATTCAGCATTTTACGATACCTACTATGACGTTTTTGATGAAGACAGTATCTCACGTGAACAAGAGAAAAAACAAGGTCTCATTGCGCGTGGGAAAGAAAGGTTATCCAGTGTCAAGGAGGATGTGACAGACTATTATAATTTGCAAGTGGAACGTCACAAAGACTATTATTCAGATGAAAATTCATTTTGGTTGCGTAAGCAACAACAAAAACGAAATCGAAAATTCATTAAACAAAGTATCTTTCTTGCCCTAGGATTATTACTTGTATTTGGCTGGTATTGGCTAACTGCACTACTTCATTAAGGGGGTGACTAAGATATTTGAAACGAATAGGTGATAAAGCTGCTCGTGTTCTCCTAACGATTTTTGGAGTGAAGACAACCATTATTATAGGAACTATTTTAACTTTTGCGGTTATCTTAATTGCAATTATCACTGGTTTAATGGGGACAATTAGTACTTCCGGAGGGAAAGGTGGCAAGACTAACGCCCAATGTGTAACCTACCAAAAAGATGGCGATGAAGAAGACGATGATGAAGAAGACGATGATGATGGCTCTAAGCCTCAATCGACTTCTACTAAAACTGACTCAGCATCTGCTGGCGACTCTGATCCCTTTACGAAGGGGACTAAAGCCTATGATAATGCCCACAAAGTCTTTATGGCCTTTGTGAATGCAGGACTGTCTGGGGAATCTGCTGCAGGTGCTGTTGGTTGGGCAAACTCTGAAGGAAGCTATGACATCATTGGACGTGCCCAAGGGCATTATGGTGGTGGTATCAATGACTCCATTTCTAAGGGGGCTGTGCCAACGACAGGTGGTACCTCTAACACACTTGGTGGTGGTGGAATCTTCCAGTTTGACCCCTACACGAAATACGCACCACTAAATAGTCCGGACTGGGAAGATGCGGATAAGATGGTTGCCTTTGTTATCGATGCCATCTCAAAAGGTGACTGGAACCCAGCCTATGACGAATCTGGCCATAACTGGTCATTCCAGGAGTTTGCGAAACAAACCAATATCGATGAAACTGCTATGTCATGGAATGCCTACGAACGAGGTAATATGGCTTATGTCAAACCAGATCAGAAGAAGGCGGATGCAAGGAAGTTTGCGGAAGTCTTCGAAGCAAGTAAATATAAGTACGATGATGCCAAGTTCCAAAAGGCGTTTGGTGGTGGTGGAGCTTCTTCCAATAACTCCTCGTCAAGTAGTCAAAGTTCAGATGATGATGACGGTGACGACGATGAAGAAGATAGCGACAACGAAGAC
>OLNC01001307.1_pt1 | contig 14585 bp, 10 predicted proteins | sample 1672011 | NCBI WGS metagenome assembly OLNC01 (sample SAMEA3136636, study PRJEB25190) | human gut metagenome | biome: human gut; feature: human-associated habitat; material: faeces | place: Austria | collected 2013 | reverse complement strand
TCGATATTATCCAGGGCTTTCAGCAAGCCTTCCAAAATGTGGGCACGTTCCTGCGCTTTATTCAGATCATATTTGGTTCTTCTGGTAACAACGTCCTCCTGATGAGCCAGATAATGCTCCAGAAGTTCTTTCAGATTCAGTACCTTTGGTACAAGGCTGTCGCCCTGAGGTACCACGCAAAGCATAATAACGCCAAAAGTATCTTGCAGCTGGGTATGCTTGTACAGCTGATTCAGAACAACATTTGCATTGGCATCTTTACGCAGGTCAATACAAATACGCATTCCCTCACGGCTGGAATGATCATTCAGGTCAGTAATTCCATCAATCTTTTTATCACGGACAAGCTCTGCGATCTTCTCGATCAGCCGGGCTTTATTTACCAGATATGGAAGCTCCGTAACGATAATACGTGATTTTCCATTTGGTAAGGTCTCAATATTTGATACTGCACGTACACGGATCTTGCCGCGGCCTGTGCGGTATGCCTCCTCGATTCCCCTTCTTCCGAGAATAGTAGCTCCTGTAGGGAAATCCGGGCCTTTTACAACGTCAAGAAGCTCTTCAATTGTGGTTTCTCTCTGCTCCTCAATGGTATTGTCAATAATTTTTACAACAGCATTAATAACCTCACGAAGATTGTGAGGCGGAATATTGGTAGCCATACCAACAGCAATACCTGTAGTACCATTGACCAGCAGGTTCGGGAACCTGGAAGGAAGCACCTTTGGCTCTCTCTCAGTTTCATCAAAGTTTGGCTGGAAGTCTACAGTATCTTTATTAATGTCAGCAAGCATCTCCATGGAAATTTTGCTCAGGCGGGCCTCAGTGTATCGCATGGCAGCTGCGCCGTCGCCGTCCACAGAACCGAAGTTTCCATGTCCGTCAACAAGAGTATAGCGGAAAGACCAGTCCTGTGCCATATTTACAAGTGCTCCGTAAATAGAGCTGTCACCATGAGGATGATACTTACCCATGGTATCACCAACGATACGGGCACATTTACGATGTGGCTTATCCGGACCGTTGTTCAATTCGATCATAGAATACAGCACTCTACGCTGTACCGGTTTCAAACCATCTCTTACATCAGGAAGCGCTCTTGAAGCAATAACGCTCATAGCATATTCGATGTAAGATTCTTTCATGGTTTTCTCCAGATCCACATCATGGACCTGGTCAAAAATCTTGTCATCCATATTGTTCTATCTCCCCTAGATATCCAGATTCTTTACAAAGCGTGCATTCTCTTCGATAAATTCACGTCTTGGTTCTACCTTGTCACCCATAAGTGTGGTAAATACAAGGTCAATTTCGGAGGTAGCTGCCTCATCCATTGTAACGCGGAGAAGAATACGCTTCTCCGGATCCATGGTAGTCTCCCAAAGCTGCTCTGCATCCATCTCTCCCAGACCTTTGTAACGCTGGATCTTATTGTTGGAGTCTCGTCCTATCTCTGTAAGGATGGCGTTCAGCTCATCGTCATCATAAGCGTACCATACCTTCTTGTTCTTCTCGATCTTGTACAGCGGCGGCTGTGCCAGATATACATAGCCCTGCTTGATCAGTTCCGGCATAAATCTGTACAGGAATGTAAGAAGCAGTGTGGCAATGTGGGCACCGTCAACATCGGCATCAGTCATAATGATGATCTTGTGATATCTCAGTTTGGAAATATCGAAATCATCATGAATACCGGTACCAAAGGCTGTGATCATAGCCTTGATCTCTTTGTTTGCATAAATCTTGTCCAGACGGGCTTTCTCTACGTTCAGTATTTTTCCACGAAGAGGAAGGATAGCCTGTGTAGCACGGTTACGAGCTGTCTTCGCAGAGCCACCCGCGGAATCACCCTCTACGATATAGATTTCGCAATTCTCCGGATTCTTGTCCGAGCAATCGGCAAGCTTGCCTGGAAGGGACATACTGTCAAGGGCAGACTTCCTTCTGGTAAGATCTCGGGCCTTACGCGCTGCCTCTCTGGCTCTCTGGGCAAGTACAGACTTCTCTACGGTTGCCTTGGCTACAGCAGGATTCTGTTCCAGAAAAATCTCCAGCTGTTTGCTTACAACACTGTCTACAGCTCCTCTGGCCTCACTGTTGCCAAGTTTCTGCTTCGTCTGGCCTTCAAACTGCGGATTGCCAATTTTAACGCTGACAATGGCTGTCAGGCCTTCTCGGATATCATCACCGGAAAGGTTTGGCTCGCTGTCCTTGAGAAGCTTATTCTTTCTGGCGTAATCGTTAAATGTGTTTGTAATGGCATTTCTGAAACCAGTAATATGGGTACCGCCTTCAGGAGTATTAATATTGTTTACAAATCCGTAAGTATTCTCTGTATAAGAATCATTGTGCTGCATGGCAACTTCAACCGCTACACCGTCCTTCTCACCCTCGCAGTAAATGATCTCCGGATAAAGAGCTTCTTTACTTCTGTTCAGATAAGTTACAAATTCACGGATACCACCTTCATAGTGGAAAGTTTTCTCCCGTTCCATACCTTCCCGCTTGTCAGTAAGAATGATCTTCAGACCTTTGGTAAGAAAAGCCATTTCACGGAGACGCTGTTTCAGGATATCGTAATCGTATACAGTCTCCTCGAATATCTGCTTGTCCGGGAGGAAAGTAACAGTAGTTCCGGTAGAATCACCACATTCTCCAACTTCCTTAAGCGGATACATTGTCTTACCACGCTCGTAACGCTGCTCATATCTCTTTCCATCTCTGCAGATTGATACTTCAAGCCATTCAGAAAGTGCATTAACAACGGATGCACCTACTCCGTGAAGACCTCCTGATACCTTGTATCCTCCACCGCCAAACTTACCGCCGGCATGAAGAATGGTAAATACCACCTCTACAGCTGGAATGCCGGCTTTATGATTGATTCCTACCGGAATGCCTCGTCCATTGTCTACAACTGTGATGGAGTTATCAGGATTGATCGCTACATTTATTTCTGTACAGTAACCAGCCAGTGCCTCATCTACGGCATTGTCCACGATTTCGTATACAAGATGATGGAGACCACGGCTGGATGTACTTCCAATGTACATACCAGGTCTCTTACGTACGGCTTCCAGACCCTCCAGAATCTGGATTTGGTCCGCTCCGTATTCTGTATTTGTTTCGCCCATGATATTCCTCCTGTTATGATCTATTAAAAAGTTACAGGAATTTACGGCTCATTTCTGCTGCCAGATCTCATTCCTGTTTTTGCGCATAAAAATACAGATTTATTATAGCACAAAATCCCCGTTTTTGCCAGTTAAAAGCCATTTCAAGATGTAAAAAAAACGGCGTATTTTCAACGGATATCCGTCAAAAATACGCCTTATCTCCCCCTATATGTCTGCTTGTCAGGAATAACACCTGCCAGAACAGTTTCTTCTCTATTTTTGCAGCAAAAGCGCCTGGTAAATATCTCTTTTTGTCACACCTCGATCCTTTGCAACCATCTTCATTGCCTCTTTGCGTGCGATCCCCTGATTCTCATAAATCGCCATATGTTCCTCAATGGAGATGTCTCTCCAGGATTCCTGTGACTCCTGTTCCATTTCCTTTCGGCTTCTGCCCTCGATCACCAGGACACACTCTCCAAGGGGCTTCTGATCTTTGTAAAAAGCAATCAGATCTTCGATTGTTGTCCGAAATGCCGTTTCATACTTCTTGGTAAGCTCACGGCAAAGAGTCATTCTGCGGTTTCCAAGAGCCTGGTACAATTCCTGCAGGGTACCAACCAAGTGATGGGGTGCCTCATAAAGGATGATGGTGCGGGTTTCGTTTTTCAACTCTTCCAGAATGGCTTTCCTCTCTTTTTTATCCGGAGGTAAAAAGGCCTCGAATGCAAATCTGCGGGTGGAAAGTCCGGACAGGGTAAGAGCCGTGATGCATGCTGCCGGGCCTGGAAGCGAAGTTACTTCAATTCCGGCATCGTAACACATAGCAGCCAATACTTCCCCTGGGTCAGAAATTCCAGGTGTTCCCGCATCTGTGATCAGAGCCACATTCAGACCCTCCTGCATTTTCTCAATGAGGGTGTAGGCTTTCTCCACTTTGTTGTACTCATGGTAACTGGTCATTGGAGTTTTTATGTCAAAATGATTGAGAAGCTTGATACTGTTGCGGGTGTCTTCCGCAGCGATCAGATCCACTTCCTTCAGAACACGGAGCACGCGAAGCGTAATATCCTCCAGATTTCCGATTGGCGTGGCACATAGATATAATTTACCACTCATATTTTTCTCCCTTCTGCAATCATCTGTTTTTCATTTTTTATTTGCGATCTTTTTAAATCATATCGTACATTTCCAGAATTTCCTTCGTATAAACTCCCGGCTTCTCATACACGATCAGCGGTCTTTCCACAGTAATCCGGGAATTGCCGCCTTTCAGGGCTTCTATGAGCACCATATTAGGCTCCCTGTCAATGTATGGATAAACAAGCTGCATACGCTTAGGCTCCAGCTTATATTTCGTCAAAACCTGCATAATTTCTGTCAGTCTGAACGGTCTGTGTACCATGTAAAAACGTCCTCTGTCTCCAAGAAGCTTCGAAGCCTGGCTTACCACATCCTCAAGAGTACAAAGGATCTCATGTCGGGCGATTGCCTTTGGCATATGCGGATTGGTCAGTCCATGCTGCCCGATCATATAGGGCGGATTGCAGGTGACAACATGAAAAGAAGCTGCCCCGAAAATACTGACAGCCTCCTTAATATCACCTTGTCTGATACTGACCCTGTCCTCCAGGTTATTGTATTTCACACTTCTTGCTGCCATTTCGGCACACTCTTCCTGGATTTCCAGACCTGTGAAATGCTCTCCCACAGTCTTGGAAGCAAGGAGTACCGGAATAATACCAGTTCCCGTTCCCATATCGAGAACCTTCTCTCCCTTCTTCACTCTGGCAAACCCAGATAAAAGAACAGCGTCCATACCGAAGCAGAATTTCCGGGGATCCTGAATGATATAATAGCCATTCTGCAGATCATCCACCCGCTCATTCTCCTTCACAAGATCATTAATCATCTAATTTGGAATCTCCCTTTTTATCTTCAAGATCCTTCAGTTCCTTTAATTCCTGTTCAGAGACTTTTACTTTCTTTTTTCTGGAACGGAATTTCAGTTCGCCTACTGGGAATTCCTGAATTTCTTTCTCATCACCAATTTCTACTACTACCTTTACAAGCTGGCGGAGTACATTTACACTCTGTACATTGCCCTGGATTCCGTCTGGAGTAGTTACCGTATCTCCGATTCCCGGAAGTCTGCGATTCAGCTCCTCATAGGTCTCCTGCTCATTCTTCAGACAGCACATCAGTCTTCCGCATACACCTGAAATCTTCGTCTGGTTCAGAGAGAGATTCTGTTCCTTGGCCATTCGGATGGATACAGGTGCAAACTCGGAAAGATAAGTATGACAGCAGAGACATCTGCCGCAGATACCGATTCCTCCAAGAATTTTTGTTTCATCTCTTACACCAATCTGGCGAAGTTCAATTCTTGTCTTAAAAATAGATGCAAGATCCTTTACCAGCTGGCGAAAATCAATTCTGCCGTCTGCTGTAAAGTAAAACAACACTTTATTGTTATCAAAAGTATACTCTGCGTCAATCAGCTTCATCTCAAGTCCATGCTCGCGAATCTTCTTCTGGCAGATCTTGAAAGCGTCCCTCTCACGCTCCCTGTTATACTTCTCTCTTTCATCATCGTCCTTGGTAGCCACACGAAGTACTTCCTTCAAAGGATGTACCACCTGGTCATCAACCACATCCTTAGGGGCAAGCACCACCTTTCCATACTCAACACCGCGGGCAGTCTCCACAATTACATGATCGCCCGGTTTCACTTTATAGTTCTTCGGATTGAAGTAATAGATCTTACCTACATTCCGAAATCTTACGCCTACTACTTTTGTCATTCTATTTCTCCCTGATTGTAAGGAACAGAAGCTCAAGAGCAAGTTCTGTATTTACATTGGCACGAAGACGTACTTTTGTTTTCTCCAGTGCATCCAGAATCTTCTCCAGGTTCTCATAGGAACGCTGGCTTGCCTGTTCCCTTATATAATTTATTTCCTGCTTAAATACAAGATTATCAACTTCCCGTGTAGCCTTAAACATCAGTACATCACGGAACCAGAACTGGAAAAGATCCAGATAGTCACTGATGTTCTGCTTGTCATTGGAAAGCTCCTTGATTGCTTCTGTAAGCTCATATACTTCCATTCCGTCTGCATTCTTCAGGATGCGGAGTGCATTCTGGGTCATATCTGCAAACTCCTGGGAAGTAGCTACCTGTTTCGCTCTGCCAATACTGCCATGAGCATAGGAAGCATCGATCTCAGCCTGATAATCCGGTATATGGAGATGCTCCATCAGGTACTTCTTTACCAAACCGTCATCTACAACCTTCAGATCCAGACGTACACATCTGGAACGAATGGTCGGCAGCAGAGCATCAATATTGCTTGTGAGAAGCATGATAACTGCATATTCCGGCGGCTCTTCAATGGTCTTCAGAAGAGCATTCTGCGCCTGGGGATTCATCAGCTCTGCATTTGCCACAATATAAATCTTGTATGGGCTGCAGTATGGCTTAATATCCACATCATTGATAATCTGTTCCCTGATTTCGTCAATTGTAATCACATTTGGCTTCTCATGGGTCACCATAATGATATCCGGGTGATTCTTACCGATTGCCTTCTTGCAGGAATCACAATGTCCGCAAGGCTCCGTACCGCCCTCTTCACACTGCAATGTCATCGCATAGGTTCCTGCCAGCAATTTCTTTCCAGAACCAGGGTCACCTGTAAAAATATACGAATGGGACACTTTCTCTGTCTGTATGGCATTCTTCAAATGTCTGATTATCTCTTCATGTCCTATAATGTCGTTAAACCCTAACATCGGAATCACCTCACCCTATCATTTTCGCTATTGTCAAAGGCTGCGGTCAGCACCCCTGCATAGCTTATTTTGTACAAATACACTCTAAATGTATTTACCCTTTAATTCTATCATGTACGACAAAATCATGCTATAGTTTTTTGTGAATTTATTCACTTATCAACAAAAAATGTGTTACTGTTCACTCCGTGACCAGTAACGCGCTTCGCGATGCACATTATGCCTGTCTAATATATTCAGCAATTTCTTCTACACATTCCTCCAGATCAACATTCTGGAATTTTCTCGTAATCCCGGCAGCAGCAATTTTTTCTTCGGAAAAATCCTCCTGATCTGCAAGAAATCTTCTGCACATTTCCTCATAGCGGGGTATCTCCTGACCACGCTCTCTTTTCAATGCTCTTGCAAGACGCTCTCCGTCCTCCACTTCGATATAAACAGGACAAACATTCTCTTTTCCATAGTATTCTCTCATTTTCACATAAGATTCAAGTGTACCGATTCCCAGATAGTCAGAATTTTTCAAATCCACCTGACCGTCATCTGCTGTAAAATAGTTCCAGATTCCATGTACTGTATGATAAGCTCTGGCCTCGATCAGATTTCCGCTGCTTCGAAATTCTTCCAGCTTTTTATCATCCACGAAATAGTACTGTTTACCATTCTCTTCCTCTGCACGGATTGGGCGGGTAGTATAAAGAACCAGCTTCTTAAGTCCCAATCCCTCATGTGCTGCCAGCCTAGCATATATATGATCCTTACCAGATGCGCTTTTTCCCATAATGTAAAATATTTTTCCCATAATGTATCAGGCAGGGGTTACACCTCTGCCTGCTCCTTTACTACGCTTATTGTTTCGTTATTTTCTCCGCAAAGACCGTGAAGATTCAGTCCCTGCTCCATATATCTTCTCACATTCCTTGTAAAAAGTCCAGTAATCTGTTCGCCTGGAACAATAATGGGAATCCCCGGCGGATAAAGATATACAAATTCTGCGGCAATTTTCCCTGCACTTTCTTCCAGAAGACAAAGCTGGGATGGGGCATCCATTGCCCTGGAAATGGACATAAGCTGCTTCATAGGACCACACTTGCAGGCATATTTTTCATTTCGCAAGCCATCGCTGCGGGTATCCTTTTTTTCACATCTTTCACAATCTTCAGAATTACATTTAACACACTTCTGCCTTTCCACTTCCGGTACATAATCTGAATTTCCAACAGCTATTTTCTCTGTTATATTCCTGCTCTTCTCTGCCAGTTCAGCTTCCTGTCTGTCGATTTCTTCTATAGCTTTGCAAAGTCTCCGGAATCCTTCCCTGGTGTCTCCAACTGCTGCCAGCGCAAGCACATAATTCTCTGTAGTCATCTCAACTTCCAAATGATATTTTCTTCGAAGGATTCCCGCAAGTTCCGGACCATTTAAACTGCTGTGCAATGTGGACAGAATCAGCTTAGAGCGGTCATAATCAAATATTTCTGTTGTGCCCTGTTCGTCCTTTTCTTCCCCAGTCTCTTCCGGTGTCTGTAACAGACGTATATACCTGCGCTGACCAAGCTGTCTGCGGGCGGCTTCCAGATTTTCCGTAAATTCATCAAATAATCGTCCGCTGTCTTTTTCCAGCTTCGCCACACAGGCATCCAGACTGGACATAAGTATATAAGACGGACTGCTGGTCTCATAAATTCCAAGAAATCTGCGGATCAGCTTCTCACTTACACGTTCACTGCACAGATGAAGCACTGCAGTCTGGGTCATGGCCGGCAATGTTTTGTGAAAGCTCTGGATCACCACATCTGCTCCCAGATCTGCTGCTGAAACGGGAAAATAGTCAGAGAATCTGAAATGAGCACCGTGGGCTTCATCCACGATCAGCGGAATTCCATGTTTGTGGGCAGTTTCCGCAATCTTGCGCACATCTGAAACCACACCATCATAAGTAGGCGATGTAATAAGGACTGCTTCAATTTTCGGATTTTCCTCAAGATATCTTTCCACACGGGATACGGAAATTGAACCATTTATCCCCAAATCGTTGTCAGATTGTGGATAAATATATGTGGGAACCAGTTCCCGAAGGTAAATTGCGTGGTAAACAGCCTTGTGACAGTTTCTGGCCACCAGAATCTGTCCACCCTTTTTCACAGATGCGGAAATGGCAGTAAGAATTCCTGCCGTACTTCCGTTGACACTGAAAAAACTTTTCCTGGTGCCGTACATTCTGGATAAGGCATTCTGCGCTTCAAGTAAAATTCCCTCAGAATGATGCAGATCGTCGAATCCGTCTATTTCCGTAATATCACGTTCAATGGGAAAATCTCCCTCTATGCACGCCTTATTCCGCTTGTGACCTGGCATGTGGAAAGGATAGAAGTCGGATTTGCCGTAGTTCTCCAATTCTTTATATAGTCTTCTCATTTTACCTCTCAATTTTCTCAGAAATTATCACACTTTAAATCTGTATCCCACGCCCCAGATGGTCTCGATATACTGCGGCTTGGCATTATTATACTCAATTTTCTCACGGATTTTCTTGATATGAACTGTAACTGTGGCAATATCGCCTACCGATTCCATATCCCAGATTTCCCTGAAAAGCTCTTCCTTTGTAAAAACTCTGTTTGGATTCTGGGCCAGGAATGTGAGCAGATCAAATTCCTTGGTGGTAAAAGTTTTCTCCTCACCATTTACCCAGACGCGGCGGGCAGTCTTGTCGATCTTGATTCCACGAATCTCAATAATATCGTTCTTCTGCGTGGTGGAGCCGATCAGACGGTTATAGCGATCCATATGTGCCTTTACTCTGGCAACAAGCTCGCTTGGGCTGAATGGCTTGGTCATGTAATCGTCAGCCCCAAGTCCAAGACCGCGGATCTTGTCAATATCATCTTTCTTCGCGGAAACCATAATGATCGGAGTATTCTTAGCTTCTCTTACCTGGCGGCAGATTTCAAACCCGTCTATCTCCGGCAGCATCAGATCCAGAATAATCAGGTCAAAATCTTCTTTCAATGCCATATTAAGCCCCAGATCGCCTCTGTTGCAGATTATAACTTCAAATCCTGAGAGCTCCAGATAGTCTTTCTCAAGCTCTGCAATTGCTTCTTCATCTTCAATGATCAGAATTCTGCTCATTTCATTGGTACCTCCTGGTATTTTCTAAGTACAAAATACATGATCGTGCCGATTCCAAGACGGCTTGTGGCCCATACCTTTCCCCCATGGTCCTCCAGAATTTTCTTTACAATGGAAAGACCGATTCCGCTTCCGCCTTTGGAAGAATTTCGTGAAACATCTGTACGGTAAAAACGGTCGAAAATATAAGGCAGATCTTTCGGGCCAATACCTTTCCCATTGTCCTCAATCTCAATCTGGATAAAATCACCCACATCCTTGATTCGGATCTGAATGATTCCTTTAGGCTTGTCCATATATTTGATAGCATTGCTGATAATGTTATGGATAACGCGGCGGATCTGCTCCCCATCGGCAATTACCATAACATCCTTTTCCACGTAGTTGGCATAAACCAGCTCAATTCCCCTGGTCTCAAGTTCCAGACCAACTTCTTCTGAACAGTCTTCAAAATAATCTTCCACATTTAGTTTGCTGAAGGTGTAAGGAATGCGGTTGGTATCGATTTTGGAATAAAAAGTCAGCTCATTGATCAGATGATCCATCTCATTTGTCTTGTTGTAGATGGTGCGGACATAGCGATCCATTTTCTCAGGGGTATCTGCCACTCCATCCATGATTCCCTCTACATATCCTTTCACTGCTGTGATCGGAGTTTTCAAATCATGGGAAATGTTGCTGATCAGCTCTCTGTTCTCTTTTTCTATAAGGCTTTTTTCTTCTGTAGATTCTTTCAGACGGCGGCGCATTTCCTCGAAATCCTGACAGAGCTCAGAAAATTCGTCTTTTCCTTCTACATCCAGAACGAAATCCAGGTTGCCCTCTTTTATATTCTGCGTCGCTTTTTTTAATTTAACCAATGGAACGGCAATGCTGCGATATACCCAAAGACCAACTACCAAAGCAACGGAGATCAGGATTACAAACGCACTGATAAACAAATCCTTGGCCATTACATGTACCCTGCCCTGACTGTCGGCTGAGTCTGTTATGGAAATATCATATACTGTTCCATCGCTCTCAGTCACTGCCTGTGTTTTCTGCGCCTGTGACTGGCTGAATCCATACAAAGTGGCGGCAAACAGAAGCAGAGGCATAAGAATGATCATGGTGAATCCCAGAATGATTCTTGTTTTTAGCTTCATAACAGTTCTATCCTTTTTCTTCTTTTTACGGAAATTTTCAACAGCTTCCCTGTCGTATGAAGCTGCTTCACCGGATTTATATAGATTATAGCATAAAGCTCTGATTTCATCTCTTAATTTTCTATAAAAAATAGCTCTATAATATTCAGTTTTTCAACATAAAAAACCTGGAAAAGACTTCTTCTGCTATATACCAGTCTCTTCCAGGCTCTAACTTTAATATGGAATTTTCAAGCAGGCTTCAATACAAGCCATTTTCTTTTACCCAAATTTTACGCAAGATATTTCTTCAGATCATCAACCTTGTCCAGATGCTCCCACGGAAGATCTACATCTGTACGGCCGAAGTGTCCGTATGCAGAAGTCTGTTTGTAGATCGGGCGGCGGAGATCAAGCATTTTGATGATTCCAGCCGGACGAAGGTCAAAGTTCTCACGAATAATCTCAACCAGTTTGTGTACATCCGCGAAATGAAGTCCTGTGGTCGGCTCATCCAGAATGTAGATGGTTTTTCCTGTGCTTCGCTTGCTGAGTTCTGTGGCAAGTTTGATTCTCTGTGCCTCTCCACCGGAAAGTTCGGTGGAAGGCTGTCCCAGACGGATATAGGAAAGTCCCACATCATACAATGTCTGTATCTTTCTTTTAATAGAAGGAACATTTTCAAAGAAAGTCAGTGCTTCCTCAACTGTCATGTTCAGCACATCATAAATGCTCTTATCTTTATATTTTACTTCCAGTGTTTCTCTGTTGTAGCGTTTCCCCTTGCAGACTTCACATGGAACATAGACATCCGGCAGGAAATGCATCTCAATCTTGATAATACCATCACCGCTGCAGGCTTCGCATCTTCCGCCTTTTACATTAAAGCTGAAACGGCCTTTCTTGTAACCTCTTGCCTTGGCATCTGCTGTCGCTGCAAAAAGATCTCTGATCTGGTCAAACACTCCTGTGTAAGTGGCAGGGTTGGAACGGGGAGTACGCCCGATCGGGGACTGGTCAATGTTGATGACTTTATCAAGCTGGTCCACTCCCAGAATATCCTTATGTTTGCCCGGGATTACCCTCGCTCTGTTTAAATCTCTGGCAAGATGTTTGTAGAGGATTTCATTGATCAGAGAACTCTTTCCGGAACCGGAAACACCGGTAATGCAGGTCATGATCCCCAGAGGAATTTTTACATCAATGTTTTTCAGATTGTTCTCTGCCGCACCTTTGATCGTCAGAAAACCGGTCGGCTGGCGTCTCTCAGACGGTACCGGAATCTTTAATTTTCCGCTTAAATAGGCTCCTGTCACAGAGTTCTCATTTTTCATCAGGTCTTCTGCGGTTCCCATGGCAACCAGTTGTCCACCATGTTCTCCGGCTCCTGGTCCGATATCCACAATGCAGTCTGCCGCACGCATGGTATCTTCGTCATGTTCCACCACGATCAGGCTGTTTCCAAGATCACGCAGTTTCATCAGGGAAGCGAGGAGTCTGTCATTGTCTCTCTGGTGAAGTCCGATACTCGGCTCATCCAGAATATAGGCAACACCCACAAGACCGGAACCGATCTGGGTAGCAAGACGGATTCTCTGTGCTTCTCCACCGGAAAGGGTTCCTGTGGCACGTCCCAGAGAAAGATAGTCCAGTCCTACATCAGAAAGGAAACTTACTCTGGCACGAATCTCTTTGAGGATCTGCTTTCCGATCAACTGCTGCTGTTCGGAGAGCTGCATGTCTGTCAGAAATGCTTTCAGTTTCTCTATGGAAAGATTGGTGATCTCATAAATATTTTTATCTGCCACTGTCACAGCCAGAGATTCTTTCTTCAGTCGCTGTCCCTTACAGGTCTTACAAGGAGTAATCTGCATGAAAGATTCATATTCCTGTTTCATGGTATCGGAGCCTGTTTCGCGGTAACGCTGCTCCACATTTCGGATCAGTCCCGGGAAAGCAACATCATAAACGCCCTCTCCGCGCTGTCCTTTATAGTATACTTTTACGGAATGTCCGTTGGTTCCGTTGATCAGAATGTCCTTGATCTTATCCGGATAATCCTGGAAAGGTGTCGCCAGACTGAAATCATATTCTCTGGCAAGAGCATCCAGAATAGCTCTGGAAAAACTGCCTTCGCTGGTACAGGACTGCCATCCGGTCACCACAATGGCTCCTTCCAGAATGCTCAGGGATTTATCCGGGATCATCAGGTCAATATCAAATTCCATCTTATATCCCAGTCCCAGACAATCCGGGCAGGCTCCAAACGGATTATTGAAGGAGAAACTTCTCGGTTCGATCTCGTCAATGCTCACGCCACAGTCCGGGCAGGAGAAACTCTGGCTGAAATTGTGAATAGTTCCGTCCATGGTATCTACCATCAGAAGTCCGTCCGCAAGTTCCAGCACTGTCTCTATCGAATCTGCAAGTCTCTTTTCGATTCCCGGCTTCACGATCAGACGGTCTACCACAATCTCGATATTATGTTTGATATTTTTGTCCAGGCTGATTTCTTCGGAAAGTTCGTACATATTTCCGTCAATCTGTACACGGACATAACCGCTTCGTTTCGCATGTTCCAGAAGTTTGGCATGAGTACCCTTGCGTCCACGCACAACCGGAGCCAGAAGCTGGAGTTTCGTGCGTTCCGGAAAGGACATGATCGTATCTACCATCTGGTCAACAGTCTGTTTCTTAATCTCTCTTCCGCATTTCGGACAGTGAGGGATTCCGACTCTGGCGTACAGCAGACGAAAGTAGTCGTAAATCTCCGTGACAGTTCCTACTGTGGAACGTGGATTGCGGTTGGTGGATTTCTGGTCAATGGAAATCGCCGGAGGAAGTCCCTCTATGCTCTCCACATCCGGTTTCTCCATCTGTCCGAGGAACTGCCGCGCATAGGACGACAGAGATTCCATATAGCGTCTCTGTCCTTCTGCATAAATCGTATCAAATGCCAGAGATGACTTTCCCGAACCACTGAGTCCGGTAAATACTACAAATTTGTCTCTGGGAATATCTACACTTAAATTTTTAAGGTTATTAACATTGGCACCTCTGATTCTGATAAATGGTTTCTTAGTCGTATCCGCAGCCATGCTCTGCCTCCTGTTTTTCTTTGGGTGGTATCTCTTTTGGTTTGTTATATCTTTTGGTCGGATGTATCTTTGGGTTCGATGCATCTTTAGATTTAATGTATCTTTGGGTTTAATGTATCTTTGAGTTTAATGTATCTTTTGAAGTAATTTTATTTCAGAAATCATTTCGATTCAGATCATCTTCATTCAGATAGCGGAATGTGTTTTCAGTATACAATAAGAACATTTGTTCGTCAAGGTGTTTTTATAGCAATCCTCGTAAATAATGCATTTAAGACAGTTCAGCAGAGGGTGAAAGACAAGGAAGATATCTG
>OLNC01001305.1_pt1 | contig 14670 bp, 14 predicted proteins | sample 1672011 | NCBI WGS metagenome assembly OLNC01 (sample SAMEA3136636, study PRJEB25190) | human gut metagenome | biome: human gut; feature: human-associated habitat; material: faeces | place: Austria | collected 2013 | reverse complement strand
ATAAGAGTAGTAAAAGTTTAATTGCTATATAGACTCTGAAACGCTCCGCTTTCCGGGATACCATGTTTTTATGTTTTGAGAACATGCGCCCAAAAAATAAGCGATTCAAACGCAAGTTCTGCACTTACGTGCCGGGCTTGCGTTTTTTGTTTTGCAAAGGGCTTTGAACGGAGGGAAAAGATGAACGAAAATGTAAAACGCGCAAAGCTCGACCAGCGCCGCGCACCAATTCATGAAGCGCTCGAAAAATTCCGAAACATGCGCGTGGTGCCGTTTGATGTGCCGGGTCATAAGCGCGGCCGCGGCAACCCGGAGCTGGCCGCCTTTCTGGGCCAGCAGTGCGTCGGGTTGGACGTCAACAGTATGAAGCCGCTCGATAATCTCTGCCCCCCGGTGTCGGTCATTCGGGAGGCGGAGGAGCTTGCCGCCGATGCGTTCGGCGCGGCACATGCGTTTTTAATGGTGGGCGGCACCACAAGCTCCGTACAGAGCATGGTTCTCACCGCATGTAAGCGCGGCGATGAGATTATTCTGCCCCGCAACGTCCACCGCAGCGTTTTGAATGCTTTGGTGCTCTGCGGCGCGGTGCCGGTCTACGTCAACCCGGAGGTGGATCATCGCCTCGGTATTTCGCTCGGCATGAAGCGCGAGCAGGTGGCAAAAGCCATCCGCGAGCACCCGAACGCCGTGGCGGTACTCGTCAATAACCCCACATACTACGGCATTTGCAGCGACCTGCGCGCAATCGTACAAATGGCGCACGATGCCGGTATGCTGTGCCTCGCGGACGAAGCACACGGCACGCACTTTTATTTCGGCGGCGGCCTGCCGGTCTCCGCTATGGCGGCGGGTGCCGATATGGCGGCCGTTTCCATGCACAAAAGCGGCGGCAGCTTAACACAGTCGAGCTTATTGCTCATCGGCCCCAATGTCCACGCCGGTTATGTGCGGCAGATCATCAATCTCACCCAAACAACCTCGGGCAGCTATCTGCTCATGTCCAGCCTGGACATCTCCCGTCGCAATTTGGCACTGCGCGGCCGCAAAGTATTCCATCAGGTCGCCGATATGGCAGAATACGACCGCGAGGAGATCAACGCCGTCGGCGGCTACTACGCGTTTGGCAAAGAACTCTGCAACGGCAACTCCGTGTTCGATTTCGATACGACAAAGCTCAGCGTCCACACGCTCGACATCGGCCTTGCCGGCATCGAGGTCTACGACATCCTGCGCGACGAATACGATATTCAGATCGAGTTCGGCGACATCGGCAATATCCTTGCATACCTTTCCATCGGCGACCGCCCGCAGGAGGTGGAGCGCCTTGTCAGTGCTTTGGCCGAGATCAAGCGCCGGTACAGCACGGACGGCACCGGCCTTTTGAGCCAGGAGTACATCGACCCCGAGGTTGCCGCCAGTCCGCAGGAGGCGTTCTACGCACCGAAAAAGAGCCTGCCGCTCCGCGAGACGGAGGGTATGGTGTGCAGCGAGTTCGTCATGTGCTACCCGCCGGGCATTCCGATCTTGGCGCCGGGCGAACGCATCACGGCGGAGATCCTCGATTACATCGAATACGCCAAAGCCAAAGGCTGCAGCATGACCGGCCCGGAGGATCCCGATATTCTCCGCCTGAACGTGCTTGCATAAGGAGGGACAAAAATGGAAATGTGGTTTTCGGAATTTCACACGCCGGATGTCAAGCACAGCATCCGTGTGGACCGCCAGTTATATTCAAAGCAAAGCGCCTATCAGCGCATCGATATTTTTGAAACGCCGGAGTTCGGCCGCGTACTGACGCTGGACGGCAATGTCATGCTCACGGAGCGCGACGAGTTTATCTACGACGAAATGATCACCCATGTGCCGATGTCCGTGCACCGCAATGCAAAGGACATTCTCGTCATCGGCGCAGGCGACGGCGGCGTCGTGCGCGAGCTGACCCGCTATGACCGCGTAGAGCGCATCGACCTCGTCGAGATGGACCCGCAGGTCATCGAGGCCTGCCGCGCCTACCTGCCGAGCAACGCCTGCCGCATGGACGACCGCCGTGTACATATCTACTACGAAAACGCGCTGAAGTTCATTCGCAAGTGTGAAGATGAGTACGACCTCATCATCGTCGATTCCTCCGACCCGTTCGGCCCGTCCGAGGGGCTTTTCACCCGCGAATTTTACGGAAGCTGCTATAATGCTCTGCGTGAGGACGGCATCATGGTCAACCAGCAGGGCAGCCCGTTCTATGCAGAGGATGCCACTGCCATGCAGCGCAGCCACCAGCGCATCGCAACGACGTTCCCCATCAGCAAGGTTTATCAGGCGCATATTCCCACCTTCGCCGCGGGCTACTGGCTTTTCGGCTTTGCAAGCAAGAAATATCACCCAATCAACGACCTTGACGCCAACCAGTGGAACGCGCTCAATATGCGCACGCGCTATTACACCACTCGTCTGCATGTCGGCGCATTTTATCTGCCGGCATTTTTGGAGGAAATGCTGCGGGAAGTGGAGGAAAAATAATGCTGCACCAGAATATTGAAACTTTCATCGGCTGCGAAAGCAGCTACGAGGATGCTGATATCGTTTTGTACGGCGCACCGTTCGATTCCACTACGAGCTATCGCCCCGGCGCACGGTTCGGCCCCGCCGCCATGCGTCACGAAAGCTACGGCCTCGAGACATACAGCCCGTATCAGGATAAAGATTTAACCGACATCAAGGTGTTTGACAGCGGTGATATGGAGCTGTGCTTCGGCTCCAGCGAAAGCGCCCTCAAAGACATCGAAGCGCGCGCGGAAACGATCCTGCAAGACGGCAAATTCCCACTTTTGCTCGGCGGCGAGCATCTTGTCACGCTCGGCGCTGTTCGTGCGGCGGCGCGTAAATATCCCGCTATGCACATCATTCACTTTGATGCCCACGCCGACCTGCGTCAGGATTATCTCGGCGCCGAATTAAGCCACGCCTGCGTGCTGCGCCGCTGCCACGACATTCTCGGCGACGGCCGCATTCACCAGTTCTGCATCCGCAGCGGCGACAGGGAAGAGTTCACGTTTGCGAAGACGCACACCGAAATGCATAAGTTCGATTTCTCGGGCCTCGAAGCACTCGCCGCAGAGCTGTGCCGCACGCAGGTGCCGGTTTACCTCACCATCGATCTCGATTGCCTTGACCCCTCGTGCTTTCCCGGCACCGGCACACCGGAGGCGGGCGGCGTGACGTTTATGCAGCTATTAAACGCCATCCTCACCGTGTCAAAGACGAACATCATCGGCGCAGATGTCAACGAGTTAGCCCCCATGCTGGACGCAAGCGGCGTTTCCACCGCCATGGCCTGCAAAGTCCTGCGCGAGCTCTTATTGGCCTTAAACGTATAAATTATGAAACTAAAAATATAAAAGGAGCATCATCATGAGCAAAGTTCTCGTTATCGGCTGCGGCGGCGTAGCCGGTGTCGCCATTTCCAAATGCTGCCAGGTCAGCGAAGTTTTCACCGAGCTGTGCATTGCAAGCCGCACAAAGTCCAAGTGCGATGCGCTTGCCGCAAAGCTTGCGCCCATCACCAAAACAAAAATCACCACGGCACAGGTCGATGCAGACGACGTGCAGCAGCTTTGTGACCTTATCCAAAGCTACAAGCCGGATCTCGTCATGAACATCGCCTTGCCGTATCAGGATCTCACCATTATGGATGCCTGCCTCGCCTGCGGTGTTAACTACATGGATACCGCAAACTACGAGCCGGAGAACACCGATGACCCCGAATGGCGCGCCATTTACGAAAAGCGCTGCAAGGAAGCGGGCTTCTCCGCCTATTTTGATTACAGCTGGCAGTGGGCATATAAAAAGAAGTTTGAAGAGGCCGGTCTCACCGCACTGCTCGGCTGCGGCTTTGACCCGGGCGTCACGCAGGCGTACTGCGCCTACGCTAAAAAGCACGAGTTCGATACCATCGATACCATCGATATTCTGGACTGCAACGGCGGCGATCACGGTTATGCGTTTGCGACAAACTTCAATCCGGAGATCAACCTGCGCGAGGTTTCTGCGCCCGGCAGCTATTGGGAAAACGGCCACTGGGTCGAAATCCCGGCTATGAGCATTAAGCGTGCGTATACCTTCGATCAGGTCGGTCAGAAGGATATGTACCTGCTGCACCACGAGGAGATCGAGTCTCTCGGCAAAAATCTGCCGGAGGTCAAGCGTATCCGTTTCTTCATGACGTTCGGCCAGAGCTACCTCGACCACATGCGCTGCCTCGAAGACGTCGGCATGCTTTCCACCACACCGATTCACTACAACGGTCAGGAGATTGTGCCGATCCAGTTTCTCAAAGCACTTTTGCCGGATCCCGCAAGCCTCGGCCCGCGCACAAAGGGCAAGACGAACATCGGCTGCATCTTCACAGGCAAAAAGGACGGCAAAGAGAAGACCTACTACATCTATAATGTCTGTGACCACCAGGAATGCTACCGCGAGGTCGGCAGTCAGGCCATCAGCTACACCACCGGCGTGCCGGCCATGTGCGGCGCGATGATGATGCTTACCGGCAAGTGGACAAAGCCCGGTGTCTACACCGTCGAGGAGTTTGACCCGGATCCGTTCCTCGATGCCCTTGATAAATACGGCCTGCCGCGCAGCGAAAACCACGATCCGGCTTTGGTGGACTGATGAACTTACTGGATACACGCCCACCGTTTGCGGGCATCAACGGCGAAATTCCGCCGGAATTTAAAGCGCTGTCCACACCGTGCTACCTCATGGACGAGGCCGTCCTGCAGCATAACGCAGAGGTACTCGGCGCGCTGCAAAAGCGCACGGGCTGCAAGGTGCTTTTGGCACAGAAGGCGTTCAGCAATTATGATCTTTATCCGATTTTCGCGCCGCATTTGGCCGGTACGGAAGCGAGCGGCCTGTTTGAAGCGCGGCTCGGCGCTGAAGAAATGCCGGGCGGCGAGGTTCATGTGTTTTGCGCCGCCTACCGTGAGGATGAAATGGACGAGCTGCTGCGCTATGCGGATCACATTGTGTTCAATTCGCCGCGACAGCTGCAAAAGTTCGCGCCCAAAGCAAAAGCTGCGGGCAAAAGCGTCGGTCTGCGCATCAACCCGGAGTGCTCTACGCAGGAGGGACACGAAATTTACGATCCCTGTGCGCCCGGCAGCCGCCTCGGCACCACCCGTGCGCAGTGGGATAAAGCCGTTCAAGAAGACGCGCATTTGCCCGAACTGCTCGACGGCCTTCATTTTCACACGCTGTGCGAGCAGGATGCCGAAGCACTGGAAACGACCTTAAACGCCGTTGCTTCAACGTTCGGCGATTTGCTGCCCAAAATGCAGTGGCTCAACTTCGGCGGCGGCCACCACATCACGCGTCCCGACTACGATATGAAAACGCTGGAGCGCTGCATCCGCCGCGCGCAGCAGGACTGGGATGTCACCGTGTATCTCGAGCCCGGCGAAGCCTGCGCGTTAAACGCCGGGTACCTCCTCAGCCGCGTGCTCGATGTCGTGCGAAACGGCGAGACGACCATCGCAATTCTCGATGCCAGCGCCGCCTGCCATATGCCGGATGTCATCGAAATGCCGTATCGCCCGCCGCTGCTCGGCGCCGGTGAGCCGGGGGAGAAGCCGTACACGGTGCGCCTTGCCGGCCCAACCTGCCTTGCAGGCGACGTTATCGGCGATTACAGCTTCGACGCTGTGCCCGCGGTCGGCGACCTGCTCGTCTTCGGCGATATGGCAATCTACACCACCTGCAAAAACAATACCTTCAACGGCATGCCCCTGCCCGGCATTTATTCCCGCACAGCGGGCGGCGATATCCGCAAGTTAGCGTCGTTCGGCTACAGAGATTTCAAATACAGGCTCGGCAGCCCGTAAACGCAACAGCAAACGAAAAAGCCGCAGTGCTTCTTTTTCAGGAAAGCACTGCGGCTTTTTGTTTGCTGTGCACATAGCTTTCGGTGTTACCAATATTGCTTATGAAAATCAAAAACCCGCAGAACATCAGCGTTCATGCGGGTTTTCATTGGCGCGGATGTTCATAAGGGATTTCGCAAATAACCAAGAAAGCCTACACGCATATTCATTTTTATCCGCGCATTCGATTTTTACTGCCCTATCCGTTACAATGATAGCACAAGGAGGGCAGGATGTGAAACAGAAATATCATCTTGCAATGGATGATGCAGAGCGGCGGCTTCTCATTGGAAGTCTGAATGATCTGCGCAGCAGGATCTTCACAGAGGGCAGATATACCGACGCTGTTGACGAAGTGCTGCTGAAAATCATCGGTGCAAAGCGCAAGAAGTTCAAGGTCGTCTACACGGGGTGAATGGAGGAAAGCGTAATGACGGAGTTTGAAAAGCTGGGTGGCACATACCGACAGGCGGGTGTTTATTATCTGCCGAATCTCGAGATTGATAATCAAATCGACATACAAATTGGTGTTTGGGGACAGCGGCACCGGCGACATCTGAAGGAGCACCACCGGGTGAGATACTACAATCTCTTGACCGCCGGGACACTGAACGATTATCTTGCCGAGGTGGAGTCTCGGGCACAGGCGATGCTTGATACGCTTGTGAAGGAACTGTCCGAAAGAGAAAACTTGACCGAAAAGCTCAAGGCAAGCGACCCGATGGAATGGGTCAGGCAGAGCAATAGTATCCGCAATCGAGCCACAGAAATCGTAAACGCTGAGGTCATTTTCGTGTGAGCAGCAACAAAATTTGATGAAAATCAGAGGCGCAGTCAGGTGCAAGTAAGCACCGGCTGCGCCTCTTTTTCGTTGCTCTGAAATCGTCTGCATTATCTTAACGAGCAGACTGTTTGTACTCCTCCGGAGCCAAACAGTGCATCGCCCCGATGCCTGTGCCATCTGAGCGAGCAGTGCCATTTTACTCCGTTCTGCCGAACTACGCAAAAGGCCTTGTTAGGGACACCCTAAGACCCATTTACCCGATGCCGAAGAATCGATCGAAGAAGCCCTTCAGCTTTTCAATGATGGTCTGCTTCTTCTCTGCACGGTTTCCACCGCCGAAGCGGGAGATTGGCGGCATCAGCCGGTCAATATCCGTGCCTGTTGTTTTAACAGAGCCGTCACGGAAAGCGCTCTCCATAAAGCGGCGGGTCTCGTCATCTTTCAGGTTTTCCTCCTGAATGATTGCAACAAGCTGCCGTTCTTTTTCTTCGGCGACAAAGGTGCGCCATTCCAGCATCACATCTGATACATCGTTGATTCCGGCAATGAAGGTTTCGATCAGTGCCTTCTTGCTGCGCAGTTCAGGACTAGCGTCCACTGCTTTGCGGATCGTGATAAGCACTTCCTTGTCATCGCAGTGTGAATCGTGGTATTTCTGTACCAGAAGCAGGATGTAGTCAATATTGATCTCGATCTGCTTGATTAGCTCGATTTCAAAAACGATGTCATCGGTGATGTCCTCTTTTTCGCCACCGGGCTTGTGGTTTTTCCACTCATCCCGTAAGTCCTGATAGCGGCCAAGATAATCCTGAAAATCCCGCTCGCTCAAAATTTCGCTTCCGGCAAACTCGTCGAACGAAGTCAGCAGGTTGCGCATACGCAGAATCGCACCGAACAAAACGATAAACTCCTTCTGCCGCTGTTCGCCGGTAATGCGTTCCTCTGTCAGCGGGAATTTCGTTGTCAATTCCTCAATCATATCCTGGTAGCCTGGGTGATATTTTCCGTCGGCATCCTCGTAGCCAAAGTAGTAATCCTTATAGCCACGCATCAGGACGATACCGCCCGCTTCCTTATCTCCGAAAAGGGAGATGGCGTCGTCGGTGCGCTTTTGCAGATTGCGGAAGCAAACGATGTTGCCGAACACCTTGATGGAATTGAGAATCCGGTTGGTGCGGGAATATGCTTGAATCAGCCCGTGCATTTTCAGGTTTTTATCCACCCACAGCGTATTCAGCGTCGTGGCATCGAAGCCGGTCAGGAACATATTGACCACGATCAGCAGGTCAAGTTCCTTGTTCTTCATCCGCAGGGAAACATCCTTATAGTAATTCTGGAATTTGTCCCCGTCTGTGGAATAGTTGGTGTGGAACATCCCGTTGTAGTCACGGATGGCCGCATCCAGAAAATCACGGGAACTTTGGTCAAGTGCGGAGGTATCCTCCGGATTCTCCTCGTCAAGAATACCATCCGTTTCTTCCTCATTCGCTCCATAGCTGTAAATGACGGCAACCTTCAGCCGCTTCTGCGGATTTTCCGCCATTTGCCTATGAAACTCGGCGTAGTAGAGCTTTGCAGCATCCACGCTGGACACGGCAAAGATGGAGTTGAACCCGCTGACCCGCTGCTTCTGCTTGATTTCCTCGATCTGCTGCTTGCTGCCGGCAGAGGCAACCTCGGTGATATTCTGCAATACGCTGTATGTATAGGTTTTATCACCCCGGTAGGTCTTCTGGTCAAAATGCGTCAGAATGTACTCTGTGACCAGTCGAATGCGTTCCGGGGCAAGAAACGCCTTTTCCCGGTTGATGTCCCAAACCTCTTTGTCGTCAATATCCGGCTCGGCATCCATTGTCTTGATGTAGTCCACCCGGAAGGGCAGTACATTTTTGTCGTTAATGGCGTCCACAATGGTATAGGCGTGAAGCTGGTCGCCGAACGCTTGCGCTGTTGTGCGAAGCGTAGGGTTCTTGCTTACGCCTGCATTGACTGCAAAGATGGGCGTTCCGGTAAAGCCAAAGAGGTTGTACTTCTTGAAATACTTCGTAATGGCTTGATGCATATCCCCGAACTGACTCCGGTGGCACTCATCAAAAATGATAACAACTCGCTTATCAAAAACGCTGTGTCCGGCGTTCTTCTTGATAAAGGTGGCGAGCTTCTGAATGGTGGTGATAATGATTCTTGCATTGTCATCCTCCAACTGGCGCTTCAGGACTGCCGTGGAGGTGTTGCTGTTGGCAGCTCCCTTTTCAAAGCGGTCATATTCCTTCATCGTCTGATAGTCCAGATCCTTGCGGTCCACGACAAAAAGCACTTTGTCAATATAGTTCAGCTTGGTGGCAAGCTGCGCCGTCTTGAAAGAGGTCAGTGTTTTGCCGCTGCCAGTGGTGTGCCAGATGTACCCGCCGCCCGCTACGGTGCCGTATTTCTTATAATTGTTGGCGATCTCAATCCGGTTCAGAATGCGCTCGGTGGCGACGATTTGATATGGCCGCATCACCAGCAGCATATTTTCCGCCGTAAATACACAGTAACGGGTAAGAATATTCAGAATGGTGTGCTTGCAGAAAAAGGTCTTGGTAAAGTCCACGAGATCGGGGATAATGCGGTTGTTGGCGTCCGCCCAGAACGAAGTGAACTCAAAGCTGTTGCTGGTTTTGGACTTCTTGGCTTTCTGCGCTTTGGCATCCTTGATATGGTTGAAACGGGTGGTATTGGAATAGTATTTCGTATTTGTGCCGTTGGAGATCACGAAAATCTGCACAAACTCGTAAAGTTCGCTGGATGCCCAGAAGCTGTCCCGTTGATAGCGATCGATTTGGTTGAAGGCCTCCCGAATGGGAACGCCCCGGCGCTTTAGCTCGATATGGATGAGTGGCAAGCCGTTGACCAATACCGTCACATCATAGCGATTGTCATGAGCTGCCCCCTCCTCTGTGGAGATGGCATACTGGTTGATGACCTGCAGGCTGTTGTTGTGTATGCACTTTTTGTCAATGAGCTGAATATTTTTGCTTTCCCCGTTATCCCGGCGGAGCACCTGCACATAGTCCTCCTGTATCAGGCGGGTCTTTTCGAGAATGCCGGAGTTGGTGTTTGCCAGCACCTCGTCCCAGAAACGCTTCCATTCGCCGTCCGTAAAGCGATAGTTGTTCAGCTTTTCCAGCTGCGTCCGCAGATTGGCAATCAGGTCAGCCTCTTTATGGATGGTCAGGCGCTCATAGCCCAGCTCGCAAAGCAGACGAATAAACTCCTGCTCCAAGTCCGCTTCACTCTGATATGCCTCCGAGCGCTTGGCCTGCGGCTTGTATTCGGTGACAACAGTGCTTTCACTGCTCTGGGCAATGATGTTGAAATACATAAGTCAATTTGCAATTAGCAAGTAGCAATGAGCAATTGCCGATTGCTCCTCCTCTCTGTATTGCCTCGGTAAAACGCAAGTTGCTTATTTCTTCTGCGTTTTGGTGATGGAAGCAAGTATTTTAATCAATTCTTTGCAATCTGCATAGATGCTGTCAAACGCCTCTTTTTCGATGTAGCCGCTTTCAGCCAACAATTCAAGCCAATATTCCGTCTCGTTTGCTTCTTTGTAAGCAATGTACATCTTTGCGTAAAAATCTGCCTTGCTTTGCGCATGAGCGGCTTCTTTTGCATTCGCGCCAATGCTTGTTCCGCTGCGAAGCACCTGCTTTGAAAGCACATATTCTTTTTTCGTTTCACAGAGATACTGATACAGCCTGATGATTCGCAAAGCAAACGCCTTGCTCTTATCCAGAATAATGTTCTCTTTCATTGCTCATCGCTCATTTCTAATTGCTAATTTCACGAAATGTCAGCAGCTTGTCCCTGTAATATTCATATTGTTTCTGCCGTGCTTCGATTTCGGCGGGAAGGCCGGAGGAAAGGTCGGTGCAGATGGAATCAAAGTTGTCGAGAACACGGATAAGGCGTTCTTGTATACACATATCGGGAACGGGCAAGGTCATTTCTGCCAGTGAGGATAAGCCAATTGTCTTTTGCGCTGCTCCCTTTGCAGCTTTGTCCGCCTGCGCTTTAAAAGCGCCGCTTTGCATTGCGTGGAACATATACCGAGCCTTAATTATTTCTGACCTTGGACGGAGAATTGCAATATGTCTTTGAAACACGAACTTAGTGTCTTGTTCAATACACACGGGGATTCCATAAGAACCTACAACAGTATATAGAATATCCCCGCTATGCGGTTTCCGCTTATCCGCAAGTGCGTCATAATAAGAGCTGGGTACAAACATCGTGTTTGAAAAATTGATTTTGTTTTGCTCTGTGATATTTGAAATCGTGATAAACGGAATTCCGTCATCTGCTTTTGGTGGGGGCATATGGTCTCCATCAGCAATTGACTCACAAACATCTGCCAATTTGCAAATCTTTGTTTCAGAAGAATGTGTCAACAGTTTATCCCGATAATACGCATACTGTTTCTTCCGTGCGGTAAGCTCTGCGGTAAGCTCTGCGGTAAGCTCTGCGGTAAGCTCTGCGGTAAGCTCTGTGAAATTGTCCAGTATACGGACAATTTCACGCTGCACCGGCAGCGGGGGGACGGGGATTAAAAAGTCCTCCGTTACGGGCAACGAAATCTGCGGGAGCGATCCCATTCCAGCAGCAGCACTGCGAAAGTATTCCATATTATTTTTGAGAACATAATATAGAAACTTTACAGACGTTGAATTATCTGCCGTATATGCCCACATCTCATTTTTGAATGTAAATGGTTTGTCATAATACACGGCATCAATGACACCTCTGGACTGAACAAGTACAGCAGGAACACGAGTGATATTAGAATTTGGAATATCTTCCTCTTTTGCATTTATAACGGTTCTGCCTCCGGCAAAGATTTTTATCTCACCTTGCGGATTCTCGATTTCTTTCATTTTTCCGGCGGTGATGGGGGTACCTTTTAACCGTTGATAAACTTCTTTTACCTTTCTAAATTCAACACCATCAGGGCAAAGCTCCTGAATTAGTTTATCAAGTTTTGTCATGCCATTCACCTTCTTATTTTGCATTTTCTATTACCCAGGAGACCTTTATATTGGAACAGCAGATATAATTCATTATTATCAATGCATCCACGAGTTGATGATAGAATTTCGATCTGTATATCGGTTACCGAATTGGATTTTGCAGTATAATACGCTGGTTTAATAAGATGCTGATGCTTGTCAATTTCAACATATCCTTCTTTCAGATATAGCAATACATCCCTGTCGTTATAGTTTACCAATCCGATTTTAATTTTGTTATTATCATCAAACAACAAAGCAAAACTGTCATTTAGATTCTTGATTTCTATCTTATTGACAGTCATTTTTACATCATGACTCTGCAAAAAAGAGAGAACAAAAGACAGAATGCTTATAAACAGTGCAATAAGAGAAATAATTATATCCATAGCTATCCCCTTCTAATTACTAATTGCTCATTGCTCATTACTAATTTCAGCAACGATTTTATCAATTTCCTCTCTCAATTTCTGTTCCCGTGCGACGATTTCGGCGATCTCGGCGTTCAGCTTTACAATGTCGATTTTCTCACGGGTATCCTCCTGCTCCACATAGGTGGAAACGGAGAGATTGTAATTATTCTGCGTGCTGCCAACTTTGTCGTTCGGCACAAGGCGGGCAAAGTGCTGCTCGTCCTTACGCTCGGCAACGGCGGAAACAATGCGCTGAATATTTTCTTCGGACAGGCGGTTGTTCTTCGTGACCTTCACGAACTCCTTGGAGGCATCCACGAACAGCACGGCGTTGTCCGTCTTGTTCTTTTTCAGCAGCATAATATCCACAGAGATTGTAACATTTAAGAACAGGTTGGAGGGCAGCTGAATGATAGCGTCCACGAAGTTGTTATCCACCAGATACTTGCGGATTTTCTGCTCTGCGCCGCTACGGTACATAATGCCGGGGAAGCAGACGATAGCCGCCGCACCGTTATTCGCCAGCCACGAAAGGCTGTGCATAATAAACGCCATATCCCCCTTGGAGGCGGGCGCCAGCACACTGGCAGGGGCAAACCGGGGGTCGTTAATCAGCGTTACATTTTTGTCGCCTTCCCACGGCACGGAAAACGGCGGATTGGAGACAATCAGTTCAAAGGGTTGGTCGTCCCAATGCTGCGGGCTGAGCAGAGTATCTTCCCGCACGATGCTGAATTTGTCAAACTCGATGTTATGCAGGAACATATTGATGCGGCAGAGGTTGTAGGTGGTCAGGTCGATCTCCTGCCCGTAAAAGCCACGCTCGATGTTTTCCTTGCCCAGTACCTTTTCCACCTTCAGCAGCAGAGAGCCGGAGCCACAGGCCGGGTCATAGACCTTGTTGATCTTCGTCTTGCCGATGGTGCCAAGGCGAGCCAGCAGCTCCGAAACATCGGCGGGAGTGAAATACTGACCGCCCTTTTTACCGGCGTTGGCGGCGTACATTCCCATCAGATATTCGTAGGCATCGCCGAACAGGTCGGGATTGCTGCCCTCCGTTGAGAACAACGGCATCTGCGCCACGCCATTCAGCAGCTCTACCAGGACTTTATTCCGCTTGGCAACCGTCTCGCCGATGGCCTTGCTGTTTACATCAAAATCATCGAACAGTCCGGCAAAATCATTCTCGGCGTCTCCGCTGGCGGCGCTGCTCTCGATGTGGTTGAACACACGCTCCAGCGTCTCGTTCAGGTTGTCATCCTTGTCCGCCCGGGCGAGAACATTGCAGAACAACTCGGAGGGCAGAATGAAGAAGCCCTTTTCTTGCACCAGTCCCTCACGGGCGGTTTCCGCCTCGGCGTCCGACATTTTAGCGTAGTCGAAATCTGCATTTCCGGCAGCGTGCTCGCCCTCATTGATATAGGCAGCGAAGTTTTCGGAAATATAGCGGTAGAACATTGTGCCGAGCACATAAGATTTGAAATCCCACTCCGCCACATGGCCTGCGTGAACAAGGTCGGTGGCGATTTTATAGATACGGCGGAACAGCTCGTCCCGTTCCTGGTCTTTCTTTATCTCTGCCATCTTCGTTACTCCTTATCTGCCAGCCACGCCGTTTCGATGTCCTCAAAGGGAATGGCATTTTCTGCACAAAAATTTTTCAGCTTTTTCATCGCCGTGATGTTCGGCCTGGTCTTTCCGTTTTCCCAGCGGTTGATCGTGCCGACGGACACCGCAAGCGCTTTGGCAAATTCCTTCTGCGACAGCAGGGCTTTCTTGCGCATTGTTTTCAGCAGAATACTCAATGGCATAAGGCAACATTCCCCTTCCAGATAGCTGACGATAGTATAACATGAACCTATCATTTTCTCAAGTAGCGTAGCGAAAATAGGCGGAAACGAATTTCATAAGCAAAGAGGCACAGCCTTCGGATTGATCCGTTGGCTGTGCCTTTTTTGCAGCTTTAAGAAAAATTTGAAAAATAGCTTCGTACAAATCGAGAAAAATTTCCCAGTTGGTTGGTAGAGAGAAAATTTCAAATTCTTTCGTTCAAATCCAAGAGAATTTCCCAATTGGTTAATATGATCCTGACGGGCTTCATTCCTTTTTGCTCGGCTATCCTTCGCGTCCATTCAAACTCCTGTGCCGCCGTTTCCGATGCGCACCCGTAGGTGGAGATCAGCAGCTTGTCCTCGGTCTTATCGGGGTTTGAAATGTACGCGAGAGCCTTGCTCAAAGTTCCTCGGATTGCTTTGATTTTAGTGACTGCCATACCAAATCCAGCTTCTCTTTCAGCTCATCAATATCATCCTGATAGAAGTGTCCCGTCGAGTTGATTCTACGGCAGATGTTATTGATATTTGCGCCGATCTTGTTGACTGCTGCGGCAAGCTTCTTCTGCTCGGTGTATGCGGCGAAGCATGAAGCCCGCTTTATGAAGCTGTTAATCGAGCAGAACGAGGACGGGGGCAAGCGCAGGAACGCCGCAAGGAAAAAGGAACTGGAAG
>OLNC01001294.1_pt1 | contig 14827 bp, 16 predicted proteins | sample 1672011 | NCBI WGS metagenome assembly OLNC01 (sample SAMEA3136636, study PRJEB25190) | human gut metagenome | biome: human gut; feature: human-associated habitat; material: faeces | place: Austria | collected 2013 | reverse complement strand
ATTGTTTTCTTTTTTCATTATACACCTCACCTCGTTACAAAAACCTCCCATAGGAGGTCTCCCATAGGAGGTCTGCTAGTTTTTTACTGATTCTATAGTATCAAAAAGATAGGGGAATGTCAAAGATTAATATAAAGAAAACCCCGGAAATATAATATTTCCAGGGTTTGATATATTCGTTGAAATTGTCTCTCTCGAAACAGCAAATTATCGTTTAGGTAACTGAGAACGCTTGATTTTACTGGATTCTTGGAATGTGTTGTTTCAAACACGTTACAAACGCAGGACTTCTCATTACTCCTCAGGACACCTTAAAACTACATATGTTCAATATAAAATTCATCCTGACAACTCCGCCCCTCATTTTTTAATAGTAATTTATGCTCGTCATAGGAACGCATTCCATTCACACGAAGTATTTCTCCTATATTCTGTCTGCTACTTGGAATGATTCTGCTCTGTACCCAACGCATACTCCAGTCTGAATTCATGGTTCGAATACCTTTTTTTAAAAATAGCGACATCATAAACGGTGCTTCCTTAGGAGTAACATTTTCCGGAATATCTATTGTGTATTTCTTTGTTCTCTCATCATAATTTAATATTCCGACGATTTTATTTCTATTATTTCTCTTGATTGCGTACCTGTTCAAAAAAACACCACCTTTTCCAAATCATTTCCCAGATTTTCTCCCTATGAATCTCTGATAAAACATGATCTATACCGTTGAAAATATAATCCTGATCTTCTATCTTCAGTTTCCAAATCTGTAAATCATATTCTTTTGGTATCAATGACAGATTATACTCCAGAGATTTTGAACCGATATAATTATTAACCGAAAAATCTCTCATCACGTCTATTTCTTTCAGAAGTTTTTCATCACCATATGTTGAAAACAATAACGATACTCCCTGATCAAACAAAGGCGCCATTCTCACACTGTCTTCTTCATCATTTCTTAACACTTCCAGATTGCTTCCGTGCCGATCTCTATTAGCAATCAAATAATCAATACAGAACATCTGGTACATATATAATCCCCAACCGTTTCTTATTGCAAACTCTAATGGAGATTCATTATCTTCTTTTTGCAAATCATAATACAAATCATACGCCAACTTTTCTTCATTATCCTTACGAAAGTTTTCTGAAACAGAAACCCATGTTTCTTGTTCTTTACCATCAATAACAATCCTTGCATGTATCAGTTTATACTTCACATGCGGAATTCTCAAAATATCCATCACCCGGCTTACAATCAATTCGTTGACACACTCATGACCAAACACCCCTCGATAACTATCATAGTTCGATAATTTGTAATATAATCTTTTCCCATTCACTTCTTCATACGCTTTCAGAAAGCACCCCGGAGTTCCCGGTGACATTTTTCTTGCCGCCCAGTCCAGATGTTTCATATCCTGTAACTCACAAATAATATCCTGCATTATGCCACCTCATCTCAAAGATTTTATTGTTCATCTGGCTCAAATTGATCCGGATATCTGTCACTTCCCTCATATCCGCACACACCCATTCTGGGAGAATTACAAACAGGCAATAAAAATTCCGGCTCATAATCTTCTCCCTCTTCATCATTTTCCGCCTCTAAACACTCATCACACCAAAAAGGTGCTCCTTCATAATAGCCTTCTGGATTAACCCATTTCGCCTCATTTTGCCCGCAGTTACTACAGAGAATTTTAGGAGGATTATTTCTTGATAGAATTACAATGTCATTATTCTTTTTTTCTCCATCGCGGCAGCTATGTATACTTAATACCAGTTCTGTGGTTGAACCAAAATCATATTCATACAAAAAGTTATCGCCGACATCTACAACGTCTTTTAAGCGATAATTCATATTTCTGGAAGGTCTTCCCCAAAAGGCGTCCGTATCCGGATTGCTTTCATATTGCTCCTCATGAATCGTAAATGCACTCAGATGTCCACAACATTCTACCCATATGTCACGGATAAACACATCCAATTCTTTTAGCGTAGTATTCTCGCTTACTTCTACAATTAACCAATAATCTTTTCGATATTTTCCAGTAATAACAACCTGAAAATATCGGCATCTTCTTTTCTCTTTTTCTTCAGCAAACTTTGCGCTTCTCTTTTTGCACGCCTGCAAATGTCGAAGCATCCCGCCTTTTGTATACTCTTTTCCGCAATACTTACATAATCCTTTTGTTTGAACCGCCATTCTTTTTTCTCCAATCTATCTGTTTTTTCATACAACAGTATCCAACGTTTTTCCTATAACAAGTATACCATTATCTTATTAAAAAATACATAGAAAAAACTCCCCAGAACCGAAGTTCTGAGGAGTCGAAAAATCTTTTTGAAATTGTACGTTCCGAAAACGTATGATTAACGTTTGCTGAACTGCGGAGCGCGACGAGCTGCTTTGAGACCGTACTGAAATTCTTTGATTGCCGTTTTTCCTTGATATTCCGGGCTTTTTTGCCCTTTCGGTTCTTGGTTGTCCTATTCCTTAACCATAAAAATAGGTGCTTTTTTAATCAGAAACCCTCTGATGTAGCGCATCATTTACCACATCAAAAAGCTCCTCTGGCTTATTGTACTTCACCTTTGCATAGATGTCCATAGTTGTTTTGCTGTTTTCATGTCCTGCAAGGTACTGAACCGTCTTAGGGTCCACCCCTGCATAGAGAAGATTGGTTATGTAAGTGTGTCGCAGCTGATGAGGTGTCACATCAAAATCTATCGTATATTTGATTTTGGGCTGATTCTTCTGTGTCATGCCCAGCGTTGGAGTAACCGTATATTTGATACTCTCCCCATTTACATACTTATAGTAATTCCGGGGCTTAGTGGAACGGACAACTACATACTGCCATACTCTTTGAAACTGCGAAGCAGCCAGTGGTTCTCCTTTGCTGTCAGCGATCACATAATCTGATATGGAATTTTCTTTCGTTTCTCTTAGACAATCCACCAAGCACTTCGGTATCGGAATATCCCTTTTTGCTGCCGGAGTCTTTAGCACCGTAGAAACCACGGGTCTGTTATGCTCTGACCTCCATGCTCTCCGCACGGATATATACGGAGTAGGTGCGTCCAGGAATACACAATCCCATTGCAGTCCAAGTGCCTCCTCCCGGCGAAGCCCGGAATACAAGCAAATCATAATGAACAGATAAGGTGGCAGCTCCTTGACTGTATCCAACAGCACCTCAACCTGCTGGTCGGTTAATGCGTCTTTCTTCTTCGTAGGCTTTCCGCCCTTTGCAGATATTCCTACACAGGGGTTATAGCTAATCAGCTCACTGCGCTCTGCCGAGTAAAAAATACATTTGATGAGCATATTTACCGTGTTGTATAAGCCTTCCGATTTTTTTGTCAGCGGCACAAGCGCCAGACGAATATCATCTGCGGTTACTTCCTCCATATACATATCACCCAAAGGCTTAATGATATAATTCCTCATGTCAGAGGTATATCCCTTCATCGTAGCTGAAGATACCTTGGCTGATTGCATCAGCAGCCATTTCTCACAATATTCAGCAACCGTCGGATGCTTCCGGCGGAAAAGGATCTCCTCAACCTGCTTCTTTGCTGCCAGCTGTTTTTCATACAGTTCTTCACAAGTGGTCGCATACAAGCTGACCTGCTTGCCATCCGCATCCTGAATCCGTGTTCTGTAATATAAGATTCCTTTTCTCGTAACAGTTCCGTACTGCGGAACACTTCTATTTTTCTTTGCCATATAGATTTTCCTTTCTTGATAATGAGCGTTTACAACTTACACCCCCGTTTTATCAGAAAGCACGAATTTAATCAAAGATACGGATTAGGGAAAACAAAGAGCGAGACATCCTTGCCTCGCTCTTACTGCTTATGATATTTCATTACTTCTGTGCTTTAGGATCGAACACCATCCCACTGAGCAAATGCGCCGCCCATACTTTTAACCAGCTCGTCCGGTCGGTTGTATTTGACCTTTGCATAGATGTCCATTGTAATCTTGCTGCTCTCATGGCCTGCCAGATATTGAACCGTTTTGGGGTCTACCGATGAATGGATCAGGTTCGTGATATATGTATGTCGCAGCTGATGGGGTGTTACCTCAAAGTCCAGGCTGTAAACCACTTTCCCATTGTGAGCAGCCTTTTCTCCCAAAACAGGAGTAACCGTATGCCTGACCCTTTTTCCATCTTCATACCGGTAATAACTCCGCTCCTTAACTGTTCTGGTAACGATGTACTGCCAGAGTCGCTTGAACTGTGTGTAGGACAGTGGATCGCCATCCTTATTTGGAACAACATGTTCGACGGATTGAACGGGTCATTCACTACCCCACGTCTGCTGTTGGCTGCATGTACCATTCTGCCATTACCAACATAAATTGCCACATGGGAAATATTGCGGAACTGCCCATTCTGCTCATAAGAATAAAAAATCAGATCTCCCGGCTCCAGTTCGCCTTCTGTAACTTCCAGCCCATGTGTTACCATAAATTCTCCCTGAGTAGAGGCAATCGCCGGAAGGGAAATGCCTACCTCCTGATACAGCCGCTGTACCAGGGAACTGCAATCATAATATCCTTCCTCATACCGGTGTTCCTGGCTGTATTTGCAGCCTACCTTCGTCAGTGCCAGATTTGCAACGTCACTTCCTACACCAAAGGAAGGGATCTCATTTCTAAATTCCTCACTCATGACTTCCCTTAACAGTTCTTCTTCTTTTTCTGTCAGCTTTCCAAGTGCAATATAGTCCTCATAATTCAGGTTCTTAACATAGCAGCCCTTCTTTGTTACCGTAATCTCATTTTCGTCCCCATCTGCCAGAAACGCTTCAAAAGTCTGATGTCCCCAGGCAGACGCAGTTGCATGGTCCGCACAGAAAACATCAAATTGTACTCCATACCGGTCAAATGCCCCGGTATCTTCTACGGTATATTCAATCCCGTTCATAATGATCCTGGTTCCCATAGGGACAAAGGGATTTTGTGCATCTACTGCAAGGGTATGGTCCGGTTTTGGCATGACACCGGAGGCTGTCGGTCCTCCTGCCCACTGCCCACAACAGATACTGCACTGGCAATAGCCGCTGGTTACAACATTTCCCAGACTTTCCCCTGCCTTTATGGTGGTGGTTATGGTCGTGTTTTCAAAACTGTTCATTTCATCAAAGATTTCCTTCAGCTTGTCCTTATGCCGCTGATCCATATCCACACCTATATCCCCGGTTCCATACTTCACCATATAAACCATTAAAGTATCATAATAATTACTCACATAATTTCCGTTTTTCTCATGGAGATAGGTAACTGCCCCATCTTCCCCATTTTGTCCAAGTTTTGTATTAAAGTCCATGTAGTAACCGCTTAAAACTTCCCGGACGGTAGGGTTCTCCTCAGACGGATTGGGCATGAACGCACCAAGTGGCGAACAGTATAAAAGGAAAAAGATAATCACCACAGGGATTGCCACCACAAGCAGAATACTGAACAGCGGAGCTAAAAGCGCCCCGGCAAACTGGACCACCTTCAGCATAAATACAGAGGCTTTCATCTTTACAATATCTTTTGCCACCTGTGCCAAACTGTCCTGCTGTCCATTTCCGGTGAGCTTATTGATCATATACTGGATTTTCCTCTGCCGGACTGCCTGCTTTTTCTGTTTCTCCATCTGTTTCTTTTTCACTGCTTTTGTTTCTTTGTAAAACTGCTTATTGGTAATCTTCCCATCAGCCTGTTTTACCTTTAATTCCTGCTCTGCCTTTCTATAGTTCCGGTCCTTCCACAGCTTTTCTGCCGGTTTTGCTGCTGTCCCCATGACATAAAGGGAATCATTGACTTCTTCCCCACCCTCTAACTGGGTCAGTATAGCAGCCTCTCCCCGGCGTACACCCTTTATGGCAGTCTGCTTCGCCAGGGAAGATTTTTTTGTTTCCGCCAGCTTTGCAGCCTGTTCCCTCCGGTACTGTTCCTTTGCCCGGAAACCAGCAGAGGGCTGGCTGTTTGGTGCTGCCCCCTGTTTCATCTGATCCGGCTGTAAGGTTCCCGGTACAGATACGGTACTTTTGGTCTTTCCATTTTGTTTTCTATCTTCTGCAGTTCCCCGGATTGCTGCCTCTTTCCCGGCCTGCTTTTTCTTTTCCTTTTGTTTTTCAAACAGCGCTTCTCTGCCCTGCCCCGGCTGTTTCCCTTTTTCTGCCCCTTCTTTTTTCTTTCTCTGCCCTAAAAGATCAGCCACCGGCTTAGAAGTAAAAGCAGCTTTCTTTTCCTTTGCAGATAAAATAGGATTTTTCTTATGCACCGTCACCTGGGCTTCTTTTTTTAATTTCAGCTCCGGCTCTTTTTCTTTTTTTACCTTAATCTCCAAAGCAGTCCCCCTCTCCGGGGTTTAATTCTTCTGCCTGATACCAGAGTGCCTGAAACAGATACCCCTGTTCCTTTTCTCTGGGTGGTGGTCCGTACTCCTTTTCCAATTCCTGAAAGGCTTCCATAAGGTTTCCGGAAAATTCCTGGTAATCATCTTCTGTCAGGATATATTTTTCACTGAACAATACCTGCTCCAATTCCCCCACTTCTACCAAATGGTCAATGTCTTCCGGGGAAAGTGGCGGTCCCAGTCTGTCATAAGTCTTTTCTTTCAGGTAGGAAAACTGGTAAAGATCCGTCTGCTGCGGTAAAATCTTCTCTTTACTGCCATCAAAGAGCAAAAAAATAGCTTCCGCTTTTAAGAAAACGGAAACCTCAGCCTGCTCACCATATTTTAGTGCCTGCCCCTTAGAAGAAAACTCCAGCCAATCCGGAATACGGATTTCCAGCATCCAGGCTTCATACTGCAGCCCAAAAGATAATTGATATTTTGCGATAATTCCTCCTCCCTTCCACTACAAATAATCATAATAAATCTCATTGGTATCTTCATGAAAATGGCACACCGGACCGCCGCACCAGTTCCCTGCATACTGCACTGTCTTTTCCTCCACTATCCGTCACGACCAAAGGAAGCCCATAGTGCTGCAAGGACATCTGGCTGGCAGTGCGGATACGTTCTATCGCTGTTTTTTCTAAATCCAATTCTGTTTCAGGAGGGAAGATATCTTTTACATGGCCAAAACTCCGCCTCCTTTCCTAATGTTATCTGCCGCCTCTTTTTGGCGGCTCATATCCATTTGCGGCATACGCTTCTACGGTCATACCGTATGACTCTGCTTCCTGTCGTATTTCCTCCATAACCTGTTCCCTGTATGATTTGTCCGGACAGGCAGTTGCAAAATCCCGGATATCCGGCATACAAGGCAGCTCCTTCCCTGTATTTAGTGCAATCCTGCTTTCCCGGACATAAGCAAGTATGGCTTCCTGATATGCCTTTCGTGATGCGTCCCCCTGCGTCAGCAAAGGGACTTTCTTTTCTATTTCCTGTTCTTCCAGAACCGCTGTTTCCAGTTTTTCCAGGTTGCAGAAATACTGAAGGGAAGGAAGCATCTCCTCCAGTACCCATTTCATTTGCTGTTGTTCATGTTCCCATTCTTCTGTTGTCCTGGCGGTCTGTTTCATAAGCTGCTGCCCTTCTTCTGTATGGAGATAATAATCTGCAAATGCTTTTACATGATCCAGCAAATTTCCTTCCCCGTCACCAAAATCCTGGCGCCCGGTATAAGACATGACTTCCCCCTCTGAGAGAAAACAGATTTCAAAATGTGTTTTGTAATAACCTGCCATGTCTTTCTCTTCCACTGACTGCCGATCCAGCTTTCCGAACAATTCTACCGCTTGATTTAATGGCATGGCTTCTTCCAATGGAATGTCCGGGTGTTCACTGATCCGCACATACACAAAGGGTTTCAAATCCACAGGCGGAATAAGTTTTACCTGCTCCAGTGTTGTCTTTAGCTTGTCTGCCTGTTCTTTCAGCTCTGGTTTTTGCTCAAATATCTTGCTTCCCAGCCACCTGATGTATTCCTCTTTTCCGTCTTGACATAAGGCTTTCCATATAATAGCTTCCTTATGTTCTGCTTCTTTCGGATAAAAGGTATGGTAAAAATCAGGATCAAGATTTTTTTCCAGTTTTATCATTTCATCTGCAAAATCAGCAGCGTCCATGCTCTTTTTTGTTAAAATCCCTTTGGTATCCACGACTTTTGTTTCTGGAAGATAAGCACTCAGTTCCCTGGCAGCCCTTAAAAGCTCAGGGTATTCCTTGAAACCATAGACTTCCCCTAAAAAATCCACATCTAACTTGCCGCCGGAAACCAGTGGAAAGTCCAATGGAATACCATCTTCCTCCTCCACATGAAGCCCAATCCCTTTTCCTGCATTCAGCCTTTCAGAAGGAATACTCTGATAATACTTTACTGCTTCTTCTGCACTTTGAATATCCTCCCTGTATTCTCCATAACGGTTAAATTCCATACATTCTGCCACATAATACGTTGCCAAACGTCCGGTGGCATTCTCGCCCATCTCACCTTTTTCCACGTAGCAATACCTCCTTTTCACGCACAAAAAAAGCACTACCGTTTTTAGCGATAATGCTCTTTGTGTTACTTCTTATTTTCTTTTCTACTGTTCTTTATCTGTAAGAAAGATACTCTGAAATGCAATAGCTTCCTGTAATATCCCGTTCTATCACACCGGTCTGCTCTAAGCATTCCATATATTTCTTTATTTCATCTTCTGAAAAGCGGGCTGCCTTATCCTCTGACCACTGTTTAAATTCAGATACAATCTGGCTGGCATCAATCCTTGAAAAAGTCTGGACTAAATAAGTTACCGTTGCAAGTCCTTCCAATTCATGATCACTTTCTATCTCATTCACATAAGCAACCGCTTTTTCGATTGCAGGCATAAGACGGTTTAATAACTTTGTTGTTTTTTCACTACAGATTACCTGGTAAGCTAACTGATACGTTGATTCAGTATCTTTTAAGCCATAAAAACTCTGATACTCTCCGATATTTCTACTAACTATATCAATGGAGTGAGCATAGGGACCATATTTATACTTCTGAAACGAAAAATATGGTTCTTCCAGATACAAATTCATAAAATATGCGGCTTTTTGCAGACGAAGTTTTGTACAACGGTTCAGCCCCATTTTTATTTTCATCAGAACTAAACTGGCTGCTGTAAGTTTAGGCGCAACCGCTGCCTTCTGTACATAATTTCTCTGTGGCTCATAAATCAAAAATGTAAAATTATCAGCGATTGGTTCTAATTTCTTTTGTATCAGTTCTTTTACTGTCTGCCAATCCAAACCACCATTTCCACACCCCAGTGGTGGAATGGCTACTGATTTCACATGCAATCCCGGAAGTCGTTCTACCAAAACGTCTAACGCTGTTTCTATATAACTTATTTTAGAATTTTCACGCCATTTATCTTTCGTTGGAAAGTTTACAATCGTAATACCATTCTCTACAAATGTATGGATTGTTCCAACATGCAGTGTTTTATCTTTGCAGGCTTTTATATAGGATTTATTATTTTCTGGAAATTTCAGCTTGAACTGATACGCAACTCCCTTTCCCATGTAGCCCTCACAGTTGACTGTATTAACTAAACACTCTGCACCAGACTGAAACATATCTCCAGTTGTGTATTTAATCAACACAACCACCTCCTCTCGTTACTCAAACCATTGGGGCATCACCGTAATAAATGGTGGTGGAAAGATAACACCTTTCTGTTTGAGCATATCTGCTACTTTGTTTTCAGTTTCTTTCGATGAAACATAGATACACTGGAAAGCATCAACTGGAATGACCAATGGACTCAGGCATTCCGCCATCTTTATCTGTCTGGCGTCCTCGTCATTCTGCCCTACTCTGGTAAGGATATCCCAGTCAATCATTTCAAAGCCTTCGTCATAATTGTATAGCTGACACTCTTCCAATGCCAATGGGTGCTTAGGTAAAATGCGGAAATTATTGCGTCTTGCCAAAATTCTGGTAATACAAATATAAATCATTTCTTCGCCCACATGCGTTTTTTTCACAGCCACATCAAAAGCTGAATATGGGTGAAAATGAAATGGAATATATCCGTCCAGTCCTAAAACTTCTCTCTTACGTATAATTTCCGGATCTGCAACATCTCCAAACGTTACTGTATTCTCCCTTAAAATCTTTCTTGGCACAAGTCCAAAGTCAATGATCGATTCCAGGTTTTTTAACTCTGTTAAATGATATAGAAGTTTCCCTTCTTTCGCATCTTTTAATCCCATTGTTCTCCTCCTAGTATAACACACTTTAAACTTTAATCACAGAGCTTTTGTATGTTCCGTCAATGTGTTTGTTTCCATAAACAAATTTTCCTTTGTACCCATTATATGGTTCCAGTATTGATACGTCAATCCCATTAACGTGCCTTCTCTTTCTCACTTTTTGCATAAGGAAGAGATTGCTCTGCTGCTACTTCTTCCATTTGAAAGTATTCTGGTAGTATGTTTTCTTCCCTGAAACTAAAATACCGGTTCTCAGCCACCACGATATGATCCAACACCTCAATCCCCATAAGATTGCCGGCTTCTGCCAATCGCTTTGTCACTTCTATATCATGCCTGCTTGGTTCTGGATCACCGGAAGGGTGGTTATGTGCCAAAATGATACTGCTGGCATTGGATAAAATCGCAGATTTGAATACTTCTCTTGGGTGAACCAGTACACTATTTAACGTTCCCATACCTACCACGTTGACATTAATAACCTGGTTTTTTGTCCGAAGGTTTAAAATACAGAACATTTCCCGGTCACAATCTTTTAAAAAATCCTGAAAGAGTTCTGCCACATCACAGGGATTTTTTAATTCTTTACTACTGTATAGAGGAGGTTCTTCCACCAGGCGTATACTTACCACATCTATTTTATGTGTCTTCTCCATGTTCTTCCTTTCCAAAACAAATCTCCAGCATAATTCCCTCCGGCAGATTTTTTAAAAGTCTTTCCAACTGTTCTAAATTCATTTCTATTTGATATGTTTCAGCCATTCTGCCACCTTTCCCATGATATACAAAAAGAGTGCCTGATAAAAGAACTGCACTCTTTTTGTCCTATCCTTTTTCTACTTTACCGACTTATAATTTTTGCTGTTGCCTAATTTTTTCTCGTCTGTCATACCTTTTCCTTTACAGATAAAAGAAAAAGTTCCTTTCAGATTACATTACTCCTGCTTTGTCTGCAACGCCTTTTCGTGAAGGTTGGTATTGAAAAGCGCATACAGCGGATTGGCTTCTTTTTCCATACGGTTATCAAATGGAATACAGGTATTTCCATACTTAATGATCCCCGTACCGGAAGGAGAATTATCTACATATTTTAATTGTGCTTCTGGAATTCCTGCTGCAGTGGATAATTCCTGACTGTCTACATTGGACTGCTTTAACAGGGCAATAAACTCACTGTTCCCCAGCATGGTCATGGCTGTATAGTTCTGCAGCATATCAACCAAATTTTGGGTGATTCCTGTGCATAGTCCCCCTTGCTTCCTCACTTTTTTCCAGAGGCTGAACAAAAATTTCGCACTATACTCCCGGTCAAGAACCGTATGGAACTCATCTATATAAAGCCAGGTTGCCCTTCCTTTCTTTGCGTTTTCTGCAATCCTGGCACTGATATTTTCCAGCATGACCAGAGTGGAAATGGCTCCCAGCTCTTTCCCCAGGTCCCTGGTACCATAGACAATACACCTGCCTGGGTATCCCCATGCGGTATCCCTGCCGCTCATAGCTCTCTTCGATAAACGCAACCCGTACACGTCCATGCAGTTTCCTCTTTCCTATCCACTGCACTACTTTTTCCATCTCCGCTTCGCATTCGTCGATCTCCCATTTTTTGAAACATTCCTCATCATAGCTATTTTCCAAAAGAATACCCTCCTATCTTGCCTGTGCTATCTGGTATGGTACTATGTTCCTGTGTCCTACCATTTTTTCTATCTTTTGTATTTTTGTCCCTTTTGTTTCGGTAAGAAGCGCCCTTTCCTTTTCTACCAGGCTGGAAAGCTCCTGGTTTTCCTTTTTATACTGCAAAAAAGCGTTATAGTCTTTTCCCATAGGTGGAAGACGTACAAAAACCTCATAATTCATAAGGGTATATTTTCTTGCCAGTTTTTTTACCGCTTGTCTGCCCGGCGGGTCATTATCCAGACAGAACTGTATATTCCTGATATGGGAATAGTCTTTTAAAAACTTTTCCAAAGGACCATCGGAAAGCATTCCAAGTACCAGGATATTGTTCCGGTAATCTCCCCGCAGTTCCATATCGGACATGGCATCAATCGCCGCCTCATATACATAGAGCGTATCACTGTTTCGGTCTACCAGATTAACTCCATACGTTTTGTCATTCCCAGTAACATCTCCTTTAAAGGGTTTTCCGTATTTATCCAGGGTTCCTCTCTGGCTGGCAAAACGTGGGACACCTTCCGGGTCTTTTCCTACAAAAACCAGATTGTGATATTTTCCGCTTTCATATAAAAGTCCCTTTTTTATCCAGAAGTCGATCACCTGCTTTGACAGTCTCCTCTGCTTCATAAGGTATCCATATAACCGGCGGCTGGTTTCTGATTTTGGAGGCAGCACAAAAGGTTCTTTCGGTATCTCTTTTTTCTTCTTTGTATCTTTTGTCATTCCAATCTGTCTTTCCGGTTGAAATTTTTGCATGGTTTCAGTACGGATATATCCGGCAAACTCCAGCAGATATTTGACTGCCTCCACAAAATCCATATTTCTGAAATATTCCAGAAAATCAATGGTACTACCTCCTACCCCCTGGCTAAACCGGCACCAGGAAGACCGGTTGAAGATCATCACAGAGTCCATACCCACTGCCTGATAAAACCTGCCTTTTCTTTTCAGCGGAATCCCTATCTGCTCCGCCAAATCCACTAGATCCACTGCCTTTGCAATCTGAATTTCTTCAGCCGTAAATTTTCCCATACTGCACCTCTTCATATTTCATATCCAGATAATGCGCCATTTCCGGGTGCAGAGCTCCAAAAGCAGTCAGGTAGCGGAAGCAGGAACTATGCTCCCCCTGTCCGATACAAAATTCCCGCAGGCTCTTTTTTGAATACTGGGCCGGCTGGTTACACCAACGACTTAGGTTGATATACATTCCCTTATAAACCTCCGGTGCCCGTTCCCATGCTGCATAGCGCATCAAGTAAGCCAGGCACTTATACCGCATCAAAATCTCAATCCGTATGAAAACGTCCCGAATATCCTTTGCCCAAAAATCTGCTTTCCAGGTTCCTTCCCAGTCATAGCCGCACAGTACATACAGCTTAATTTTCTGGTAAGGAACTGGGATTACTTCCCGCAAAAGTTCCAGTTTTCTTACAATAAGTTCCTGATCTTTGATATGGTCAAAGGCAAAAATCATGCCATTATCCAATTTTCCTGATGCTAGAAGTTCCATCTGCCTTTTCTGCATAATCCGCAGATCCAACCCTTGCCGGAACTGAAAACGCCTGCCTGTTTCCAGGACACTGGAAAAGATTTTTTCCCACCCTGCACAGGCAAAAAAGTTATCGTCCAGAAAACATAACTTCTTTCTGGACGGATCATAAAATTCTTCCAATGGGCTTGCTGCTACTGCACCAGTGCTATTTTTGTTTACACAGAAACTACACTTCCGAAAACACCCCCTGGTGAGGAAGCCAATGGAATAGTCCGTATAAAATTGGAACTCCTTCTTCTTTTTCTCTCCTGCACTGTTTTCTTTTACCATCTGGTCATACAAATGATAGTCCGGTGTATGGTGTTCAACCGCTTCTGGAAGTACCGGTGCTTTATCGTAAAAAAATCCAGTCCCTCCATAAATGGTTGTTTCCCTCGTCAAAATATGTTCCGGCACAAAGGTATCCGTAAACACTTTTGATACATAGAGCCGGTCATATTCTCCAGCCTGGCTGTAATCCAAAAGAAGCTCTGTTTCAAATCCCCGCTCCTTCCAATAAGCGGAAAGTTTCATACATGCCAAGTTCGGAAACCGGTGTCTTTTCCGGTACAAAAGATCTGCATCTATAATCCCTATCCTCAACGCCTGCTCCTTTCCATACGGGTAGTTCCGGTTTTCTGCCTCTGCTTACTTACTTCTTTTCTTTTTTTCTCTTCCATGCTTCTCACCTCATATTGCCAAAGAAAGGACAGCCGCAGCCGCCCTTTCCCAAGTTTAAAAAACTAATTTTTATTTCCTATGCCTTTTTCTGTAATAAAGTAAGCCTGCTACCATGCCTGCACTTACACCAAGAGCCAGCAAAGGCAGGAACCAGTTTGTATCATCACCGGTTTTTGGTCCCGGTTTGACGGTACCTGGTGCTTCCGGTATTTTTTTATTCTGGATTTCTTTTACCACTTCAATGACTGGTGTTTTATCATTCTGGTAGCTGAATACAATCTCCCACTCTTCTTCTGTCTTCTCATATCCTTCTAAGGCTGCGGTTTCTTTCAGCACATAGGTAATCGGTTCTTTGAAAGTACCATTTTCATAAGTTCCAATCGGAAGCAGGCTGGAAACTGCTTTTCCATCTTTCCCAGTCTTCAGGCGTTCTACTTCTTTACCGGTTTCCTTTTCCATGAGGACAAATTCTACTCCTTCCAGAGCCGCTTTACTGTCTGCATCGGTCTTTACAATAACCAGTTGTCCCATAGCACGCTCATCTTCCATCTTCACCTTCTGAATTTCTCCCGTTTCTTCTACTGTAAACTCCACGTCATTAGCCACAATATATCCATCAACTGCCGCTTCTTCATGCAGAGTATGCTAAAACTATTTTCTTCATGAAATCATCACCAGCCTTTCTTTGGTGCTACCTTTTTGGCCTTTTTCTTTGTTTGG
>OLNC01001292.1_pt1 | contig 14863 bp, 15 predicted proteins | sample 1672011 | NCBI WGS metagenome assembly OLNC01 (sample SAMEA3136636, study PRJEB25190) | human gut metagenome | biome: human gut; feature: human-associated habitat; material: faeces | place: Austria | collected 2013 | reverse complement strand
TAATTGCTCCAATATTCATAACGACGCCTCCTTAAATTAATCCTGAAAATCCGAAGAATGCAATCGCCATCAGACCTGCTGTAAGAAGTACAGTAGGGAATCCTTTGAAAGCTTCCGGAATATCATTATATTGAATTTTTTCACGGATACCGGCCATCAGTGTGATAGAAATCGTAAAGCCTACTGCTGTGGCAAATCCGTTGATGGTACCCTGAAGAATGTTGTATTCGTCCTGTACGTTTGTAAGTGCAACACCAAGAACTGCACAGTTTGTTGTGATCAGAGGAAGGTATACACCAAGTGCCTGATAAAGAGACGGAACACATTTTTTGAGGAACATCTCTACAAACTGAACCAGTGCGGCAATGATCAGGATAAATACGATTGTCTGCAAATACTCCATGCCTGAAGGAACAAGGATGAATTTGTAGATCAGTCCGGTAACGAAGGAAGACAATGTAATAACGAATACAAGGGCTCCACCCATTCCGACTGCTGTCTCGGTCTTTTTGGAAACACCAAAGAAAGGACAGAGGCCAAGGAACTGACTCAGTACTACGTTATGGACAATGGCGGAGCTGACAAGGATAATCAATAATTCTTTCATGCCTGTTTGCCTCCTTTACACATGGTATTGCTGCAGGAATCACAGCCTGAACAGCAGCCACATCCTTCACTTGGATCAATTCCACGTTTTGCTGCGCCGACTTTGAATTTGTTCTGAAGTGCGGCAAGCATGGCAAGAACGAAGAATGCACCAGGGGCAAGGATAAAGATTGTGATCGGTTCATATCCTATTTTGCCGTCAGCAGCAAGAGGAAGGATCTGCTGTCCGAAGATCTGGCCTGCGCCGAGAAGTTCACGGACTGCACCGATACAGGTGATGCTTAAGGTGAATCCGAGGCCCATTCCAATACCATCAAAGAGGGACGGAATTGGCGGATTTTTGGAAGCATATGCTTCGGCACGGCCAAGGATGATACAGTTTACTACGATCAGCGGGATGTAAATACCGAGTGCGGAATAAAGACTCGGGATAAAGCCCTGCAGGAGCATCTGTACGATGGTGACGAAAGATGCTACGACAACGATAAATGCAGGCATACGTACGCCGTCCGGAATGAATTTTCTCAGAAGAGAAATCATCAGATTGGACATTGCCAGAACTACCGTAGTGGTAAGACCCATTCCGATACCGTTGATTGCAGATGTTGTAACAGCCAGTGTAGGACACATGCCCAGTACAAGCACAAAAGTAGGATTTTCTTTAATAATACCGTTTACAAGACGTTCGGCAGGTGTGTTTGCTTTCATGACTCTGCTCCTCCTTCCACATACCGAAATGCACAGAGACCGGCATTCACACCGTTTGTCATGGCATTTGTTGTAATGGTTGCGCCACTGATGGCATCAATCTCGTCATCAGAGGAAGCGCCTGTTTTTGTGTAGGTGAATTTTTCTACATTTTTGTCTTTAAACTGATTTTTGAAATCGTCTGTAGTGGCTTTCATACCAAGACCGGCGGTTTCGCTGATGGATAAGATGGAAATTCCATTCAGTGTTCCATCATTCTGAACACCCATTGCAAACTGAATGTCTCCGCCGTAACCTTCAGAATCGGTGATTGTAAATGCATATCCAAGAGTTTCACCGGAAGCATCTTCTGCTACCATGATCTCATCGATCGTCTGAGCAGAGAATCCGTTGTCATTAAGATATCCAACAAGATCTTCTGCCTGACCTTTGTCATCAAGGGAATATTCGCTGAAACCGGCAGCATCTTCGAAAACAGTCTTGTAAGCTTCCTCTTTGGATTTTTCGGCCTGAGCCGCAATCGGTCCGGCTGTGATATCCTGTACGACACCGAGGGCAAGACCAGCTACCAGAGTGATCACTGTAATGGAAATGGTGTTTTTTAAGATTGTATTCATGCTTTTTTACCTCCCTTTCCAAAGGCAGCAGGCTTAGTCGCTTTTTCAATGATCGGAACCAGAAGGTTACAGAAAATGATCGCATAGGAAACACCTTCTGCGGAACCGCCAAAGAGACGGAAGACAGCAGTTACAATACCAAGACAGCAGCCATATACAAGCTGACCTTTTGGCGTGATCGGCGTGGTGACATAATCAGTTGCCATAAACCATGCACCGAGCATCAGACCGCCTCCGAAAAGATGGCTGAGCAGGTAATTTCCGTCGAATCCCATTCCGGAACCAAGCATGTAAAGAATTACAAATACAGTAAAACTTCCGATATATGTAAGCGGTACTTTAAAATCAATCACTTTAAAAGCAAGAAGGATCACTGCGCCGATCAGAATCGCGATTGCAGAAGTTTCACCAATTGTTCCGTGAATATTACCGATAAACAGATTTTTGACAGGAATAGAATCTGCTGTAAATCCGCTGTTTTTGAGTTCGGCAAGTGCAGTTGCACCTGTAACGGTATCGATACAGTGGTATCCGTTGAGCTTGTCCACTGCGAAATTGGTCATTTTGCCTGCAAAAGAAATCATCAGGAAACATCTTGCAGCAAGTGCCGGGTTCATAAAGTTCTGACCGAGACCGCCGAAAAGCTGTTTTACTACGATGATTGCAAAGGCACTGCCAAGTACCGGCATCCACAGAGGAATCTGCGGTGGCATGTTGAGCGCAAGCAGAAGGCCTGTTACTACTGCACTGAAATCGTTGATGGTGTTCTTTTTATGCATCAGACGGTTATACAGCCATTCAAAGAAAACACTGGATGCAACTGTCACAAGTACAACAAGAAGTGCACGGAAGCCGAAGTTCCAGATGCCAAACAGTGTGGTTGGAAGCAGCGCGATCACAACGAGCTGCATGATTCGGCTGGTTGTCATTTTGTCCCTGACATGGGGATTAGATGATACGTTATACATTTGTTCCATTTCTTTTCCTCCCCCTTATTTCTTCCTGCGGCTGGCAAGAACCATTTTACGCATGGATTTGATGCTCTGGGTAAGCGGTCTCTTTGCCGGACAGATATAACTGCAGCAGCCGCATTCGCAGCACTCCATACCATCCATTGCTTCAAAACCTGCCATGTCACCACGCTCTGCCAGTTTGGCAAGACGGGCAGGAAGAACGTGGCCGGGACAGACACTTACACAGCGTCCGCAGTTGATGCAGGCTGTCTGGATCTCCTGTGCTTCGGATACAGCATCATGTTCAAGGAACAGGAATGCAGAAGTTGTTTTTGTGCATGGTACGTGAAGGTCATATAAAGCAAATCCCATCATAGGACCACCGGAAATTGCTTTGGCAATTTTGGCTTTCAGTCCGCCGGCAGCATCTATCAGTTCGGACATATCGGTACCGGAAAGAACGAGAAGGTTCTTTGGCTCTTTAATGCCATCACCGGACATGGTAACAACACGGCTGTTGACCGGTCTTCCGAGAATAACGGCCTTGTATACGGAGATTACGGTTTCAACATTGTCTACTACGCATCCTACATCTGCAGGAAGCATGCCGGAGTTGATCTCACGTCCTGTTGCTGCATAGATCAGGGTACGCTCACCACCCTGTGGGTATTTGGTCATGACTTCTTTTACTTCGATACGGTCGATGTCTTTGACCAGTTCTTTCATTTTTGCAATACAGTCCGGTTTGTTGTCTTCGATACAGATATAACCTTTTGCGGAATCAAAAAGAGTCAGGATAACCTGAAGTCCTTTTACGACTTTATCCGGTTCTTCGATCATACGGCGATAGTCGCTGGTGATATACGGTTCACACTCTGCTCCGTTTACAAGGATATATTCGATCTTGGAAGGATCCTTCGGCGCAAGTTTAACGTGTGTCGGGAAGCCGGCACCGCCCATACCTACTACACCGCCTTCTTTGATACGGTTCAGGATTTCTTCTTTTGTCAGATCTTCCAGACGGGTCTCCTGGTATTCGACTTCCTGATACTGCTGGTCGTTTTCAATCACGATACAGTCGACCATGGATCCGGTAGCATTCAGATGTTTCTCAATGCCTTTTACGGTACCGGATACAGATGCATGCAGCGGCACGGAAACAAATCCGCCTGCATCGGCAATTTTCTGTCCGGCAAGAACTGAGTCACCCTTTTTCACACATGGAACAGATGGAGCACCAATGTGCTGAGAAAGTGGATAGACCAGATCACCCTTTGGGAGATACTTCTCAATCGGATGGTCTTTGGATAGTTCCTTACCTTCGTAAGGATGGATTCCGCCCCTAAAGGTCAGTTTTCCCATATATTTTTCCTCCTTATTTTATAAGCATCAGTTCTGCTTATACTCTTTTCTTTTTCATGTCCGGTCACTGTCTGTTTTGTTCATATTAACAGTAACTCTAAATATACTATACATCTTTTTGGAGAAAAATTCACTATCAAATTTTCAAAATATTGTGTATAATTAAATACAATCATGAAAGGGATAAATAACTATGATTGTTAAAAAAATACCTATTTTACAAGGGTTTCCGGCACCTGACACCGTTAATTATTTATCGAATGTCAAAAACGAATTGTCAGAAAATAGTGCAATTTTTTACGATATTGAGACAACTGGATTGTCAAGATATACAGCTTCTGTCTATCTGATCGGAGCGGTGCGTTATGAGAAAAATCAGTGGATACTTTACCAGTGGATGGCTGAAAATGCAGAGGAAGAAGCTTCTGTTTTACAGGAATTTTCTGTATTTCTGGAAAATGCGGGATATACGATACAGTATAATGGAAATCGTTTTGACCAGCCTTTTCTGGAAGAACGTTATCGGAAATACAAAATGGACTCTCCGTTTGCAGGAAAAACGTCTGTAGATCTCTATCAGTTGTTAAAACCATGTCAGAGTTTACTCAAACTGGCCAGAATGAAACAGCCGGATCTGGAAAAACTTGTGGGAATTCATAACAGAAAATACGTAGATGGAGGCCAATGTATCCGCCTTTACAGGAATTTTGTAAAAAAACAGCTGCCGGAAATTGGAACAGAGGTTATGGGACATAATGAAGAAGATTTGCGGGGGCTTGGAAAAATCTTTCCGCTGCTCTCTTTACGGAAGCTTTATGATGGAGAATATTGTCCAAAGCAGTGTGAAGTGATCAATCAGGAATTGAAAATGACACTGGAGCTTCCGGCAGCGGTTCCGATAAATGTTTCTTGTGGAAATACTTCCTTTTATCTGACTGTGTCTGATCAGGAAGCAAAGATTCTTGTACATCTGAATGAAGGAAAGCTGCGTCAGTATTATCGGAATTATAAAGATTATGAATATATTTCGGGCGAAGATACGGCAATGCCAAAATCTATCAGTAAATATATGGATAAAAGTCTTCGCGTTGCAGCAACACCGCAGACCTGCTATACCTGGTTCCGATGTGACGAAAGTTTTGTAAATGATCCTGTAAAACAAATGCAGTATCTGACCCATACGCTTTCATTTTTTCTTGATAATTTGAATAAATAATCAGTGGACGCGCCACCGGTGTTTCCTTAATATGCAATGTAAAAGCCCCGACGATTTCGCCGGGGCTTTAAAAGTCTGAAATTATTCTTCTGTAGCTTCTTCTGCCGGAGCTTCCAGAGCTTTCATGCTAAGACTGATTTTCTTGTCTTCGCCGTTGAAATCAACAACTTTAGCCTGAATTTCCTGTCCGATGGAAAGTACATCAGATGGTTTGGCAACATGTTCTCTGGAAATCTGAGATACATGAAGAAGTGCATCAATTCCAGGTGCAAGTTCAACAAAAGCACCGAAATCTGTCATACGAGCAACTTTACCAGTAACAACATTTCCTACAGCAAAATCTTCTGCTGCAGAAAGCCATGGATTCTCTTCCGGGAATTTCATGGAAAGTGCAATCTTGTCACCATTGATTTCTTTGATGAGAACTTTTACTTCATCACCTACATTGAAGACCTTCTTCGGGTTTTCAACTCTGCCCCAGGACATTTCGGAGATATGAAGAAGTCCGTCTGCTCCACCAAGATCGATGAAAGCACCAAAATCTGTAACATTCTTTACAGTACCGGTTACAGTATCGCCAACATGGATTCTCTCCATAAGTTCTTTCTGTTTTTCTGCTTTTTCTGCAAGAAGAAGCTGTTTACGATTACCGATGATACGACGTCTTCTCGGATTGAATTCTGTGATAACGAATTCGATTTCTTTATCTGCGTATTTGGAAAGGTCTTTTTCGTATGTGTCGGAAACAAGGCTTGCAGGAATGAATACTCTTGCTTCTTCTACGTTTACACAAAGTCCGCCATCCAGTACCTGTGTTACAGGTGCTTTCAGTACTTCCTGTGATTCGAAAGCAGCTTCCAGACGTTTGTTACCTTTTTCAGCAGCAAGTCTCTTGTAAGTCAGGATGACCTGTCCTTCACCGTCATTGACCTTCAGTACTTTTGCTTCCATGCTGTCACCAACATGAACTGCATCTGTGAGTACAAGTGAAGCATCATTGGAATATTCACTCTTAGTGATAATACCGTCTGCTTTATAACCGATATTCAGGATGATCTCATCATCTTTGACATCAATGACTGTACCCTGTACGATCTCTCCATTTCTGATTGTTTTTACGGAATCCTCCAGCATCTGTTCAAAACTCAATTCTGACATGTTCTTGAACCTCCTCAATAATTTTCTTTGGGGTGGATGCCCCTGCTGTGATACCTACATAACTACTGTGATGGAACATTTCAGAATCCAAGTCTACAGGTGTTTGTATATAGTAAGTATTTCCACATTCCTCTTTGCATATTTCAAACAGCTTTTGAGTATTGGAACTATGTCTGCCACCAATGACAAGCATAGTGTCTACCTCTCCGGCTATGTTTTGCGCTTCTTTCTGCCGTTCTTCAGTAGCATTACAAATAGTGTTTAAAATATCGCCCATATTTAAAACACTATTATCATACCTCTTTTTGCATAGAATTTCAACTAATTCTTTAAATTTGTTGTAATTAAATGTCGTCTGTGAAACAACACAGATTTCTTTGCCTTCCGGTGGAAGAAACTGCTCTGTGTCCTCTTTGTTTTTCAGAACGGTGTGTGCGCACTCGCACCAGCCGCAGATTCCCTTGACTTCGGGGTGATCCGGATCGCCGAAAATAACGATGTGTTTTCCGGCCCGGCTCTGCTTTTCGACAATGCGGTGTATCTTAAGTACGAAAGGACAGGTAACATCAACATAGTCCAGATGATTTGTTTCCAGTTTATGATAAACTTCTCTGCCCACACCATGGGAACGGATCACAACTGTTCCCCCGGAAAGAGTGTCAAGATCCTGTTCTTCGATTACCTGAACACCCCTGTCTGCAAGGTCGGATACAACTTCTTCGTTGTGGATGATCGGACCTAGTGTATAGATAGGCTGTACTCCCTGCTCAATGAGCTGGTAGACTTTATCTACCGCTCTTTTGACACCGAAGCAAAAGCCGGCAGTTTTGGCAACTTTAACTTTCATGAGATTTTTCTCCCGATGTTTTGGATCTGAAGATCTGAAGAATACGGTCTACGACCTGCTGAATTGTAAGATCTGAAGAATCAACAAGTACAGCATCTTCAGCCTGGCGAAGCGGAGAAATCTCACGGTTCATATCACGCTGATCTCTTTCTTCGATATCTTTCTGAATTTCATCCAGATTACAGACGGTTCCTTTTTCCTGAAGTTCAAGATAACGTCTTTTAGCGCGGGTAAGAGAGCTTGCGGTCAGATAGATCTTTACGTCTGCATCCGGAAGAATCGTTGTACCGATGTCGCGGCCATCCATAACAACGCTCATGTCCCTGGCAAGTTTACGCTGCAGACTGAGCAGTTTTTCGCGGACGCGAGGAACAGCAGAACTTACAGATGCCATATTTCCGACTTCTTCTGTACGCAGATAGGAGTTTACATTCTCATCGTTCAGAAGTACGATCTGTTCTCCGTTCTGATATTCAATAGAAATTTCTGCGTCCTGACAGATGTTTCCAATCTGCTCTGTATCGTCTTTATTGACTTCTCTGCGCAGAAGATAAAGTGCCATGGCACGATACATGGCTCCTGTATCTACATAAATAAATGATAATTCCTTTGCCACACGTCGGGCAATCGTACTTTTGCCGGCACCTGCCGGTCCGTCAATTGCAATATTATAGATCATTGTGTATCCTCCTGTTTATTCCTGCACACATCTGTTGCTGCGAGATATGCGGTTGACCATGCAATCTGAAGATTATAACCGCCGGTCACAGCATCAAGATCAAGCACTTCTCCGATAAAATACAGGTTTTTTATTTTTTTTGATTCCATAGTTCCGGGCTGAATTTCTCTGACAGATACTCCGCCACGGGTGATGACTGCTTCCGAAAATCCACCAAGACCGGTAATGGTAAACGGAAAAGATTTTATCAGGGAACCGAATGCCATCCGCTCTTCTCTTGAAATGTCGTGAATGACTTTATCTTCCGGAATCGGGCCGAGTCCGATGATTACAGGAGTAAGTGAGGATGGGAAAAGTACACCAATCACGTTCTTGAACTGTTTATTCTGCGTAGAAGAAAATTCACGGAGAATACGGTCATCAAGCTGTTCGTGTGATAATGCAGGTTTGAGATCCAGATAAGCGTCCAGTTCCTCTCCTTTTTGGAGAAATTTACCGATTCTGGCACTGGCTGACAGAACAAGCGGCCCGGTAATTCCGAAATGAGTGAACATCATTTCGCCAAAATCCTGATAAACTGTCTTTTTGCCACGTTTGACAGTAAGTTCTACATTTCGCAGAGAAAGCCCTTTCATCAGAGGAATATATGCCTCTTTTGTGGTAAGTGGTACAAGAGAAGGCATACATTCTGTAACTGTATGTCCTGTCTCGGCAGCAAAACGATAGCCGTCTCCGGTTGAGCCGGTAGTCGGATAAGATAAACCTCCGGTTGCAACGATCACTGCATCGGCAGTAGATACTTTATTATCCGTAAGCTGTATGCCGGTTACTATTCCATTTTCTGTAAGAAGATTTTTGACTTCGCTTCGAAGATGTATCTGTACTCTGTATTTTCTCATCAGCCGTTCCAGTCCGTGGATAATATCTGAAGAATGGTCAGATACCGGAAAAACGCGGTTGCCACGCTCTGTTTTGAGGGGAACACCTGCATCTTCAAGTAACTGCATCATATCCTGACTGGAAAAAGAATAAAATGCACTGTAAAGAAATTTGGGATTACTTACAACGGCATGAAGCAATTCTTCGGGATCACAGTTATTTGTAACATTACATCTTCCCTTACCTGTAATATATATTTTCTTTCCGAGCTTTTCGTTTTTTTCGAATAGAGTAACTGCACAGCCGTTTTTTGCTGCTATGATGGAAGCCAGCATTCCGGCTGCACCGCCACCTACGACGATTACTTTGTTCATAACTGCCCTTTCTGCAAAACAGACCCGTCAGATAATCTGACGGGCCTGTACCTTTGTTTTATACCGGATATGCTCCGTTCTTTGTATCTGCTGCTTTTTCATCTACTTTTTTCTCCTGTGCCTGACGGTATTTGAAGAAATCAGTAGCTACCTGTGGGAACAGTGCATAGGATAATACGTCCTCATCCTGTTCTTTGTAAGGAGCAACTTCTTTTTCGAGTTTGTCCAGCTCATTGTCGATAAGATCAGCCGGACGGCATGTAATCGGTTCAGCATCACCGATGCATTTTTTCTGTACTTCCGGATTGAATGGCTTAACAGTTGCACCATATTTTCCTAAGAGAATGTCTTTTGTCTCTTTGGTAACCATTTTGTATCTCTCGCCCATGAGTACGTTAAATACAGCCTGAGTACCAACGATCTGGGAAGACGGAGTAACGAGCGGTGGCTCACCAAGGTCTTTACGTACCTTCGGAACTTCTTCCAGAACATTATAGAATTTGTCTTCTGCGTGCTGTTCTTTCAGCTGGGATGTCAGGTTGGAAAGCATTCCGCCTGGTACCTGATACAGAAGAGTCTTGATGTTTACACCAAGGTTCTTTGGATTCAGAAGTCCGCTGTCAAGTGCATCATCACGGATCGGGCGGAAGTAATCAGCAATCTCAGCGAGGAGTTTCTGATCAAATCCTGTGTCATATGGTGTACCTTTGAAGGTCTCAACCATAACTTCTGTAGCCGGCTGTGATGTACCGAGAGCAAATGGAGACATTGCTGTATCGATAATATCAACGCCTGCTTCTACTGCTTTCAGGTATGTCATGGAAGCAACACCGGATGTGTAATGTGTATGAAGATCGATCGGGATGCTGACAGCATCTTTGAGTGCTCCTACAAGCTCAGTTGCTTTGTATGGAAGCAGAAGACCTGCCATATCTTTGATACAGATAGAATCGGCACCCATTTCTTCAATACGTTTTGCGATGTTTACCCAGTAATCAAGTGTGTATGCATCACCTAATGTGTAAGAAAGAGCAACCTGTGCGTGTGCTTTTTCTTTGTTGGCAGCTTTTACAGCTGTCTGAAGGTTACGCATATCGTTAAGGCAGTCAAAAATACGGATGATGTCGATTCCGTTTGCAGCAGATTTCTGTACGAAGTATTCTACTACATCGTCTGCGTATGGACGATATCCAAGGATATTCTGTCCACGGAAGAGCATCTGAAGTTTGGTGTTTTTGAAGCCGTCACGTAATTTACGAAGTCTTTCCCATGGGTCTTCTTTGAGGAAACGAAGGGAAGCATCAAAAGTAGCTCCACCCCAGCATTCCACTGCATGGTAGCCGACTTTATCCATTTTATCAACGATTGGGAGCATCTGTTCTGTGGTAAGTCTTGTTGCAATCAGAGACTGATGCGCATCACGGAGAACAGTTTCCACAATTTTTACAGGTTTTTTTTCTAATTCAGCCATTATGTTTTCTCCTTATATTTTTTATACGGAAGTTCGAATCACTAAATTCAGATTTTGCCAGAGGCTCATCTTCATCAAGTTCCTCAAATTAAACTCCAAAGATTGCCATAAATGTTCCGGCCGCAACAGCTGTACCGATTACACCGGCTACGTTTGGTCCCATGGCATGCATCAGCAGGAAGTTTGTAGGATCTGCTTCTGCACCGACTTTCTGAGAAACTCGTGCTGCCATAGGAACGGCAGATACACCTGCGGAACCAATCAGAGGATTGATCTTTCCACCGGAGAGTTTGCACATCAGTTTACCAAGCATACATCCACCGAATGTACCGAACGCGAATGCTACAAGTCCGAGAACAACGATTTTCAGAGTATCAACATTAAGGAATGCTTCTGCACTTGTGGAAGCGCCTACAGATGTGCCAAGCAGGATAACTACGATGTACATCAGGGCATTGGATGCAGTTTCTGTAAGCTGTTTAACAACACCTGATTCACGGAACAGGTTACCGAGCATCAGCATACCTACCAGCGGAGCTGTTGTAGGAAGAAGTAAGCATACAACGATAGTGATTACGATCGGGAAAAGAATTTTTTCCAGTTTGCTTACCGGACGAAGCTGATCCATTTTGATTTTACGTTCTTTCTCTGTAGTACAGAGTTTCATAATTGGTGGCTGAATGATCGGAACCAGTGACATATAAGAATATGCCGCCACCGCGATCGGTCCCATTAATGTGGTCTGTCCGAGTTTTCCGGCAAGGAAAATGGAGGTAGGACCATCTGCGCCGCCGATAATGGAAATCGCCGCTGCTGCTTTTCCGTTGAATCCAAGGAAGATTGCAAGGAAGTAAGCAACGTAGATACCAAGCTGTGCAGCTGCTCCGAGAAGGAAACTCTTCGGATTGGCAATCAGCGGACCGAAGTCTGTCATCGCACCAACACCCATGAAGATCAGGGATGGAAGGATACTCCACTCATCAAGCAGGTAGAAGTAATGCAGAAGACCACCAACACCGTTGGACATGTCTTCCGGATTTGCCATAATGTCCGGGTAGATGTTTACCAGAAGCATACCAAAAGCGATCGGAACCAGAAGAAGCGGTTCAAATCCTTTCTTGATAGCAAGGAATAAGAATACACACGCCACCGCAATCATCAGGTAGTTTCCCCATGTAAGGTTGAAGAATGCTGTCTGATGGATCAGGTTGGACAAGGTTTCTGTTACATAAGACATTTGATTACCTCCCGTCCTAGTTCATTGTAGCCAGAGTATCTCCGTTTTCTACGGATGCACCTTCGGATGTATCGATGCTGGCTACTGTACCATCCTGTGGAGCAACAACCGGGATTTCCATTTTCATGGATTCCAGAATGATGATATTGTCACCGGCTTTTACTGCCTGGCCGGCAGATGCTACGATTTTGAGAACTTTGCCCGGTACGGAAGCGGTAACTTTGACTGCGCCTGCACCTGCTGCCGGAGCTGCTGCTTTTGGTGCTGCTGCCGGAGCGGCCTTAGGAGCTGCAACTGGTGCTGCTGCCGGAGCGGAAACGCTGCCTGTTTCTTCTACAGTAACTTCATATGCTGTTCCATTTACAGTGATTGTATAACTTTTCATTTTAAATCCTCCTAATTGTCAATTACCTTTTTTTGCGGTTGATTTTGCGGATGGAACGAACAACAAATCCGTCTGTTGAAGTTCCTTCGGATGCTGCGATAGCTGCTGCGATCACGGCAATCAGTTCTGAATTGTCAGCTTCCTGTACAGGAGCTGCTGCAACCGTAGCCGGTGTCGGAGCTGCTGCCTCTTCTGCCGCTTTTTTCTTTGCTTTTGCTTCCTGTGCTCCGGATCCCGGAATAAACTGGAACAGGGAGATCAGGAAAATCAGCATAATAAGAATTACAAATACGGTTCCAAGTCCCATAACTGTATTCAGCGCTGCATTTTTCATAGTGGTAGCAAAAGAATATTTAACATCTACAGAAAGTGATGTAGGTGTCAGGTTCTTGTCGAATACGTAAATAAATTCAGCATCTTCTTTTTCAAAAGTAACAGGTACGGTTGCTGTATATTCATCATTGGAATATTCGATTTCAACAGATCCTGTCTCTTTCATATCGCCGAGTTCTTCTTTTGCACCATTCCATGCAGTCATAGCATTTTCTGTAAATTCGTCACCGGATTCCATGTATGCTTCAATCTGCTCATCAGTCAGCGGAATAATGGTTTTGGTCAGTCCTTCAGCGGTTGTTTCGATAGTTGTTTTTGTCTGATCGTCAATTTCACCGTCTGCCAGAACCAGTGATGCACCGGAAAATGTAATGGATGCGGCACATACAACTGCTGTCAGGACGGAGGAAGCTTTTTTAAACATCTGATTCATATGCTCACCTCACTTAGACTGTGCCATGTTTTTTGGATGGACGGTCTTCTCTCTTTGTGAAAAGCATTTCAAAAGCTCCGATTACGTATTTACGTGTATCAGCCGGAGCAATCACTGTGTCAACATAGCCTCTTGCTGCTGCGGATTCTACATTGGACTGAAGTTCTCTGTATGCAGCTGCTTTTTCGTTCAGAACGGAAGCTTCTTCACCCGGATACATGATCTTTGCTGCGAGAGAAGCATCCATCATACCGATCTCTGCGTTGTCCCATGCATATACAAGATCTGCACCTACGGATTTGCTGTTCATTGCTACATATGCTGTACCATATGCTTTGCCGATCACAACATTTACTTTCGGAACGGTTGCATCAGCAAATGCATGGATCATTTCGCCAACTGCTTTTGCAATCATTTTTTCGCTGCAGAGAGTTGCTTTGAATCCTGTAACATTTGTAAGTGTCAGAACAGGGATATCAAATGCATCACAGAATTTTACAAATCCGGCTGCTTTTCTTGCGCCTCTTGCAGAGATGGTTCCATCGAATTCTTCGGCTTTGTTGCCCTCTGCATCATATACTTCTGTTCTGTTTGCTACTGCACCAACAGTTGCTCCGTTCAGACGAAGGAAACCTGTAACAACGTCTTTGCCGTAATCTTTCTTTGTCTCGAAAAAGATACCATTATCAGCAATTCTGGAAAGTGCAATGGATGTATCTCCGGCACATGCTGCGATGTCATCGCATGTACGGTTGAGATCATCTGTGCATTCTACGAAAGAATCATTGTCTTCAAAGTTTGAAGGAAGAATACCAATCAGCTGGCGGATCTGTCCGAGGATTTCTTCTTCAGAACCTGTGCCGTCGATAAGACCTGTCTCTTCGCTCTGGAATGCTGCTGCGGCTGTATCACATTTTTCAGTGTAGTTGCCGTCCAGTGCGTTCGGGCTGTTTACAAACATTTTGCCATTCTTGGATTCGATGAATGTAAAGTCTGTAAGTGCCGGGATGATTGCCATACCGCCGCCGCATGTACCGAATACTGCTGTGATCTGCGGAATCATTCCGGAAGCCAGTGTCTGTTTCAGGTAAATGGAACCAAATGCCTCAAGAGCATCAGTTGCTTCCTGAAGACGCATACCTGCACAGTCAACAAGACCGATTACAGGAGCTCCTGTCTTCATTGCAAGATCATACAGAGCAGTAATCTTTCTGGCATGCATTTCGCCGACGGTTCCGTTTAATACGGAAGCATCCTGGCTGTATACATATACAAGATTTCCGTCAATTACACCATATCCGGTGATAACACCGTCTGAAGGCGCTTTTGTTTCAGTTAAATTGAAATCAGTGGCTCTGGCTGTTACACTTTTTCCGATTTCAACAAAACTGTTTGCGTCAAGCAAAGAAGTGATTCTTGTGCCTGCTAAGCTTTGTGTTGCATTACTCATTCTTTCTTGCCCTCCATTTTATAAAATTTTAAATATAACCAAAATTTTAGCCGATTATAATTGTAACCTTTTTTGAAGTAGATTTCAACATTTTTCATGTTTTTTTGTTAAAACTTTAACTCCCTGTCTCGTTTAATGTACAGTGTTCACTTTTC
>OLNC01001284.1_pt1 | contig 14956 bp, 19 predicted proteins | sample 1672011 | NCBI WGS metagenome assembly OLNC01 (sample SAMEA3136636, study PRJEB25190) | human gut metagenome | biome: human gut; feature: human-associated habitat; material: faeces | place: Austria | collected 2013 | reverse complement strand
CCCGGTGTGACAATCCGGATCACTTCACGCTTCACAATGCCTTTCGCCTGCTTCGGATCCTCCGCCTGCTCACAGATTGCAACCTTGTAGCCCTTTGCAACCAATTTGTTCAAATAAACATCCACGGCATGATAAGGGACACCACACATTGGTGCCCGCTCTTCCTGACCGCAGTTTTTGCCTGTCAGTGTTATCTCAAGTTCTCTGGATGCAGTCAGGGCATCATCATAAAACATTTCATAAAAATCGCCCAGACGATAAAAAAGGATGCAGTCTTTATACTGCTCCTTGATCGCCATGTATTGCTGCATCATCGGTGTCAATGCTGCCATATATTTCTCCTCCGAGTTTCTTCATCGGTCAATTCGTCTTTTTTTGCATTCTACATTTTAGCATATATCGAATTTAATCACAAGCACCGATTATCACTCTTCTAAAAGCAAATTTCTCGCTTTCTGATACTTTTCCATCCTTTTCAGGTCTTTATCCGTCACGATAGCCAGTCTCTCGATATCGCTGTTATGTGCCAGATCTGCCAGCTTCACCTTTCTGGCAATCGAATTTCCTTTAAGTGCTGCAATGTAATTCATATATGGGACAGATTTTTCATGGGTCAACAGCCGCAAGGCTTCTATCGTGTCCGCTGAAAAGCCTTCCTTTTTCAAATCTTCTATTGTACAGTCTGAATCCTCTGCCACATCATGCAGCAGCGCTGTACAGATTTCATCCTCTGTCTCCATCTGTTCTGCCAGATGAAATGGATGAAAAACATAGGGCATGCCGCTTTTATCTTTTTGATTTTTATGTGTCTCAAAGCAAATCATCATGGCTTTTTTTGTCAATGACGTATATTTTATTCCCATACTTTTAATTCCTGTCCTTCTCTATCTGTAATTTTTCAAGACTCCCTTGCATACCCTGGCGCGGCATCCAGTCTGCTTCGCAGACTATAAACACATTCAACACATTCCGCATCCCAATTCCTGTGCAAAGTTTATACTCCCATTATAATACACCTAATACTGAATTTCCACACTCCTATTGACATTTATGTGCTTAATGTTTATAATGTGTATATGTAAACAGCACACTAGTAGAAAGGATGAAGAGCAAACTTGAAGATTCTTATTTCAAATACTTCTGACAGCCCTTTGTACCAACAAATCAAAGACCAGATTAAAGACGCTATTTTAAAGGAAGAATTAGTGGAGGGTGATGCACTTCCTTCTATCCGTGCATTTGCCAATGACCTGAAAGTCAGCGTTTTGACCATTCGCCGGGTTTACGAGGAACTGGAACAGGAAGGGTTTATTACAAGTCAGGTCGGCATCGGCACCTTTGTATCTGCCGGCAATCTTGAATTACTGCGGGATTCCAAACGGCGTCTTGTAGAGCAGAAAATGCTCGATATGATACAAACTGCGAAATCACTGAAAATTACTAAAGAAGAACTGAATGCCATGATGGATATTCTTTACGAGGAGGATTAACAATGAACGATATTTTGAGAGTAAAGAATTTAAACAAATCGTATAAAAATTTTTCACTGACAGACGTCTCATTTTCTTTACCGGAGGGCTGCATCACCGGTTTTATCGGAATTAACGGTGCCGGAAAGACTACTACCCTGCGCACAATTCTTAACCTAGCGAAAAAGGATTCCGGCAATATTCATTTTTTTGGCCTTGATATGGATAAAAATGAACAACAGATTAAAAATCGCATCGGCGTCGTATTGGATGACGGCTGTTTTTATGAAGAATTGTCTATGGCCGAGATGAAAAATATTCTCGCATCTGCCTATACCGACTGGTCTGAACAGGATTTTAAACACTATATGGATATGTTTTCCCTTGACCCTAAAAGGAAAATCAATACCCTTTCCAAAGGAATGAAGATGAAATACGCCCTTACTCTGGCCCTTGCTCACAATGCTGAACTTCTGATTATGGATGAACCCACCAGCGGACTGGACCCTCTAAGCAGAAGCCAACTCTTGAATGTTCTGAATGATTATATGGAAAACGGCGGCAAAGGTGTACTTTTCTCAACCCACATCACTTCGGACCTTGACAAAATCGCTGATATGCTAATTATGATTCACAATGGCCGCATCGTCTTTCAGGAAGAGAAGGATTTTCTCCTTGACAATTACAGAATCATCAAAGGTGATAAAAAATTATTAACTGAGAATATACGCCAGCTATTTTTAAACATCACAGAAACTGCATTTGGTTTTACCGGCGTCACCAGACATGCTGCCAGAGTACAGTCGTATCTTCCGGATGCCATCACAGAACGCCCCACCATTGAAGATATTATGCTGGCCAATTTAGGAGGTTGTGGAAAATGATGCTATGGTATTTATTAAAGAAAGATATCCTGATTATTAAAAAGTATGTGCTTATTATGCTGGCTGCTGCGGTACTTATCCCGCCTTTTATGCTCTGGCGTGTTCCTGAATATGCCGGGATTCTGGGCTTCATGCTGTCTGTCATTTTTTGCGTTTTAATCCTGCTGCAATATATCTCTTTAAAAGAATATCAATTTCCAAAGGCAGCCTCTCTGCTATGCGCAGCAACTTTTTCACGAAAAATGATGGTATTGTCCCTGTACATTTTCTGTATTGCCGTTTATGTGGTCTGCTGCACCATCTATACCATTGAAGCTTTGATTATCCCCGGTTTAGACACTATGAATGCAGCCATGTTCTTCCTGATGTTTTTAGTCACCTCTGTATTGATCAGTATCTATCTTCCAATACAGTATAAGCTTGGTTACGAGAAAACCAAATTTTCCTTTACAGTTGTCATCATAGCTTCGCCTTTCCTCCTGCCTCAGCTCATGAAAATGGAAAATTTCAACCTGAACTTTCTTTCCGAATTTTCCCCAATCCTTATTTGCGGAAGTGTCTTGTTGCTTTCCTGTATGATTCTGGCAGTATCTGCTGCTTTGTCCATAAAATTTTATAGCAGAACTGATTTAGCATGAAAGAGGGTTTTAAATATGAATAATGAAAAAATTTTTCTCTATATGATCAGCGCAGCCGCCCTGTGCTTTTGCCTGTTCAATATCCTTCAATTTCTTTTGAATTACAACAAAACGGCGCAAACCGTCGGAACCATTATATCCATTAAAACACCAGGTCCTGAAACATCAAAGTTTCGCAATTCAAAATGGGCGGTTGTTTCCTACAAAGTAAAGGGCAGAATCTATCAGTCCCATAACCGCATACAAGTGCCTATGTCCTCACAAATCGGCTCCACAGTAACCGTGCGTTATGACAAATTCACTCCGGAAAAATTATACAGCTATTCCATGCTGCGAATTGTTGTATCATTCATCATTGCCGCTGTCTTTTTTGTAATAGCCAGGTTTGAAATCCTTTTGTGAAGAAATCATTCGGCTTACATAAAAAATTGCCCGATTCAATATATCATATTCATTCGGTTCATTTTTTTGAGCTTCAATGTTGATAATAATCTGTGACAATCCATCCTTCATCCTGACATAGAATATTTGGAACAGTATTAATAAATGGCTCACCATTTATTGTAGTCCAAATGACTTCCCTCCCAAAAAGCCTTAAGAAATCTTATCTCTATCAGGAGTGTTCGCGCTCATATATTTTTCAAAGTGCGATCTATAAACTTCAAAAAAGGATTCCCTATGCACCTGTGCTGAACAGATCATAGGGAATCCTTTTATCGATTATCTAAAACCGCACTTTACTAACTACTTAGCGCGAATGCTCCGTCTCTTTTTTAGACGTTGAACAGCAGTTCTGCATATGTTGGGAATGGCCAAGCTTTCTCATCAACCAGTGTTTCCAGTTTATCAGCCGGTTCACGTACTTCTACAAACTGAGCGAATACATCGTCTCTGTATGCAATAGCCTGAGCCTTAGGATCTTCAATCTTAACAGAAGCATCTGTTGCTGCTTCCAGTTTAACAACAGATGCATCCAGTTTGGACAGCTCTGTTGTAATTTCTTTCAGAACCTTTTCCTGTACAGAAGCATCTGCGCCAACAGCCTTAACAGCTGCAACAGATTTTGCAACAGTTGTTGTATATTCCATAACAGCAGGAATGATTTCTTTCTTAACCATATCGATCATGGTTCTTGCTTCGATATTGATAGCCTTAGAATAGTTCTCGTAACCAACTTCTTCACGGGCTGCAAGCTCTATTGCTGAGAATACGCCATGTTTCTCGAAAAGTTTGATGACTTCTGGATCTGCCAGTACAGATGTAGCATCTACTGTATTCTTGATGTTTGGAAGGCCACGGCGGGCAGCTTCCTCAACCCATGCATCTGAATAACCGTCACCATTAAAGATGATACGGATATGGTCTGTTACCCAGTCTTTGATCAAATCATGGAGAGCCAGTTCAAAATCATCGGCCTTTTCAAGAATATCTGCAGCCTGACATAATGTCTCTGCAACAATTGTATTTAATACAATGTTAGGGTCTGCGATGGACGCAGAAGAACCTACCATACGGAATTCGAATTTATTGCCTGTAAATGCAAATGGTGATGTTCTGTTGCGGTCTGTGGCATCTTTGCTGAATCTTGGTACAGTGGATACACCTGTTTCAAGCTGGCTGCCTTCCAGACTTCTTGTAGCTTCGCCTTTTTCACATAACTGGCTTAATACATCTTCCAGCTGATCGCCAAGGAATACGGAGATGATTGCTGGAGGTGCTTCATTAGCACCAAGTCTGTGGTCATTGCCAGGAGTTGCTGCGGACATACGAAGCAACGGTGCATAATCATCAACAGCTTTCAGGATAGATGCCAATACAAGAAGGAACTGCTTGTTGGAATGTGGTGTATCACCAGGCTCCAACAGATTCTTGCCTGTATCTGTGCTCATAGACCAGTTATTGTGTTTACCGGAACCATTGATACCTGCAAATGGTTTCTCATGTAACAGGCATACAAGATTATGGCGAAGTGCAACTTTCTTCATAATTTCCATAATCAGCTGATTGTGGTCTGTGGCAATATTGGTTGTATCATAAATCGGTGCCAGTTCATGCTGAGCAGGTGCAACTTCATTATGCTGTGTCTTTGCTGTAATACCCAATTTCCAGAGTTCTTCATTTAACTCTGTCATATAAGCAAGGACTCTCTCTTTGATTGTACCAAAGTAATGATCATCCAGTTCCTGACCCTTAGGAGCAGGTGCGCCGAATAATGTACGGCCTGTGAAGATCAAGTCTTTACGTTTGTCATATGTATCCTTGTCTACAAGGAAGTATTCCTGTTCAGGTCCGACACTTGTTACAACCTTTGTTGCTGTTGTATCACCAAAGAGTTTGATAATACGCATAGCCTGTGTGCTCAGTGCTTCCATGGAACGAAGAAGCGGTGTCTTCTTATCCAGTGCTTCACCTGTGTAAGAACAGAAAATAGTCGGAATATAAAGAACCGGTGTGCTGTCCGGAGCTTCATGAATGAAAGCCGGTGATGTACAATCCCATGCTGTATAACCCCTTGCTTCACATGTTGCACGGATACCACCTGAAGGGAATGAAGAACCATCCGGTTCACCCTTGATCAGCTCTTTTCCTGAGAAAGAAAGAAGAATAGAGCCGTCTTTCTGCGGATTAATGAACGCATCATGCTTCTCAGCCGTAATATTGGTCAAAGGCTGGAACCAGTGTGTATAATGTGTGGCACCTTTTTCAATGGCCCACTCTTTCATCTCATGGGCGATAATCTCAGCCACATGTGGTTCAAGGTCCTTGCCTTCAAGAAGCGTATTCTTGAATTCAGCATAAATCTTCTTTGGTAAACGCTGTTTCATTGTCGCATCATCAAATACGTTAGATGCAAAAATCTCTGATACATTGATTTTTACTGACATAGTTCCTACCTCATTTCAATATTATTTGCTTGTTTCGGAGCTATACGGTATTCGTCATCTCTCACTTCTGACTAACCGCTGTGCTAAAAATGGCACCTGAACCCCGGTAAAGTAAAAAGGCGTCCTCAAATAAATGAGAACGCCTTTGCTCTTCAAACTTAACTTCTCATTCATCATATCACAAAATCTGGAAAATACAACTATTTTTTATTATTATTTTTTCTTTTGTAAAAATTCACCAATTATTTTTCTTTTTTCACGATTTTGTTTATTATTCTGACAAATTACCGATATAATAAAAACCTTTGCACTCTTCCAGATGAACATCCACTATCTGACCAATCAAATCCGGTGTTCCTTTGAAATGTACCAGCAGATTATTGCTCATACGGCCTGTTACCATGGTTTCGTCATGCTCATTCACATCTTCCACAAGCACTTTCTGTACGGAGCCAGTAAAACGTGCAGAAGCTTCAGAGGCCTTCTGCTGTACGAGCTTTAACAGACGATCAAAACGATCCTTGACAACATCTTCCGGCACCTGATTCTCCATAGAAGCCGCCGGGGTGCCTGTTCTTTTAGAATAAATGAAAGTAAAGGCACTGTCAAATCCAACTTTCTCCACCACATCCATGGTCTCTAAGAAATCCTCTTCTGTTTCTCCCGGAAAGCCCACAATAATATCTGTTGTCAAAGAAATATCCGGGCAGCCTTTACGGATGCGGTCCACCAGGTCAAGATATGATTCTTTGGTATATTTACGGTTCATCAACTTCAGAATACGACTGCTGCCTGACTGCAGCGGCAGATGAAGATGACGGCAGATTTTCTTTGACTGCCCCATAACAGCAATCAGTTCATCAGACAAATCCTTCGGATGAGAAGTCATAAAACGAATACGTTCCAGTCCTTCAATCTTCTCGATTTCCTGAAGCAACTTAGCAAAGCTGATTGGGTGTTCCAGATTCTTACCGTAGGAATTGACATTCTGTCCAAGGAGCATGACTTCCTTCACGCCATCTGCCACGTCACGCTCAATCTCACGGATAATATCCTTCGGTTCACGGCTTCTCTCACGACCACGCACATAAGGGACAATACAATAACTGCAGAAATTGTTGCAGCCAAACATGATATTGACACCTGTTTTGAAAGAGTACTTGCGTTCATTCGGCAGATCCTCCACAATCTGATTGGTATCTTTCCAGATATCTACCACCATTTTGCCTGTATTCAAACGTGTCTGAATCAACTCTGCCAATTTAAAGATATTGTGTGTACCGAAAATAATATCCACATGACGGTAAGATTTACGAATCTTGTCAACAACAAGGGGCTCCTGCATCATGCAGCCGCACAATGCGATCAGCATATCCGGATGGCGCTGCTTAGTACGCTTCATCTGTCCCAAGCGGCCGTAAACACGAAGATTGGCATTTTCACGTACCGTACAGGTATTGTAAATGACAAAATCCGCATCCTCCGTATCTGTTTCTGCATAACCGATGCGTTCCAGAATGCCCGCCAGTTTCTCTGAGTCCCTGGCATTCATCTGACAACCAAAGGTTGTGACATGCGCGAAAAGTGGACGCCCTAGTTTTTCGGATAATTCTTTTACATATTTACGGGCTTTCGCAATATAATAATACTGTCGTTCCGGTTCTTCTGTTGGCGGTGCTGCTTCTAGATCGACCGCGTTTATCAATTCTTCTTCAAATAATTTATTTTTATTCATGGTTAGATTTCCTCTTTCTGTTCATGTTTATACGATTTTATATTATATCTGATACAGTTCTTTTTTTCAATGAGAAAAAGCCACGCTTTTGCATGACTTTTCCCAGTGACATATTTTATTTTAAGGAGGTATGAGACATTTTTGTTGTTAAGTTACATTATTTTACGCGGATTTTCTGCCCGGCGTAGATTTTGTTCGGGTTGCTGATTCCGCTAAGTTGTGCGATCTTCTGGTATGTTGTGCCGTATTTCGCTGCGATTCCTGATAATGTATCGCCGCTTTTTACGGTATAGTATACTGCGCCAGATCCGCTTCCCGTGCTTTGCCCATTGATAATCTTTTGTACTTCGTCGTATCGCGGACCCAAAACGGTTTTTCTTACCGGATCATTTCCGTATCTGCCGGCCTTTGTTTCTGCTGCCAGTGTTGCCGCTGATGCTGTCGCGATATGGTTGATTTCATTTTGTACCTCATTGTAGCGTGAGCCTAACGCCGTTTTTCTCGCGTCTCTTTTACCGTATTTATCAAGCATAACTCCATAAACCAGATCGAGGACTGATCCGTTCGGTGCGTCCGCTTTCGGTGTCTGGATTGCCTGTGTACCTTTTGCGTAGGCTTTCCATGCTGTCGCGTCCATGTATGCGATATTGATATCCAGATCTCCATTATAGCCAGATAAACGGCCGTGGGAAGAATACTGGAAGATCGCAGGCGTTCCCCATGCTCCATAGTCTTTTGCGTCCGTCCATGGGTTCGCCTGATAGCCTGTCGCGTTATTGTTCGCATACTGTGCAACCCATAAACCATATTCCGGGGCTACGGTGCTCCAATCGTAAGACCTGCAAAAACTTTTTGAAATGTAAATCAGCGGCTTTACTCCCGTTAATTCTCGTACTTTGTCAAGAAATGGTTTCGCAACTGCCTGCCCCTGACTGAACTTTTTGTTCTGTTGCGGCTCCCAGTCAAGAACCAAAATAGCGTCGCCTATATACCCTTTAATGTTGTTTACGAAATGTTCTGCTTCCTTGACCGGATCGCCGCCGGAAAAATAATGATATACGCCCAGTAACCGGCCGGCGGCTTTCGCCTGCTGATATGCCCGGTCGCAATCAGAATTTACATAGCTTGTACCCTGTGTTGCTTTGATAATTACGAAATCTGCGGGAACTTTTGAAAGATCGATGCCTTTCTGCCACCCGCTGACGTCAATTCCATTCATGCTCATATTATTTTCGTCCTTTCCGCTCATACACGCGTGTTTCCTTCATCATTGCGTCCGCTTTCAGTGCGGGAACTGTGAAGCTGTTGTTCTTCCACCATGCAACCAGTGCGGCCGCAGTGGAAAATCCAAACGATACAACCTGTGTCACGGTTTCGTCGCTGATTGGTAACGGGCTTTTTCCGAAAATTGCAAGTCCGCTGTTAATCATGGTTAAAACCAGAATCGCGGTTCTTGCGATAGTGCCTTTACTCACTTTCATGTGTATTTCTCCTTTCTCCATGCTCTATGCTTTTAATTCTTGCTTCATGGTCGTTTAACATTTTGTCCTGTTCGTCGTTATGCTCCCAGATTCTTCTATGACTCTCTGTGTTTTTATTCTGCATGGCTGCGAACTGTCCGTCTAAATTCTTGCAAGTGACGGTTAATTCTGTGATCGCTTTTGTCAGTGTTACGATCGGGCGTACAAGCGCGATAATTCCGCCGCCTAACGTGATTAGCATAACTATAACGCTCCATTCATTCATTTTTCCACTCCTTCCACCCGCCTTTCTGTTATGATTCTATTTCTTTTATCCGGTCATTTCTGACCTGTTTTATTTTTCCTCTGTTCCAGTCAGTTTTTTATAATCTTCGTCGGTCAGTTTCTCGCGCGCCTTTGCCTGATCGACCATTTTTAACCACTGTTCATATTCAAATTTCTTTTTCATTTTCAAGAGAATGTTATACATATGTCCCGCCCCCTCTTATTCTGGAATATATACGTCTGTCATTTCTGCCAAATATTGCAGCAATAACGCTTGCGATTCCATTTTTTCTTCCAGTTCTGCGATTTTTTCTTCCGGCTTCTTTTCTCTTTCCGGTTCGTATGTGGCATACTTATCCGGGTTTTTCTTTACGTCGTCCAGGTCCACCGTGCCTGTTTCTGCTGTGATCTCCGTATAGTCGTATTCGTAGAATGTCTGTGGCTCGTCCTGTCCTTCCGGTGTTTCCTTTACTGTCTTACCGTTCAGGCATAAGAAAATATAATCTTTTCCGTTAAGCTGCTTCACGGTAACTTTGTTTTGCCTTTTGTCGAATCTTGCTTTCATGTGAAACTACTCCTTTACATACTTTTATTGTTTGTGCTGTCTGATACTTCTTTTTGATCTTCTGACTGTTTGTGTGATCTAAAATTCCTTTATACGACGCGCACTTTCTAGCAAGCCATAGTGGGATCTTTTTCTTTTGCTTTATGAGCGCCTGCGCTTTCTTATATGCCCGGCGCACGCGCAAGAATACGCGCTGTCTAATCGCGATATGGTGTCTGTATATTCTTACGCCCATAATGTCGATGAAATGTCCGTCGTCCTTTCGTTTCATTACGGTTGTAAATACGATCCAGTTGTCTTTTATTTTCAGTCCCAGTTCTTCCGCCTTTTGCGTGATTAGCTTCATAGCTTTGTGAATGTCTTTTGCATTTGTGCCAAGAATCAAGATATCATCCATATAGAAAAGTTGATGCAATACCAGTTTTATTCGTTCCATGATTCCGTTTCTTTTCTTCCTGATCCTGTACATTCTTTCGGCTATTTCGTGGTATATCTGCGATAAAAAGACGTTGCAAAGGTACTGACTTAAATATGATCCAATGCTTAATCCTGTTTCGAATGTTCCGATCAGAAGCGCGATCAGGTTTAATAACGGTTCGTTTTTAATATATTTTCTTAAAAACTCCATGACTTTTTCCCGATCGATCGACGGATAGCATTTCTTTATATCACATTGCCCGGCGTATCTGATATTCTTATTTCGCAACCATTTCTTGATCGCTTTGATCCCGTATGACTGTCCTTTGTGTTTCAGTGCCGCGCATTGATATTCGCCGATTCTTTTCAGAAAATCTTTCATCGCTTCCACGGCGATATAATCGTAAATCTGTTGTTTGATATTTTGAATCCCGATCCGGCGCACCTTCTGACTGGAAGCGTCGATCTTTTCTTTGTACCATATCGGTTTGAATTTTATTTTGTTCTGGATCAGTTCTTCGCGTATGCCGTCCACTGCTGTTTCAGCGAACGGTCGTAACGCTTTGATTCCGAATTCTTCAAACGCTCCCTTGATAAAATCTTTTGGAAGCCCGGAATATTCCGAAAACATTTCCAGAACGTCATTTCTTTTATATTTATTTCTTAAACATTTATGCACCGCCTTTTGAATCAATTTTCTATCTGTTATATCTACATTCTTGCAATATCGTTTCATTCGATTGTCTTTATAAGGGCTTTCGGTTTTTACTACTAACCCCGACGACCGGGCGAACCCCGGCCGTCCTTACTCCTTCATCTCTAAAGTTTTGGTAGGTCTATAAAAAGTATTTCGGGCAACCGCCCAAGAGCCATTTAGGCTACACCCTTTACGGGTGCGAAATACGACGCAAAGTATTTTTGTAAAATAAAATGAAATAAACAATTTCAGCCAAGGTAGTTCCAGTTCGTCCTGTCAAGCCTGTTCCTGCAATTCACGTAAACGGGGCCGCCATTCGCGCCATTCCTGAGATTACCGCGTGCGTCGTAAGTCCTTCTATGCCGTCCGGTCGTATTAGGGGCGATCCCCTCTTCCCTAAAGGGAATTCTCCCCCGACGACCTACTGTATCAATCGCAGCCAAGGAAGTACCAGTACGTCCAGTCAAGCCCGGACCCGCAATACACGCAAACGGGGCCGCCATACGCGCCATTCCAGAGATTACCGCGTCCAAGGTCTTCTCTTGTTCCTGATGTGTTCTTTCCGCCTGCATAGCAACGATCGCCCCAACCTTGCCGATCACTGCTGCCGACTGCCTTCACAAACCATGCGCAAGTTTCCGTATCTACTCCGATATCTCCGATCCAGAAGTCCGCGCCGTCGTTTGCCGGAATGTTGCCGATCAGTTTATATGTGCTTTTGATTGTTGCTTCGTCTGTGACGTGTTTTGTCCCCCGGCGGGCGATATATACATCTTTGCTGTAATCTTCTTTGAATACCATCACAGAATCTGCATATACGATATATCCGCCGACCGCATCTTCGATACCCATAACTCTATACGGGTGTTTGCCGTCTGTGTTCGACGTCAACGATCCGTCGTGTTTTCCGATAACCTGATCTGTTGATCCGCTCCACCAGTGCATAGAAGACATTGTGATCGGTGCGTTTACTGTGTCGCTGATTGCGACCGGTGTTGTCGTGAACCCTTCTTTCACGTCCAGATATACCGCTTTGTTGTTTTCGTCCAAATCTTCGATTCTCAATACCTTTACATCGTCCGCGTATTTGTGAATCGTACCAACGCTGCGATCGTTATTTACGTTTGATTCGTTTACCGAACCATAGCCGACCGATACATACGCGCCGACGATAATATTTGCCGCCTGTGCATTTGTTACCGGAAAATAGGTTTCTTTCGTTTCTCTCTGTACTGCTGCCGCATACTGGAAGTTATAGTTTGTCGTTCCCTTAAAAATAGTCTGTTCATTCTTTGTCGCATACTTGATAACCTGATACAGAATTCTATACAGGTTTCTTTCTTTTCCGCCGCCCCAGTAGCCTTTCCCTTTCTTCTGGTAGTTCGTAATCATGTTGTTGTAGCACTGGTTTCTTTCGGGTTTGGAATTTTTAAAGGATCTCAGAAGGCCGTCTGTTCCGATTCCACTTACATATTTACTATGTACGACATACGGGGCGAAGTTTCCGTCTTCTTTCTTTGCAGTTTCCCAACCTACAAGTCCGTATTCATCGTTCGGTGTGTCTGACAACGTCCAGATCTGCTTCCCGTCTTTTTCTTCCACGTTCCAGTATGGCGTCATAGCAATTACGCCGACATCTACCGAACCGTCATTCTTGAAGCCGTTCCCCCAACCTTCAATTGCCGTCGGGATCTTCCGGCCGTATTCGTTCGTTACGTAGTTGCAGTTAAACCATGTAAAGATCCCGATACCTTCGTAGTCGTCCTGCCCTTCTACAGTATCAGTTGACGGTTCGCATACTTTCCCGGCATTTGCAAGCGTTTTCGTCCCGTCCGACGTCGGATTTGTTACTGACAAATATAATTCTGTCTGATATATCTTTCCATTCCTCATAGAGCCGAAAAATGCTTCCAGAATCTTTTCGTCAATAATTCCGCTTACGTTGTCCGCTACCTTCTGCGCCGCTTCTGTCGCCGCTTTTGCTGCCGTTGTCTGCTCTGTTGCTTTCTGTGCTGCTGTATTCGCTGCCGTTGTCGCTTCATTTGCTTTTGTAACTGCGCTATTTGCATTCCCCGCCGCCGTTGTTGCTGCTTCGGCTGCTTTTGTTGCTTTTGTTGCTGCTGATGTGGCTTTTTCGGCTGCGCTGTTTGCTACTCCGGCTGCTTCCGTTGCTTTTGTTGCTGCTGATGTGGCTTTTTCGGCTGCGCTGTTTGCTACTCCGGCTGCTCTGTTTGCGCTGTTGGCCGCCAGATTTGCATTTGTGGCGGCAGTTTCTGCGATCTTTGCGTTTGCCTTCGCTGCCTGCGCTGCCTGATCCATGTCGTTAAAAATTGTTCCCATAGAAAGAAATTCTTTGTCACTCACGAACCCGTCTGTCTTGTATACGGTTTCTACGATTTTCGTGTAGTAGGTCGCTGACTTCAATTCCTTTCCGTTTTTTAACAGAACGATTTCGCCTTTTCCGACGCCTGCAGCCGCTAACATTTGCTCCGTGTAGGTTACAAGAATTTCATTCCCTGACAGTGTGCAATCGTTCAATACCGGGTTTCCGTCCGGCTTATAGTATTTGATCCGCGCAGTGCAACCCGTTGGGATCTCATATGGTTGTTTGTTTTGTAATAATGAGACGGCCAGAATTCGCGAACCCTTATCGCCCTGTTTCATCACGACATATTCAAAAGGGCTTTTCCCGTCAAGTTCGATCGTGATCTTTTGCGTGATTGTGATATCTGTCATTAGTCTTAGTTCTCCTTTCCATTAACCAGAATATCGGTCTGTTCTGCCATGAGTGCAATTCTCTGTCGCTGTTCCTCTGCCAGAAGTCCTTCAATTATCAGGTCGATAACTTCCCCGGGTAGATCATACGTTACCGCTGCCCGGTTGATATGCATTCGCAAGTAATTTCGCGCCTGTTCGATTCTGAATCCGTCCGGCAGTTGTGTTTCCTTTTGTTTTTCTTTCTTTTCTTCTGCCATTGTTTCTCCTTTCTATAATGCTTCCCATAGTTCCGGCGATTCTTCCGGCGCATTTTCCACCGTCGTCGTGTGTGTTTTTTTACATTTAAACAAAACCATTCCTTCTGGTTCTGTATTCGCCGTTCGTGCGTATGTTGCTATGCTTTTTACCCTGTATCGTTCCCCTTCTTTTGCTTCCGGGAAGCAATACGGCAATTCTAACGCCTGTTCGTCCGTCAGATTGTTTGCCGTGATTTCAATTAACTTCCTGATCTGCTTTGCAGCTTCTGTCATGCTCATTTTTTTATTCTCCCAGTAAAATTTTAAAAGATTTTTCCATTTCACTTTCTTTTTTGCTTTCTGCTTCTTTTATTTCACTTCCTGCCTTTATTTCTTCTTTTCCTTCTTCAAGAATATATGTTTTTTCTGCTGCCTGTTCCTCTTCTTTCTGCTCTTCCATTTTTCTCTCCTTATTTCGTATAGTAGTTTAGATCTACCAGAATCCCATTTTTAAATCCCATTCTTCCATCAGGTCCCCACCTGTTTACTGTTCCGTCTGATCCTACCGCCAATACTTGCACGTAGTTGATCGTCTGTGTTACTCCTCCGCCTTCAAACGACGGATTTTTTAGTGTCCAGTTGTGCATATCTAAATTACAGCCCATGTTTATCGCGTCCGCTGTGAAGTTTGAAAATGAACTTCGTGTGTATGTCATTTTCATATTGTACACGTCGTCACTGGATCTATCTTTCGACGCCCACGTCATGTAAGCCCCGGCCGTTTCCAGATCGAAAACAAGTCCTTTCTTTGATGCGTCGCTTGCCATCTTGTTTGTTCCAATCTGTCCTAGTTCTGAACCTGCATAGTAGTATCTGGAATACCCGGAAGTCATCATGGTTTTTTTATCTCCGCTTTCCGAAGTGATCGTTCCTTTAATGTCTGCGCTCTGACAAGTCAGTATTCCGT
>OLNC01001266.1_pt1 | contig 15270 bp, 5 predicted proteins | sample 1672011 | NCBI WGS metagenome assembly OLNC01 (sample SAMEA3136636, study PRJEB25190) | human gut metagenome | biome: human gut; feature: human-associated habitat; material: faeces | place: Austria | collected 2013 | reverse complement strand
GGTGGAGTTTAGATACCCTGCCTTTTTTGCCGCGCGAATTTAAATATGAAGTGATACCCGGCGTTCAGAAGCAGTTCGAGATTGTAAAAGGACTGCTCAATCGAGAGGATGTGGACACGATTTATGTGTGTACCGACTCCGGACGCGAGGGAGAATATATTTACCGCCTGGTTGCACAGATGGCAGGCGTTCATGGAAAAAAAGAAAAGAGAGTCTGGATCGACTCCCAAACAGAAGAAGAAATCATGCGAGGAATCAGAGAGGCAAAGGATCTGTCATCTTATGATAATCTTTCTGCTTCAGCCTATCTTCGGGCGAAAGAAGACTATCTCATGGGAATCAATTTTTCCCGTGTACTGACACTGCGTTATGGAAACAGTGTGTCGAATTATTTAAATACGAAGTATCAGGCTATTTCCGTAGGACGAGTCATGACCTGTGTACTTGGAATGGTAGTGCGAAGAGAACGCGAGATCCGTGCCTTTGTGAAAACTCCGTTTTACCGTGTGCTCAGCAGCATTGCCCTTGAGGGAGAAAACTTTGAGGGGGAATGGAGAGCTGTGGAAGGCAGCAGATATTTCCAGACTCCTTATCTGTATAAAGAGAACGGATTTAAAGAGAAAGCATATGCAGAGAAACTGATCCAGGAATTATCTGTAAATCAGCCTCTGCAATGTACCGTAGATAAAGTAGAGCGAAAGAAAGAAAATAAGAATCCGCCATTACTGTTTAACCTGGCAGAACTTCAGAATGTCTGTTCCAAGCTGTTCAAGATCAGCCCGGATGAGACATTAAAGATCGTACAGGAACTGTATGAGAAGAAACTGGTCACTTATCCGAGAACGGATGCCCGTGTGTTATCAACTGCGGCAGCAAAGGAGATTTATAAAAATATCTCTGGACTGCGTAATTATGAGCATACAGCAGAGATTGCACAGCACATTATCGAACAGGGCAATTACAAAAATCTGGCGAAGACCCGATATGTCAACGATAAGCAGATCACCGACCACTATGCCATCGTACCAACCGGTCAGGGATTAAATGCATTAAAGAGTGTCTCTCTTACCGCACAGCGCGTATATGAGACCATCGTCAGAAGATTTATATGTATTTTCTATCCGCCTGCCGTATATCAGAAGGTCAGCCTTGTGACAAAGATCCAGAATGAGAGTTTCTTTTCCTCATTTAAAGTACTGCTGGAGGAGGGCTATCTGAAAGTTGCCACAAACTCTTTTGCAAAGCGAAAGGCAGCAGATGCCATGAGTGGTGGAAACAGAACCGGCACAGCAGGAAATACCGGAAACGAAGAAGATGATCCAGACAATGGAAAGAACCGCTCAGACAATTCCTCAGAAGATATGGCATGCGATACCAGACTTCTGGCTGCATTGCAGAACCTGAAAAAAGGTGATATACTTTCTGTGGACAGCCTGAGTATCAAAGAAGGCGAGACATCACCGCCGAAACGCTATAATTCCGGTTCCATGATCCTGGCAATGGAGAATGCCGGACAGCTGATCGAGGACGAAGAACTCCGTGCTCAGATCAAGAGCTGCGGAATCGGTACCAGCGCTACCAGGGCAGAGATCCTTAAGAAGCTGTTTAACATCAAATATCTGGCATTGAACAAGAAAACACAGGTGATCACCCCGACCCTTCTGGGAGAGATGATCTTTGATGTGGTAAACTGTTCCATCAGACAGCTTCTGAACCCGGAACTGACTGCAAGCTGGGAAAAAGGACTGAATTATGTGGCAGAGGGCAGTATTACAGAACAGGAATATATGGACAAGCTGGAGCATTTTGTACGGCTTCGTACCAAACAGGTAGAGGATAGTAACATCCAGCCATACCTGAGACAGTTCTTTGATGCAGCAGCAGTCAACTATAAAGATGCAGCTGCGAAATCCGGAACGAAAACATCAGGCAGAACAACGTCCGGAACAGGCCGGTCACGTACCTACAGGAAACCGATCGCCCAAAAGTAGTATGTATTTATGGAAGAAAAATGTCATCATGGCGAGAGAAGAGAGGAAAATATTATGTTAAAAGATTTTACAATTGCAAATCTTCTGGATCTGAACGAAACAATCGCAAAAGATTTATTCGAAGGAAAAACTTATCCATGGGAAGTGTTACCGGAAATCGGTGATTTCATCATGAAACTCGGTCAGACCTTAAGTGAAGAAGAATATGACCACCCATCAGAAGATGTATGGATTGCAAAGAGCGCCAAAGTAGCACCAACAGCCTGCATCAACGGCCCGGTTATTATCGGCAAAGAAGCAGAAGTACGCCACTGTGCATTTATCCGCGGTAAAGCAATCGTAGGAGAGGGTGCAGTAGTAGGGAACTCCACAGAACTGAAAAACGCCGTACTCTTTAACAAAGTACAGGTTCCACATTACAACTATGTAGGTGATGCAGTCCTTGGCTACAAATCCCACATGGGCGCAGGATCCATTTGCTCCAATGTAAAGTCTGACAAGAAACTGGTAGTGGTAAAAGATTGTGACGAGAAGATCGAAACAGGTCTGAAGAAATTTGGCGCAATGCTGGGCGATAACGTAGAAGTAGGATGCGGTTCCGTATTAAATCCGGGAACTGTTATCGGACGCTGCTGCAATGTTTATCCACTTTCCTCAGTAAGAGGCTGTGTACCGGCAAATCACATCTACAAATCAAGAACAGAAGTTGTAGAGAAACAGTAAATCAGCTGAAAATAGAATTGAAAATAACAGAATAGGAAATGGATATGCCGTCAGTGTTTTGCTGGCGGCTTTTTTATTTCAAATAATTGGTAAAAAATACACAAAGATATTGAAAAAAACAAATTCTGTTCATATAATTTGTTTATAAAAGTAACCAGAGTTGGAGATGCAAAGAAAGGAAAAAGAAAAAGTATGAGGAAGAAGAAAATAGGAAAAAAGGTCACGGCAGTTATACTTGCTGCGATCATGAGTCTGCAGAGTACGGCAGCTTATGCAGCAGAATTCGGTGAAATATTTTCATCCGGTGAGGAGAGCGAAGAAGTGGAATCTTTTGACAGCGGAAGTGTGTCAGAAGATACATCTCAGGAGACGGAGGTGGATGAGTTTTCTTCAGGAGAAGAAACGGAGTGGACGGATGGCACGACGGACGACAGTGCCGAAGAGAACACGGAGGGAGATACTGTACAGAAAGCAGCAGTATCAGCAGGAGATTTTACATATGAAGAACTAAATGGAAGTTATATAGGAATCACATCTTATACAGGAGAAGAAACGGAAGTAGTGATCCCCTCTGAAATAGACGGTTTCACAGTTCAGAAAATTTCAGACCGGGCATTTGCAGATTCCTCTGTAAAAAAGGTTCAGATTCCGGATACAGTGACTGTGATCGGGAATAGTGCATTTCGCAATTCTTCGATTGAGTCCATAGCTATTCCCAATAGGGTAACTTCTATAGAAAATGCTGCATTCATGGAATGTACTTCTATGACAACTGTGACATTTGGAAATAGTTTAAAAAGCTTAGGAGAATATGTGTTTTATGGATGTACTGGCCTGACAGAACTGCAGCTGCCTGACAGTCTGAAAAGCTATGGGTACCGAACATTTGCGAACTGCAGCAATCTGGAGAAGATTAATTATCCGGTATCTCTTGTCAGTGGAGCAGACAATGCGTTCCAGAATGATACGAAACTGACAGAGATTACAGTGCCGGAAGGGGTAAGTATACTGGCATCGGGAGCGTTCCAGAATGCATCCTGTCTGAAAAAGATTACACTTCCGGCAGGACTTATAAAGATTGGAAATGCTGCGTTTCAGGGTTGCAGCGGTCTGACGGAAATCAGTATTCCGGACAGTGTGACAGAGATTGGAGAATATGCTTTTCATGGCTGTACCGGGATAAAAGAACTGAAACTTCCAGATAACCTGAACAGTTATGGCTATTGTGCATTTGCGGACTGCAGCAATCTGGAGAAGATCAATTATCCGATATCTCTCATCAGCGGAGCAGCTGATGCGTTTCGGGATGATGTGAAACTGACAGAGATCGCAGTGCCTGAGGGGGTGGAAACGCTGGCACCGGGAGCATTTCAGAATGCAGGATATCTGAGGAAGATTACACTTCCGGCGGGATTGGTAAAGATTGGTAATGCAGCACTTCAAAACTGTAGAAATCTGCGAGAAATCAGTATTCCGGACAGTACTACAGAGATTGGAGAGTACGCATTTTCCGGCTGCAGTGCTTTGAAAGAAGCCGCATTTCCGCAGATGCTGACTACTATTGGATATCGGGCATTTTGGGGATGTACAGCTCTTGAAAAAATCAGCTATCCTGTAGGAATTGTCAATGCCGGTTCTGAAATTTTCGTCAATTGCAACAGTCTGGTGCGTGTGGAAATCCCCGAAGGTGTAATAGCTGTTCCTGACCGGATGTTTGAAAATGCGGGATATCTGGAACAAATTATGCTGCCTTCCACATTACAGACGATCGGAAGTTTTTCATTTGGGGGCTGTCGTTCCCTGGACCGCATTACATTGCCTTCATCTGTGACCAGTGTTGGATACAGGGCATTTCAGAACTGTGAAAATCTGAAGAAGATATGGATCGGGTCAAAGATGACCAGCATGAATGAAAGTTTTTACAATTGTGATAAAAATAGTCTGGTGATCTATGGAGAAAAATCTTCTTATGCAGAAGAATGGGCAAAGAACAATGGATTTTCTTTTATGGCAGGTGCCATAGACCAGGATGATGCAGAACTTCAGGGCTGCGTAAAAGATAAAAAAGGCCGGGGCATCGATAATGTTCTTGTGATGATCTATGATAAGGCAGGACAGAGAACAGAAGGAAAGATTTATACAGATGCGGACGGCAGATGGAAATATGCGAAAGCAGTTCCAGGAAAAAAATACAGGATTTATTTCCAGCATGAATTATATAGGTTTGAGAATTACTATGTGGAATGTACAGTGGGAAATTCATCACAGACTGTAGATATGACGGGAACCAGAATCTATGAGAATGAAGAAGCAGAAGGAGCTGAAAACTTTACATATGATGTGATCGACGGGAATGATATACGAATCACGGCCTATAAGGGAAACGGAAATAAAGTTGTGATCCCGGAAGAGATTGATGGATATATTGTTAAGGAACTTGGAAATTCTGTTTTTGAAAATAATCAGAGCCTGAAAGAAATCGTGCTGCCTTCTGGTATAGAAAAATTAGGGACAGCAGTGTTTAGAAATTGCAAAATGCTTGCCACTGTAAGACTCAATGCAGCACTGAAAGAAATTGGAAATGCGTCTTTCCAGGGATGTACTGCAATGAGCAGAATAGATTTTCCGATACAGTTAAACAGGATTGGAGAATATGCGTTTTATGGATGTACCGGTCTGACAGAACTGCAGCTGCCTGACAGTCTGACCAGTTATGAATACCGGGCATTTGCAGATTGCAGTAATCTGGAGAAGATCAATTATCCTATTTCACTTACCAGCGGGGCGTTCGGAGCATTTCAGAATGATACGAAACTAACAGAGATCACAGTGCCAGAAGGTGTGAAGACACTGGCACCGGGAGCGTTCCAGAATGCATCCTGTTTGAAAAAGATCACTCTTCCGGCAGGACTGACGAAGATAGGAAATGCGGCATTTCAGGATTGCACCGGTCTGACAGAAATAGATATTCCGGACAGTGTGACGGAAATCGGAGAATATGCTTTTCAGGACTGCAGAAAGGTGAAGAAACTGATACTGCCGGATGGATTGAAACGTTATGGCTATCGTGCATTTTCCGATTGTGAACTTCTGGAAAGTATTAATTACCCGCTGAAACTGGAAGAGGGAGGAGCAAATGCATTCCAGAATGATAAAACACTGTCAGAGATCATAATACCGGATGGTACAGAAATAATTGCAGCTCACGCATTTGACGGAGCGTCCTATCTGCAGAATGTGCAGCTGCCTGGCAGCCTGAAAGAAATAAAAAATGCAGCATTTCAGAACTGTACTGCTCTGCGGCAAATCCATATTCCTGATGGGGTAGTTTCTCTGGGAGAATATGTATTTAATGGCTGTAGTGCGCTAAAAGAAGTGCAGCTGCCAGACAGTGTGACATCTATGGGATATCGGACATTTTCCAATTGTACAGCACTTAAAAAGATTCATTATCCGGCAGGGCTCATTCAGTCCGGATCCAGATGTTTTGAAAACTGTACCAGCCTCAAAAGTATGGAAGTACCCGAAGGGGTAATGGTTCTTCCTGATCGTATATTTGACAGTGCCGCTTATCTTACAGATATCAGTCTTCCTTCTACGTTGACTACTATAGGGCAATTTGCATTTACAGGCTGCAGTGCACTGGAAAGGATCATCCTGCCGGATTCCGTTACTTCTGTTAAATATCGTGCATTTGAGAACTGTACCAGCCTGACGAAGATATGGATTGGCAGAAATGTAAAAGAAATTTCAGATGGATTCAGAAACTGTGATAAAAACAAGCTGACTATTTACGGAGAAGCAAACACTTATGCTCAGCAGTGGGCAGAGGAAAACGGCTTCAGTTTCGTGGCACAGAGGCTGGATTCCGAGGATGTTCTGATCCATGGAAAAGTAACAGATCAGACAGGAAAAGGAGTCGAAAAGGTCTTTATATCTATATATAACAAAGATGAGAGAAAAACAGAAACTCAGACATATACAGACAGTGATGGAAAATGGAACTATAACAAAGCTGTAAAAGACAGAAATTACAGAATCTATTTCTGGCATGAGGAATACCAGTTCCAGGTTGCCTATATAGACATTACTGCAGATGGATCTGCTATTAATATTACAGGAACCCAAAATTACGAAAAGGGACAGGAAAATCCGCAGGAAGATTTTGAGTACAGCAAAATAAACGGAAATGATATCCGGATTACGAAATTTAAGGGAACCGGAAGTAAAGTAGTGATTCCTGCACAGATAGAAGGATACACAGTAAAAGAACTTGGAAACTCTGTGTTTGCGAACAATCAGGAGCTGAAAGAGATCATTCTGCCGTCAGAACTGACCACAATAGGTGCAGCAGCTTTTAAAAACTGTACAGTTCTTACTACTGTAAGGCTGGGTGCGAATACAGAATATATTGGGAATGAAGCATTCAGAGGATGTACGTCCATGAAAGAAATACAATTACCGATTCAACTGAAAGGAATCGGAGAGTATGCTTTTTATGAATGTACCGGTCTGACAGAGCTACATTTGCCTGACACCCTGAATTACTATAATTATCGTGCATTTGCGAAATGCGCAAATCTGAAGAAAATCAATTATCCGTTATCTCTGAACAGTGGAGCTGATAAAGCATTTGAAGAAGACAGAAATCTGACAGAAATAAGTGTTCCGGAAGGTGTGGAAACTCTGGCTCCTCATGCATTCCACGGTGCATCTTACCTGCAGAAAGCTGCACTTCCGAACAGTCTGCAGGTAATCGGAAATGCAGCATTTGATGGGTGTAGTGGAATTAGTCAGATACAGATTCCGGAGCATGTAACATCTATTGGAGAATATGCCTTCTATGGATGTACTGGCATAAAAGAACTGGCACTTCCGGATGGACTGGAAAGTTATGGATATCGGGCATTTGCTGGATGCGATGCACTGGAAAAGATCAATTATCCGAAATCCCTGACTTCCGGAGCTGATAATGCATTTCAGGGAGATAAAAATCTGACAGAAATAACTGTTCCGGAAGGTGTGGAAACTCTGGCACCTCATGCATTTCACGATGCATCCTGCCTTCAGAAAGTAAATCTTCCGGACAGTCTGAAAACTATTGGAAATGCAGCATTTGGAGGCTGCAGTGGAATTACACAGATCAATATCCCGGATCAGGTGGTTTCTGTAGGGGAGTATGCCTTTGCAGGGTGTACAGGCCTGAAGGAGATGATTCTTCCGGACAGTGTGGAGAATATCGGTTATCGTACATTTGCAGACTGTACAGAGCTGACCTCATGTAACTATCCTCTAAGCCTTCAGACGGCAGGCAGCGATATTTGGAGCAATAACAGCAAACTGAGAAAAATCGTGATCCCGGAAGGGGTAATAAAGATTCCGGACAGAACCTTCCGGAATGCGGCATACTTAAGATATGTGATTCTGCCATCTACCTTAAAGACTATTGGAACTGCGGCATTTGAAGGATGCAAAGGTCTTCCGGAAATTGAACTGAACAGTGGCCTGACCCAGATCGGAGAATATTCCTTTGCAGACTGTGACGGACTGATCACTGTGAAGATACCGGAAACAGTTACACAGATCGGCTACCGTGCGTTCGCACAATGCAGAAACCTGGTATATGTGTCTGCTCTGGGAAACGGTCTGACAGAGCTGAAAAATCAGGCTTTTGACAGTGACGCTTCTTTGAACCGGATCGATATTCCGGAAAGTACAGTTACAATTGAAGATCATGTATTCGATGGATGCAGCAATGTGGTGATCTATTGTAAAAGCACAGCCTATGCAGCAGAATATGCAATAAAACACAACATTCCTGTATATATTACAGATGGGGACAATAAAGATGGAAAAGTACTGAATACAGAGAAATCCTATTACACTACCAATACCATGGGAAGCAGCGGGTATGTAGATCTGATCGCGTCCTATGAACTGAAAGAAGAGGTAAAAGAAAAGGTATCGAAAATGCAGTTGCAGTTCGTAATACCGTCTGATATGACTCTTCTGGAACAGACTATTATGGTCGGAGGAAAGAGGTGTACAGATTATACTTTCGGAAACAGTATTCTGTCTGTTCCTGTAAAAGAAGCAGCGCAGACAGTAAGATTTTCTTTAAATCCAAGCAAGTCCAGAAATCTGTTTACTCTGGCGAAACTTTCTTATACTTACGAAGGTCAGAAGGGGACGGATTTCATTGACTGTATTGACTCTGATCTGCCGGTAATGACTTTGGAAGCACCATCTGAAATTAATAAAGCAGAATTTGAAGTATCCGGAACCGCACCGGGAAGCAGTAAGGTGAATTTCTACATTGATGGAAAAGCCTGTGGTACTGCATCCAGCTCAAAAGCAGGCAAATACAGCAAAAACCTGAAATTGAGCAATCCGAAGGATGATACTGCCTATAAAATTAAAGTAACTACAGAAACAGAAAGCGGAACCATTGAACAAACAGCGTCTGTTGTATATTCCGAAAAAAGTCCTGTTCTGGAAGAACTGAAGCTTTATTACTGGGGACATGATTCCAGTATGAATTATTACAACAGGGTGTTTGATCTGACAGATAAGACACAGCTTCAGAATACCATTACATTTAACCCGAATTACGAATATACATTTACTGTAAAGATGAGTAACAGGGAAAAAATTAATAATCTGTATGTGACAAGTACAAGAAATGGAACTGTTAAATATCTGAAGGCAGAATGGAATAACACAAAAGGCTGTTATGTCACCAGCGGCAAATTCGATGGCAGCAACAGCAGTTATGTACCGGGAACCATTGGTGTGAAATATAATCTGACATATGATGAGATCAAAAATATGAAGGATGAAGATGCCGGACATAAGATCATAAATGATTACAAAAAGCAGCATGATTTTTCAGACGAAAAATTGAAGATCCTGAGTTCTGATGAAAATTCATTAAGCTGTGTGGCAACACTGAAGGATGGAAATCAGATTACCTATGAATATAATGATTTTTCTGCCCGGGAGTTATATGAATATCTGTTGAAGAATGGGTATGTTCAGAATCAGGGTAGAAGTTCTGAAACTGAGGAATTCTCTGCCGGCGGGGACGGAGAAAACTTTTCGGCAGGTGCTGCATTTGACATATCAGATCTTCTGAAAGACATTGCGAAAGAATATACTGTCAATGGTGTCAAATATTATGTCCTCCATACAGAAGATAATCGTACTGACTATCTCACTATTCAGTATGATGGTATCACAGATACTTTCAAGACCTGGGTATTCAAGTCCTCTATCAAAACTATGGCAGAAGACGACCTGGCTTACTATCTGTTCTCTGAATTTGGGGATATGACACCTACAGAATCTGCATCTTCGGTCATTGATTTTGCTTACGATGCAGGTAAAGCGACTTATAAATATATGGGCAAAATGTGGGAACTGGATATGCAGATTCGGCCGGGAATGTCGGAAGCTCAAAAGCAGGCAGTTCAGGATGCAAGAAATCTGGCAACTACAGTCCTTCTGATGCGATATTTTGGAGCATTTTTGGATATGGCGGCAGGTGCGGAAATGTCAACCGGCAATGTTGGTGCCTGGGCCGCATGCTGGGCATTATCCAAATCACTGGGGTATGTGGCAGATCTTCTGGAAGAAAAGGGCTGGGCAGGTGCGAGAGACAGTCTGATTGAAACGTTTATCACTACTCCTTTAACCTGGATCATTGACCCAAGCGGATATGTATATGAGGCAGTGACAGATAACCGCCTGAGCGATGTAACAGCCACGGTCTATTATAAAGATAAGAATGGAAAATCGGTTCTGTGGAATGCACAGGAATATGACCAGAATAATCCTGTCATGACAGATATGGATGGAACTTATTCCTGGGATGTGCCGGAAGGAACCTGGCAGGTTAAATATGAGAAGGAAGGGTATGAGACAGCATACAGTGACTGGATGGAGGTACCGCCGCCACAGACAGAAGTCCATATCAGCATGAGATCAATACAGAAACCGGAAGTTCTCTGGACGGAAACAAAGAAAGAATATGTAACGATCAGATTTACGAAATATATGACACCGGATACGGTAAATACTGTAGTACTGAAAGATGCGCAGGACAAAAATATTTCTTATACATTGGAATATGATACATCACAGACCAGTCTGGATGGAACCGTATATGCGGATACTTATACTTTCCGGTTTAAAGATAAAACATTGAAAACAGGAGAAGCCTGCAGCATCAATATTCCGGGGACTGTAACAAGCTACAGCCAGATTGCTGTGAAACCTGTGAAATACCAGACACGAAATACCGGAGACATAACATTATCCGTACCGGAAAATATTCAGACCGCATGCGGTGGAATTACACAATTTGACCTGAAATTGAATGGAGCAGCAGGAAGTGAAGTGGATAACCTGACGCCGGAAATCATGTCTTCCTTTGAAGAATTTCTGCAGATCGTCAGGGTACAGAAGACGGGAACAGGAACCTGGAAGATCGCTGTAAAGGGAATCATGCAGGGCGAAGCAGCTGTGATCGTGAAGATTCCGGGAACTTCACTGCGAAAAGATATTAAAGTGACAATTCAGGATACAGGAGAAGTACATCAGCACTCCTATGGCGGATATAAAACAACCAGACGGCCAACAGTCTTCAAGGCAGGGGAAAAAGTGAAAACCTGCTCTGTATGCGGATATGAAAAAAAGGTTTCCATTGCGAAGCTGAAACCAGTGTTAAAAGTAAATGTATCCTCCATTACATTGAAGACCAGACAGCAGACTTCAGGACTGAAAATTACTATGGCTAAAGGGGATAAAGTAACATCCTGGAAATCTGCCGATACAAAGATAGTAAAAGTTTCCGGCAACGGTAAACTGACTGCCCAGAAGAAAACGGGAACAACAACTGTAACTGTAAAGCTTAAAAGCGGACTGAGCAAAAAGATCAAAGTCAAAGTCCAGAGCAGTACAGTAAAAACCACAAAAATATCCGGCCTGCCGAAGAACATTACCCTGAAAAAGGGAAAGACAACAACGTTAAAACCGGTTCTTACACCATTTACAGCAGGAGAAAAGATTACTTATGTAAGCTCTGATAAAAAGAGAGTATCTGTAAGCAGCAAAGGTGTGGTAAAAGGATTGAGAGCAGGAAAAGCTAAAATTACGGTGAAATCAGGCAAACAGAAAATTACTATAACAGTAACGGTAAAATAGGACGTTTCGCATTGACTTTCACACAATAGTTTAGTAATATGTAATTATATTGATGGAATCTGCAGGCTGTTTTTTGTCAATATGTCTAAATATGAAAAAGAAAGAAGGATGGAATATGAAGAAAACGTTTAAAAAGTTAACCTGCATCATTCTGACTGCGATTATGGTATGCACCACGATGGCATTTACTGTAAGTGCTGCGTCAGGACCGAGTTATTCAAAGAGGCAGACTGTGTATATGACCAGCAAAAACAGTAACAGTAGTTATACCAGCATTTATGTAGGAAACCTTACTTCCTCACAGAAAATATCCAAGAGTTCTGTGAAGTCCAGTAAGAGTGCTGTATTAGCGCCGTATTCTCTGTATAGAAACACATACAGTTATGAAAATCAGTATTTTGAAAGCGGTATGAAAGGAAATAAGGGATCAGGTTACAGCTATTCTATAGAACTCAGGGCAAAGAAAGCTGGCAGCGCCAATATTTCTTTCAAAATTGGAAGTAAAAAATATACTTCTAAAGTTACAGTAAAGGCGTATACGAATCCGATATCAAGTTTGACTGTTACAGGTGTTAAAAATGGAAGCAGCAGCAATCTTGCAGGCAAATTTAAAAATGAAAGTTATTCAGATTTAAAACTGTCCAAAAATGTAAAAAATGCGACCGTTACCTGTAAGGCAGCATCTGGATGGAAAATTAGAAGAATTGGAACTTATGATGCAAATAATAAACTTCAGAGAAGTATTTCTACCAGTGCTCAGGGAGGTGTTTCTGCTCTGTCACTTCATGCAGGAAATCTGACAAAGAATCATATAAATGAAATTACTGTTGATCTGGTTAACACAAAGACAGGCGGTTCATTATCCTGTACAATGCACTTATCCTGACAAAAATAAAACAGCCTGTGTAAACATGTGATTTCATCGGGGGACGTCGGCTTGGCCGGTGTCCCCTGTTTCAGTGAAAAAGATAACAACTTTTAGAAGAAGGAAAAAGATATGGAGAATATGAAGAAAAAGCTGACAGCATTCCTGGCAGTAATCTGTTGTATCCTGGCGTGTCTGGCTTTGCCCGGCACAGTAAAGGCTGCCACTTCTGTGAAGCCTGGTACTGTAAAGATGGTAAGTGTGGAAGCAGATGAATGCAGCAATACCATCCGGATAATCTGGAATAAGACAACCAACGCCACAAGCTATGTAGTATATCTCAGGGAAGCCAGCGGCGGCAAATGGCAGAAAGCGGGCTCTATGAAAAGCTCCGAAAGAGGCTGCCAGATTACCTATCAGCCGGGAGTGAATTTCCAGGTTGGAAAAGAATACGCCTGCACAGTCAAGGCATATAACAAAAACTCAAAGAAATACGGAAACTATGATAAAAAAGGAATCAAATTTACCATCCTTCCGGAAACTGTAAAGATTTCCGGCATATCCATGGACAAAGAGAAATCAGGAGTAAAAATCGCATGGAAAAAGAGCGATAGAAGTGAAATCACCCGTGGAAACTACTGCCATATTTACAGAAAACAGAATGGAAAATGGAAAAAGATCGGCAGTGTGAAAAGTTCCGTTACAACTTATATAGATACAGAATTCGAACCTGGAAAGGTGAATACTTATACAGTCAGAGCTTATAACAGCAAGACCAAAACAAGGGGAAATTATGACAAAAACGGAATTTCCATAGACCTGCGGAAAAAGATTCCTGCAGTTGTGTATAATGATCCCTCCAGGCTTGTTCTGCTGAAAGGAAAAACAACCACTTACTATAAGTCAAACAGCAGTGTAAAATGGTATTCCGGTAATAAGAAAGTGGTACAGGTTACTGCTTCCGGCAAAAATGCTTATAAGCTGAAAGCAGTAAAAGAAGGAACTGCTGTGATCACAATGAAAGTGGGAAATCAGGTACAGACATTTACAGTAATCGTCGCATCCGGCAATGATTATATTAATAAATGGGTGCAGAACATGGCAAGAGATATAAGAATGACCACCAGAAACAAAGAAACACAGCTTCTGCTGGTATCGAGATACTTTGTAGGCAATTTCTCATATGCCAACGTATATGATATGAAAACAGTAATTTCTTCACAGAAAGGAAACTGTTATTCCGCCGGTCAGGTGATGGTGAAAGTTTACCAGGCACTGGGATTTAAAGCAAAACTGCGTTCTGCGATCCACGATAATCCTAAACGCTATCCTCAGAATATGATCATGGGATCTGACCATTATAATGTAGAAGTAGTGGTGAACGGATCAACCTATTATCTGGACGCATCCCCGGAAGCCCATCTGGTATATCTTTCCTCGAAGACTGAGGTGCTGGAAGCCTATACAGATCTCATGGGAAATGGATGGACACGGATACAGTAAATAATTAAGAGTGAGTATTATTATGAAAAGAAAAATTTTATTAAAGAAAAGAAACCTGCTGATAATTCTGTTGTCTGCGCTGCTTTTTTTCCTTTGCATTCAGTGCTGCTACCGTCTATGCATTTACACTGGGAACTGCCCGGAAAGCGGCACCCGGGAAATTTGTAGTGGATGGTGATTACTGGACATATCGGTACAAAAAAGACAATACCATTGCCAGAAATGTATATTTAAAGATTGATAACAAATGCTATTATTTCAACAGCAAAGGACACCGCTAGTGCAGCTGGCATACGATTAATGGGAAAAAGTGCTATTTCGGTACCAGATCTCAGGGCTATCTGATCCGCAATTCCGTAATCCGCTATAAAGGTGATATACTTTCTGTGGACAGCCTGAGCATCAAAGAGGGTGAGACATCACCACCGAAGCGTTACAACTCCGGTTCCATGATTCTTGCAATGGAGAATGCAGGACAGCTTATCGAGGACGAGGAACTCCGTGCTCAGATTAAAAGCTGCGGAATCGGAACCAGTGCCACCAGAGCAGAGATTCTTAAGAAACTGTTCAATATCAAATATCTGTCACTGAACAAGAAAACCCAGGTGATCACACCGACTCTTCTGGGAGAGATGATCTTCGATGTGGTAAACTGTTCCATCAGACAGCTTTCTGAACCCGGAACTGACTGCAAGCTGGGAAAAAGGACTGAATTATGTGGCAGAGGGCAGTATTACAGAACAGGAATATATGGACAAGCTGGAGCATTTTGTACGGCTTCGTACCAAACAGGTAGAGGATAGTAACATCCAGCCATACCTGAGACAGTTCTTTGATGCAGCAGCAGTCAACTATAAAGATGCAGCTGCGAAATCCGGAACGAAAACATCAGGCAGAACAACGTCCGGAACAGGCCGGTCACGTACCTACAGAAAGCCGTCTGCTTCAAAGTAGTGTGTATTTGTGACAGATAAAAGAAAACAT